>Ga0114958_10000201_pt1 | contig 51306 bp, 48 predicted proteins | sample C_130208_EF_Meta_FD_89577 | JGI IMG/M metagenome (GOLD analysis project Ga0114958, IMG submission 89577) | Freshwater microbial communities from Lake Croche, Canada to study carbon cycling - C_130208_EF_MetaG | ecosystem: Environmental > Aquatic > Freshwater > Lake | place: Lake Croche, Canada... | reverse complement strand
TATTTTTTTTTATTTTGTCATCTTCTTGTCTTTTCTTAAAATTTTCTTTTGTTTTATGAAAGTATTCTATAAATTTATAATGTTGTTTACCATTATATTCAACACATAATTTTAATTCCTCATTAAAACAATCAATTTCTAAATTATTTCCTTCTTTATTTTTTAACCAATCTGGTCGAATTTTTAAAAATTGTTTATTAAATAAATGTTCTAAAGAGCACAATGTAACACATTCATTAATCTTAATATTACATAATGGACACCATTTATCAACATGTAAATTATTTGAAGAGGTTTCAAATTCATGATTATTGCTACATTTAATCTTTAATTTAGAATGAGCATTTTTATAATCATTTATAGTAGAAATTATTTGTCCCCCTTTTTGTTCAATTATTTTTTTACATCTACAAAAATATTTAAGTTGTCTTTCTCTAATATTATTTTCTTTTTCTTCATCTGTTTTTTTTATATAATATGATTGTATCTTTTCTTTATTTTCTATATTATATTTTTTATTATATTCATTTATTTTCTCCTTATTTTTTTCTTTATATTCTTTATTATATGAATCTTGACAAGGTTTACAATATGATCTTCTATATGAAAAATTGATTGTATCTTTTTCTAATTTACAAATAGAACAAATTTTAATCATAATAATATATTATTATGATTAAAACTTTAAGTATGCATGACTCTTTTGAATATTCGTAATTAAACACATATTAATAAAATCCTCCACGTAGACGAAGAACAAGATGAAGTGTTGATTCCTTGGTAATATTATACGTTGAAAGCGTTTGTGAGTCTTCGAGCTGTTTTCCTGCAAAAATTAGGCGTTGTTGGTCTGGAGGGATTCCTTCTTTATCTTGAATCTTTTGTTTGACACCTTCGATGGTATCACTTGATTCAACATCAAGTGTAATAGTTTTTCCGGTTAGAGTCTTTACGAAAATTTGCATTATTGTTTATAATTTTAAAAGAATAAATTCAATAAATAAAAATATCAATTTTTTAATAAATTAATTAAATACAACGATCGCTCCACGCGTTGATCCGATTGCAGTATCCAACATATAAACACTGACTGAATGTCCATCCAATAGCAGCTTATGTTTGATATCCGCAATAATAAGTTCAGCCTTAGCCTGATCTTTTGGCATTTCTTGGAGACTAATCACATCCAGTGTTGGATGTATAATCTTTGACTGTCGTAGCATTTCTCCAATAGAAACTTTCATCGATGAATCTGTACACCATTCATCAAAGACGCCACTAAGAGTCGTACCCTTGAATAGTTCTGTGTGATCATTTTGTACAGCGTGCCAGTAGTTCAACAGTAGATGTCCGCGATCAATCAAGAACTTTCGACATTCATAATCTTTAGACTTAGAATTTAGATCATTCAATAGAATATCAACCCATTCTGAAATACTCGGATCTACAACTGGCTTAACATACTCATCAGCAGCATTCTTAACCAAAACATATGTTGAACCATTACTATTGATTGTAATAGTAATATTTGCTGGATACTCTCCATCAATTGTAACATATGGTGTATTTCTACCTGCAAGATTAATATCAAAGATACCACAACGAGGTGTTGATAGAAAGTTCTTTGATTTTATTTCTGCAAGTGTTACACTCTTGTAATCCTTGAATGTTTCCATTAGAAGATCATCGAGTCGTACTACGACTGAAGGACTATTAAAAACATCATAGTATTTTTCTGGTACAAATTCAGCCCAAGCCTTATCCTCAACATCACCACCCTTAATGTTTAGGGTACCATATGACTTGGTATTTTTCCCACCAACTCTTGAAATAACAAATGCGTGATCAACAATACTATTTGATGATGTGGTTAGCATATTATTACTTCGAACCTTATTCAAGTTACCTGCTACGTTAACTGTATATGCACTTGTACTAACAACCTCAGGTCCATTAAATACAAATACATGGTCAATCGTAGCACTAACTGGTTCTAGACTCTTATTCAATTGAGCGGTATGAACTCCTCTCATCTTATTTGAAGTTGGAAATTCAGAAACAATACCAGATACTGTGACTCCAGCTTCAAGTACAAACTTCTTTCGTTCTTTTTCTCCATTCTTTGAAAACACTGATAGAGTATTTCCTTCAATTTCAAATTCAGTATTAGCATCAAGCATTAATACAATTTGCTTATCCTTATTACCATGAACAATGTTCAATAGTGCATTCATTTGCTTCGTAAATGCACCAGTCGCATCCTCAAGTGGCTTATAATCTTTTAGGTGAGCACAGATATACAACATATTCATCAATACATTGAATACAACGACTGTGTCAGCCCCAATACTTATTAAAGTTTCTCCACGAAGTATAACATCCCCATCGGATATTAGCCTCAATTCAGTGGCATTTACCACTGCTCCTGCAAAGCTAGTTATAGCTTCAATTCCATTTGACATCTTTTATTATTAGATAAGTAATAATATGAGATCTAAATTTCAATTTTTATAAAACAATTGAATCATAACCAAATATTGATTAAAAATACTTAACAGAAGATAGTAAATTACAAATATGTTTACTTAATAATATAGAATGTTTCATTCCAAACCAAATACCTAAATCTGTACCTCCTAATGTATCACCTAATCCAATATAAGTACAATTATCATTTATTTTTGTTGCACAAAATGTTTTATGTCTTGCTAAATCATCATATTTAGTGATTCGAACATATTTTATATCGTTAATATTTACTGTAACTTTACTTATTTTTGAGCGTAGTGCATCATATATTATATTTCTTAAATATTTTGACTTAAAATGTGAAGATAATATAAAATAATCATCTACGCTGAAACACATATTATTAAATCTATCAACTAATTTTGCATCATCTTCATTTTCAATCCAACCTAGTAGATAATTACCAACTGGAAACTCTTTTTTATTCTTATCTAATAAATGCACAACTAAATTATGTGTAATACCTAGTTTACCATCTTCATAAAATTCATAATAAGGTCTATTTTTACTTAGTATAATTTCATAATTATCCTTTTTTAAATTATATTTAGACCAATCTAGTTGTTGATCTTGACTTAGATTGAGATTATTCTTTAATCTCCCACCAGTACAATCAAACAAATAATGAATATCGTGTTCATTAATAAATTTTTTTACATTTTCAAAATCTTCTAATTTCTTTGTATAATACATTGAAATTTTTTTATTAAATGCTGACAAATATAACAAATTTTCTAATACACTTATAAAATCAAATTTACGAGTTCCTTTATTCCACTTATTCCAACAAAAAATTTGTTTAATAAATGGTTGAACTTGTGTAATATCAAATCCAAATTGTGTTAATCTTGTATATGGTAATTTTATTCCCTCTTCCTTTATTCTATTATCAATTACCAATATATTTATCTTTATACCATTTATGTCATCTTGTTTAACATTGTAATATTCATTCAGATATAATGCAGTAAATAATCCAAGTGGACCAGCTCCTAAGATTAATACATTTATAACACTATTAGTTTTATAAACTTTCCATTCATTTATATCTGATATACTCGAAGGAATATTATAATCATACATTTTTGATAACATCTTATGTATTAATCTTATATTGGTATTCTTAGAATCATTCATAAATAGATACATGTCTTCTAATATTTTTCTTGTAATTACCTTTTTAGGAATATATTTACAGTTATCTAATATTCGGATTGTTGATAAACTAATTGATTCATCATATGGTATAATTTCTTTATACTTTTTCATAAATTCAAAATAATGTTCTTTCATTGCTTTCCACCATTTTATATTTCTAAAAAATACATGTTCCCCAGATTCATTAATTAATACTTTATGATAATCATTATTTATAATATTTATTAATCTCTCCATATAATATGAAATAATAAAATTTTATATTATAATTAATTTAATTTATATGCCATTTTTAACATATTCTTTAATATACTATTTTTTTTCTTCTTTTGTTTCTTCCTTTTTTGTTTCTTTTTCTTTTTTTTCTTCTTCTTTTGTTTCTTCTTCTTTACCATCTTGTCCCTTGCGATTTCTCCACCACTTGTCACCATATGATATATACACTTCCTCATTTGGTTCAATATCTTTAACAGTAGTATAAGATATTTTATTATCTACTATATTATATTCAACATGTGGATCATCGTTATGATTAAATAAACTACCATATCCTAATGCAAGTATTGAATGTCTATCATCAAATTTATATACATAGTCATTTAAAATATTGTCCTCTTGAAATATATGATCATCTTTTAATTTTAAAGTTCTTGCAGTTTCAATTACAGTACCTTTTGGTATTAACTCTGAAGCAAATACACCCCATTCTGCACCTTGTATTTTTGATGTACCTATATATAATCTCTTATCAATAAATACATCATTTGCACCACCTTTTAGTTTTAAATATTTATTCTTGTATTTTAAATACTTATCTTTATATTTTAAATCTATGGTAGACATTAACATATATATATATATATATAAATATAAATATATAAAAATCTTGAAGAGTATTTAGTTAATATTATATATTATATATAAATTATATATATATATAATGTCGACTATTGACTTACCAAGACAAATGATATATTTAAAATCAAATATATTACCATTAACAGGTTTATCTGATACAGATATCATTGGTTTATGCAGTCTATTAGGTAAAAATGCAGTAATATATGGTAGTTCAATATTATATGCAAGTAGAAATACTCTAACTTTAGGACCTTCAAACGTACCCATTAATGATATTGATATATTAGTTAATGATGTTACTACATATGATAAAATAACTATATTATTAAAAAAGTCATTGCCAAATTGTAATTATGAATTAGTAAAAATTTCTGGAGCACCAATGTGGTATAATACAAATAATCTAACTGCTACTCGTATTTTAAGTACTGATCTAGAAATAAGATCTATAGCATCAGATACTATAATAGGGTATGTTTCTTTAATTGATTATAATAAAAATCTTGATCAAATAAATGTTGATCTAAGTATTAGTAAAAATCAATTTCTTTCATATGGTGTATCATCTTCAAGTGGACCAAATGCAAATGAATCAATGGGTATGCTTACAATAAGTACAATTAGTAATAGTAATAATATAAAAGCAAATATAATTAATAATTATACTGGTGATGTACAACCTATAAAAAATATCTTTATAAAAAAAGGATGTTTACCAATTCAAATACAATTGAAGACACAAATAAGTGGTTATGTATCATCTTATATTTTAAATGAAGCAGATTTTATATGCGCATCTGGTACATTTAATGGTAGTGCTTTAATTGTTCCATCCGAAATATCATCAAATATTACAATCCTTAGAGAAGGTTTTCCTAATACTAAATTTGATTGGCTAATTTATAGAATAGATAAATATATTAAAAGAGGATTTACAATCTTTCTTGATAATCAAACACAGGTTGAACAGTGGAACACAAATATTTTGAATAATTATAATAAAAATTTTAATACTGGAAGTCCATTAACTAAAGCAATGACATGTCCATTTCGTTTAAAAACTGATCCATTATATAATACATTAAAAGATAATCCACCTTCTCCTCCTATTTTTGTAAATAATTTTATAATACCAATAGTTCAAAATCCAACTAATATGCAAATAAGTGCATATTTTATAAATATATATGCTGCACTAAAAGATCAAATATCAAATGCATATCCAGTTACAAATCCAGTTATAAATAACCATTACAATAGTTTAAATAATTCAGATTATCTTACACCAAATACATTAGTCAATTATATTAGCACTCAACTAATTAATTCAGAACAAGCATATAATACAAATATAATTCCAAAATCTATTGGCACAAATATATTGTTACCATTAGATGCTAACTCAAGATTAGCTGAACTAAATGCTTCTGGTATTGTTACTGGATATATATATAGAAATAATAATAATCAAATCAGCATTGATAATATAAATTGGATATCTTATAATGATTCATTTATTTATAGTCCAGGTATTACTGCAAAACTTATTGGTATTGGTATTGGTGTCCCAATTATATTAGAAGTTAATTTACCAATTATATTAAATTCTGTAGTACCATATTTAAAATCAACTATATTACCTTTAACTAGTTTATCTGATTCAAATATTACTAGTTTATGTAACTTATTGGGGAAACATGCAGTAATATATGGTAGTTCAATATTATATGCTAGTAGAAAAACTCTAACTTTAGGTACTACAAATGATCCCATAAATGATATTGATATATTAATAGATGATTCAGATGTATATGATAATATATGTGGATTATTAAGTAGTTATTTATCAGAGTATGATCTTCTTAATTTAAATGAAAAATCTAAAGATGTGCCAATAAACAATTTACGTCAACAGTATTTTGTAACTTCTTCAAAAAAACCAATGAATGATAGTCCAATGGGTCTATTTAATGTTGATAAAGCTACAAGTTCAACAATAAGTGGTTCATTTATATCTAAAATTAATGATCAACTTTTTAAGAAAAAAAAATTATATTATAAAGATAATAATCATATACAAATTCAAGTACAATTAATTCAATCAGTAGATAATTGTTTATCATATTATATATTAAATAATTCTGATTTTACATGTGCATCCGGTTCATTTGATGGCACAAATCTATTTATTTCACAAGAAAGTCTATCAAATATTACTATATTTAGAGAATCATTAGCTAAAAAATTAGATTGGCTAATCTATAGATTAGATAAATACATTAAACGAGGATTTATAATTTTTTTTGATAATCAAAAGCAACAAGATAAATGGGATCTATATATGTTGAATTATTCTAATAAATTTTCATCTTCAGTACTAACTGAACCTATGACATGTCCATTCCGTTTAAAATCAGATCCACTATATATTACGCTAACAACAAATCCATCTGTACCATCAATACTTTTAGATAATATTACAAAATCATTTACTGATCCAACTCAAATTAATACATATTTTTTAAATATAGATATTGTTCTAAAAAATAATATATCTAGTGCATCTCCCGTAGTAAATCCAGTAGTAAATAATTATTACAATACCTTAAATAATTCAAATTATTTTACACCTAGTACAGTAGTCAATTATATTAGCACTCAACTAATTAACTCAGAACAAGGATATAGTTCAAATATAATTCCAACATCTGTTGGAACAAATATATTATTACCATTGAATTCAAATTCAAAATTAGCTCAAATAAATGCTTCTGGTATTGTTACAGGGTATATATATAGAAATAATAATAATCAAATTAGTATAGATAATAATAAATGGATATCATATAATGAAACATTTACTTATAGTTCAGGTGTTACTGCAAAACTTATTGGTATTGGCAGTCCCGTTATTCTAACATTTGTTCAACAAACTATACCATGTCTACTAAAAGGTACACTAGTTTTGACACCATATGGATTTATAAAAATAGAAGATTTAGAAGAAGGACAATTAATTACAACACATAACGGTACATCTGAAAGAATAATAAAAATATTCCACAAACACGTCATTTGGTCTGAAGATCCTTTTATAGATGTAAAAATGTATAAAGTAGATGGTCAGAATCCATTATATATCTCTTATTGGCATAAAATGTTAAGATCCAATGGATTATTATATGCTGGATATTTACAATTACCACTAGCTACAAAAGAAGAATTATGTGGATCTGATGATATGTTTGAACTATATCATATACAATTAAACGATTCTTGTAATAATCATCTTGTTGTTAACCATGGAATTGTTGTAGAATCATGGAGTGGAATTTAATTTAATAAATTAATTATAATATAATATATACTTACATTATATCATTATTACTAAAAATGAAAATATTTATAATATTTCCAATTCATTTATTTAAGGATTTAGAACCACTCAAAGAAGCAGATCAAGTTTATATAATCGAAGAACCTTTATATTTTACAAAATATAAGTTTCATAAATTAAAACTAGCATTCCATAGAGCATCAATGAAATCATATTTTGATTTATTAAAAGATAAAAAATTAAAGGTTTCTTATTATGAATTTAATGATGATTACCTAAAAGATCTTAAAAATAGCGATGTATTATTTTATGATCCAGTTGATCACGATCTAATGAAAAAAATAAACTCAAGTAGTAAAAAGCATAATTATAAAATAGATCTTTTTGAAACTCCTGCATTTATAACTTCATATGAAGATCTTGAAACATATAATAAAAAACAATCTGGAAAAAAATTTATGCATGATTCCTCATTCTATAGATGGCAAAGAAATAGATTAGATATTTTAACACCTATTGGACCAAAAAATAAGTTATCATATGATGATGAAAATAGAGTAGCATTTCCAGATAATGAAAAAGATGTATTTAATCCAAGAAATCAAAATGGAAAGTATATTGAAGAAGCAAAAAGATATGTTAATAAACATTTTTCAGAAAATTGGGGATCCTTAGATAATTTTATTTATCCAATAGATCATCAAGGAGCACATAAATGGTTAATGGATTTTATTAAACATAGATTTAAATTATTTGGTAAATTTGAAGATGCTATTCACTCGAATATAAATTTTGGTTATCATTCAGTTTTATCACCATTATTAAACATTGGATTATTAACTGATCAAGATATATTAGATGAAGTATTACCATTAAAATCAAAGATTCCAATTAACTCTTTTGAAGGATATATTCGCCAAGTAATTGGTTGGAAACAAAGTATGCGATACTTATATGAATTTCATTTTGAAAAATTTAATTCAACAAACTTCTTACATCATAATGATAAAATATCTAAAAGAATGTGGGATGCTACTACTGGAATTCCACCAATAGATGATTGTATTAAAAAGATAAAAGAAATTGGTTATTTACATCATATTGAAAGATTAATGGTAATTGGTCAATTCTTTTTACTAACAATGACTAAACCAGATGATGTATTTGATTGGTTTATTAGTTTAGTAAGTATGGATTCATATCAATGGGTTATGTATCCAAATATATATGGAATGATTATGTATGCAGATGGTGGATTTATGATGAGTAGACCATATTTTTCTAGTAGTACATATATTAAAAAAATGAGTAATTATAAGAAAAATGAAAGTGTTGTTAAATTAAAAGATGGTATTGAATATAAATGGTATGATATATGGGATGCATTATATTATAATCTAATAGATAAACATTATACTGTATTCAAAAAAATATATGCAACTGCAAGAAATACATATCATTGGGATAATAAATCAAAAGAAGAAAAGAATAGATTACTAAAATTAGCTAAATTATATTTAGATTATTTATAATCCTATAAATTTATATAAAGTTCATCTATTAGTGGGTCATTTAGATGATTATCTATAATTTGAGTAGTATATTTATTATTTACAATTATTTTATCCAGATTTTTGTTACCAATAATATTAATCTGTAAATCTAATTCTTCATTCGATAATATAATTTTATCGAAACTTGATTCAATTATTTCTAATTCACCAATTAATTGATGTATCGTTGGATTTTCAATTAATTTAATACTCTTTCTTAGATTCAAACTACTACTACTTAAATTAAATAATGCATAACGATCATAATAATTATCACCAAATGAAAGTACATTTATGTTATTTTTATCTTGATATGCCAATTCAAAATATTTTTGAAATATAATCGCTTTCCATCTAGTTGGATCCGGAATAGTTTTTTCCATTTCATTACGTGCACTAATTAATTTTATTTTTTTACTAATAATAAATTCATATACTGCAGGCATCAATTTTTTTGAACTTTCTTCAATCCAACCAGCTTGAGAATTTGTAATAATTGCAACATCTCCGTGAAATGTTGCCTTATTAAGTACCTTTAAAACTTGTATAGATAATTCATTAAATAAATCTAATATTTCTTTTGGAATTAACTTATCAAAAGATAGTTGGTTTGTATATATAAAATGAGTAGCTAACAATGTGTCATCATAGTCAAATATAATATAGTTATTGGACATATAATAATATATAATATATAATATATAATATATAATATATAATATATAATAAAATAGTAATATATTCAATTTTTAAGTCATAAATCATTTCTATTTTTAATTCTTTTAATAATATTCGTTGTAGAAATCTATGATGTATATAGAATTTTAACTATTATTTTTATTTATTTAACTCTACAATTATTTGTTATAAAAATTATAATTTATAACTATATGTATCTATGATCATTTTTTTTTACACTAATAAAATAATCTTTTAATGTAATATATGATTTATCTAATTGTAGATTATTATTATTCAGTATACTATCTAAAGATACATCGTTATCCTTAATATTTTTTAATTTATTTGCAAAATCTTTTGATATTGTATAAGATGAAAAATTATCATGAACAAAATATTTACTAAAAAAATTGTTATAGATACAAGCTTTTTCTTTGTTTAAACATGGTGATGATAGGTTTACATAATCATATACTGGTAGATATTTAAATAAATTTGTTAAATATTCAAAATTAAAATCTGAAGGAATGTCTACACTATCTTCTAATATAATATAATTACTATCTTCATTACTATTTGCTACATGTTCCCATGCCTTTTTATGAGATGATTCTGTATTTATAACTTCAACACATATATTTAATTTATTAAATGTTTGAATTAAACTTAATACATGACTATTTGGATTATTTATTGAAATTATTAGTATTCTCCATTCTTTTAAACTATTATAAATATTTGGATATAATTCAAGATCTGCTTCTCTAGCATTATTTGGATTCATTTTACCTTCATGTGGATATCTTTTTTTTATTGGTAATAAGACTGGTGGATAATTTCCCCAATATCTAATTGAAAAATCTTTGTAATTATTTGGTATATAAACATTTATACCTTCAAATTTTCCTTCGCTTAATGGAAATATTTCATTGTACTTCATATTAAATGCATCCGGATAACAACAATTTATAGAATTCGGAATAGAAGAATTATAAGATAAAGATATTAGATCATCACTAATTTGTTTATAAACATATATATCTATTTGTAAACCTTGGTGTGATTTACTCGATGCATAATCTGAATAATATGAATGTAAATGTCTTATTTTTGGTAATAAAATATTATATAATGAATCTGTTTTAACAGATTGTAACCATAAGTTAGATGATAATTCATTGACTTTAGAACATAATATTTCATAATCTATATCTAACATGCAAATATCAATATCACCATCATGTGAAACCCAACCATTATGTCTAATTATTCCAATAAATGTACCACCTATACACCAATACTTTAAATTATATTTTCTACATATTTTATCAAAAGATCTTAACATTTCCGTCATTATTAATTGTGATTTCTTTAAGTTATCTTTATTAACTCCTGGATGTAATTCTAAATTTAAATATTCTTTAGTATTTATTAAATAAAATTCATTTGAGTTATCCATTTAAATATTATATATAAGATATTCAAATAGCTAAATAAACTTAGTTGGAATAATTTATAATTCTGTTCGATTTCTAATTCTTTTAATAATATCTGTTGTAGAAATTTCTGGTGTATATGGAATTTTTTTTACTATTCCCATCTCATATGGAATTTTTGTTGGGTTAATAGAAATAGAAACACCGTTATTAATTACTGGCATTTCTTCACTTATACGATTATCTGGAATAAATACTTGATCAATCTTATAGAGATCTATATATTCTTTGGTTATACAAAGTGGAGCATCTGGTATTATTCTATCAATATATTTACAAGAACTAATTACTTTAATACGTTCATCCATTGTTAAAATAGGTAGCCTTTTATAAGATTGTACATTTTTATCATTGTGAATACCTACATATAATTTATCACTATCTTTTTTTAATTCATGAATCTTTCTTAAATATTCAGAATGACCGTAATGATACAAATCTGCAACCATATTAGTATAAAAAATCATATTATATAATTATTAATAGTTATATTCTTATAACTAATAATTAATTGAACTTGATAATTTACTAGGTATCTTTTTTAGTTTTCTACCACGCGTTTATTATTAAAAAAATCTTTCAATGTAATAAATGTATTTTTATATTGTAAATAATCATTATTCAATATATCATCAACAGATGTACAATATTTATTAATCTTTATTATTTCTGTTGCAAATCCTTTTGTAATTGTATATGCACAAGTACCATAATTCTTATAATATTTACTAAAGAACTGATTATAAATACATTTAGATTGACTATTAACAAATAAAGGATGTCTCCAAAAACTTACAAAATCATAATTTGGTAAATATTTAAATATATTTGTTAAATGTTCAAAGTTAAAATCTTCTGGAATATCAACATCATCTTCTAATATAATATAATTTATATCTTTTGATGCGCTTGCAATATATTTCCATGTTTTCAGATGAGATAGAAAACAACATATTTGACTCTTAATTTTATTACTTAAATTATAATCTATAGTTGTATTAATATTATTTTCTTTTAAAGATTCTTTAATATTATGAACCTTCCAATAATATGCATCTATAATTTCTGCATCTATATTTAATTTTTTAAATTTATCAATTAAATTTAACACATGAGTTCTACGTTCATTTATTTCACTTATTGAAATTATTAATATTTTCCATTCTTTTAAACTATTATAAATATTTGGATATAATTTTAGATCTTCTTCTCTAGCATTATGAGGGTTCATATTACCTTCATGTGGATATCTTCTTTCAACTGGTAATAATTTTGGTGGATAATTACCATAATATTTAATTGAATAATCTTTATATTTGTTTGGTATATAAACATCTATACCTTCAAATTTTCCTTCATTTAATGGAAATATTTCATCATATTTAATAATTAAGTCAATTTCAATATGTTCCTTATCAGATAAACTAATTAAATTATCATCAATTTTTTTATTTAAAAATATATCAATTTGTAATCCTGTATGACAATTTCTAGGTAGATAATCTGTATAGTATGAATGTAGATGCCGTATCTTTCGTATATTTACACTATACAATGGATCATTATCTGTATATTGTAACCATAGATCTCGTGATAGTTCATTTGCTTTAGAACGAAATATTTCATAATCTGTATCTAACATACAAATATCTACATCACCATCATATGGAATCCATCCATGATGACGAATTGTGCCAATAAATGTACCACCCACACACCAATACTTTAAGTTATACTTTCTACATATTTCATCAAAAGATCTCAACATTTCTGTCATAATTAGTTGTGATTTCTTTAAATTTTCTTTATTCATTTTCATTGATAAATTAAAAAAATTACTAAATAAAAAGTTCGAACCAAGTTTATTTAATTTTGGTGATAGTTCCAAATTTAAATATTCTTTAGTATTTATTAAATAAAATTCATTTGAGTTATCCATTTAAATATTATATATAAGATATTCAAATAGCTAAATAAACTTAGTTATTGTTCTTTATTTAGAGAATTATTAATACTAATAATAAGTTTATAAATGGGAACTTGTCAATCAAAAAATACAATAGATGACAAAAATAATTCATTTTCGAATGTTAAAAATATTGATAAAAAATATAAAAAACATAATATACCAAAGAGTCTTAAAAAACTAGTATGGGATAAAAATATTGGTAAAGAAGTTGGAGTTGCAAAATGTTTATGTTGTAAACATCAAGAAATAAGACAAATTGAATTTCATTGTGGTCATATTGTTGCTGAGAAAAATGGAGGAGAAACAAATATTAATAACTTAATTCCTATATGTGCACAATGTAATCTAAGTATGGGTACAATAAATCTAAAAGAATTTCAAAAATTATATTTCAAGAAATAAATTATTATGCATATTCAGGGAGTTCAACTAAATATTCATATGCATTAGCAACCTTTTTAAATTCTTCTGTATTTTTTGATGATTCTGAAGATTCTGATTTATCGGGATGATATTTTAGGGCTAATTTCAGATATGCTTTTCTTACCGTTTCACTAGTTGCTGTAGCTCTTGTTAATTTTAATATTGCTAAATTTCTATCTATTTCAGCTGGTGTTGGTGCACCAAAGGCACGAGGTGATTCTGCTTCAGGTGACTCTGTCCCACATCCGGCACCACCACCTGCTGGATCACAATATGCTCTTGCTCTAGGTACACCATATTGTCTTTTGGATTCCTCTCTTTGTGCATCTTTCTTCTCTTCTCTTTTAGCTGCTTTCATTTCTTCTTTATATTTTGCAGCCATTTGATTCCGCATCTTACTTTTCTCAGCTTTATCATAACCTTTACCTTTTGTTGCAGCCTCAATTGTAGCTATTTGTTCGGGTGTTAAACCAGATCTCCATTCTCCACCAACTAATTCTAAATATTTTTGTTTGTATTTTAAATACTTTCTATAATAATCCATTTATTATATATAAATATATATAATAAATTAATAAACGTCTCTCTATCTTATGACTCTCACGTCCCTGCCCACTCGCGAGCGCCGAACAGGCCAGCGCTAACAAGGAAATCTGCACACTCCTTGCTCATCGGTGGTACTGGACAACCACAGATCATGTCCACATGCGCAGTCACCTCTCCCTTCCGCAGCTTAGAAATCCCAATCCACGTCTCCACGCCACACTCCGCCTCCTTACACGCATCCATGAGGATGGTAAGGGCCTTACGTGTGTCAAAAGACTCGGGGGAAAGCACTGCCTCCCATGGGTAGATCCTCTGCGTGGTAAGTGACTTGAACACGCGAGCGTTCGAATCAATCTTACCAGCACCCATCTTGAACTGATCGTTGGCGACCAGCTGCATGAGTTTAAGGATCAAGGGAGCATTTGGAATCTTACCATAGGAGGCAGAGATGGTTTGGAACCGACGCAGGTTCATCCAGGCATCAGCCACACAGTTGACTGCAGTCGTGTTCACCTTGGTACCCTTGGGAGGTACGCGGCAATTACGGCGGACACACTTGGCAACACCCTTAGACCACTGCTCGGAGTAAAACCGACCGCACAGGTTCAGCCACTTCATCGAGTGTTGGTAAACACGAACTGCATCCTCCTGCGGGATCTTCGAGTAGACCTCGTTAATTGGCAGGATCAGTGCAATGGCGCGAAGGGCAGTTGGCTCACTGGCATAAACGATATCCAGAATCTTAATCTGGTACTCGTTCAGTGCACCTTGCTTCTGGCTCTTGAGCGTAAACGCCTTACGACCAGAGAACGTAGAGACAGTTGTCGCCAGAAGGAGCGCTGCAGCTGGGTACTTTTCAACGAAAGACTCGATAGTCTCACCCATGTCAGTCAGAACCTCGTTCAGCAGAGGCGTGACCAGTCCCGACTTTGCAATCGGAGCAGTCTTGCTAGAGATCCAGGCTGGCCAGAAGACCTTCATGCGACCAACAAGCACGCTCAAGCACTTGATCGCACGGATGCGGTCAGGATGGTACTTGAAGCGAGTTGCGCACATTGTCTTCTGAGGAGCCAAGATGAACTTTGCCACACACGTCTTGCGAGTTGCAGACGAGAATGTAACACGGCGCCTATTTCGAAACAAAGTTCGAGCAACATGCATACGCCCACGTCCGCGACGGGGCATCGCACGGCGTATCTCCTCCTTTTTGGAAGACGTCTTGACAAAGCCTTTGATGCCAGTAATGCCCACCGCTGTACTGGCAATTTTAATCCACTCAATCAAGGAAAGAATGTCATCGGCGTTGTTACTACCCTTGGTGTAAGCAGGAAAACGTCCTTTGTCTGACATCCATCGCATGTCATTCTCCACTGTAGGAGTAAGAAATGCTTGGCGTGGGGATGGATGGAAACTTGACTCCATTCGAGTAGCCCCATGGGGAAAACCAAGCTCTGCTCGCCATGCAAGGACAATGTCGCTTAGAGCAACATAGAGCTCGTTGTTACAATCACCTAGCTTTGCTCCCCTAAAAATAGCCAGGACCGTCTGGATCGGAATACGACCCACAAAAAAGGAAATAATATTCTCAACTGGAAAAATCATTTCTAATCATTAAGATTGAAATATATTAAGATAGTATTTTTCAATTTTTTATAAAATAATAAATGAATAGATATATATCTGGCTGAATGTATTGTGTTTGTTTTTGTTTTGTGACGTCATAAGATAAATGAATTGAGGTGCTTTATTCTCTAATGAACCCGCGAGGGCATTGATTTGATTGGACTAAGGGTTTAGTCTAACCTATCCACACTAGACTTGGGAGTCTAATATGAATCTTGAAGCACACCTATTTAGATAATTAAGCATATCAAGTGGTTTCAATTCAATTATCTTCGTTGACGAGTCGGACTCATTTTCACTGCAGACCAAGCAGTAAAGGGAAGCGCTATTAAACGCCCTACATGAATTTATTTCATATACTATTATAGAATACTACCCTTTCGGGGAACTTGCGTTCGATTCTTTTTCATATATAATTTAAATTCATGGATCAAGTACCATTACAAACTCCATTCACTAATGAACTTTCTTCCAAATAAATGGAACAAAGCGGTGAATCGCATCGAAATGCTATAGGTTACCCTATCTTAGTGGAGTTTTAGTATTAATATATAAGCATATCATGTAAACTGGTGGTTCTTGACCAACATTTATAGACTAAGCCTATTAATAGTTTATTTTTCAATTTTTTTATATTTTTTCTATTATAGAATTATAAAGAATTATAATGTATTTCTATTATATATAATAGAAATAAATATATATCTGTATATAGATGTGTTTTAACGCCCCAGTATCAATAACAACTTTTCTAATCGGAATAATTGGAAGTATCAGATTATATAAATTAAACTTCAAAGCCGAAGCATTATTCTATTCATGGGTTGTATTAATGCAACTTGTTGAATATTTCTTATGGAAAAATCAACCATGTAATAACACTAATTTATTAGTAACAAATGTTGGTATGCTTATTAATCATTTAGAACCAATTGTTTTATGGATTGGAATTATATTATTTTCTGAAAAACAATTACCATCATTAGTAAATATTATATTATTACTATATCTTTTTATAACTATCCAATATACAAGGGAATATTTCAAAAAAAATAAATTAGAATGTACTAGTCCAACACCAGAATCCTCTCCACACTTACATTGGAAATGGAACTACGGTAAATATTATCAATATTATTATTCATTCTTTTTAATATGTCTAGTTTTATTATCATTATATGGTTTAAATAATGGTACAATTAATTCATTTATACTAGTTGCAATGTATTTACTATCATTTATAGTATACGGTAATAAACACAGTATTGGTGCAATGTGGTGCTTTTTTTCAGCTTTTGCTCCTTGGATAATACCGTATTTAAATGATCTATTATAACTATTTGGAGGAGTTCATACAGTTCATATATTATTAATATTATTATTAAATAATTTTAATTTTTCTTTTGATTTTTCATGGCCTTTATCTGCCGCCATTTGATAATATTGATTTGCGATTTCAACTATATTACTAGTTAATTCATAAAATTCACCCAATAGATACATTGATTCAGTATCATCTTTTTCAATTGCTAACTGATAATATTTTTCCATTTCCTCATATCTATTAAGACGATTATATAATCTTCCTAAATTTTGCATTGCCATAGGTAATCCTTTATCTGCTGCCATTTTATAATAATATTCTGCCGTTTTATAATTATACATAATATCACAATAATACGCACCCATATTATTCATTGCAGTTATATTTGATTTTTTTATTGCTAGTTCATAACATTGTTTCATTAATTCATAATTTTTTTCTGTAAATTGATAATGATATCCTTTTTCAACTAAAGATTCATTATCTGCAAATTCTAATGCCTTCTCTAAACATTTTTTATGATACAAATGATTATTTTGTTTTTTAAAATAATCTGCTAACTTCATATAACCTCTATTATTTCCTTTCTTAATAGCCATTAAATAAAATCTCTTCATTTCATCAAAATCTGGTTCAGTATCTTTATAAAAATTACCTAATCGTATCATTATTTCTGTATCACCTTTATTCAATAACATAAAATAAGCATCTTCCATTTTATTATAATCTTTTGTTTTATATTCGTGATATAATCCGAGGTATTTTATATATACTTCATCTTTGCACTTATTATCTATAATATCATTATCATATAAATCAATAATCTTATCTCTAATAGGAATATTAGTGATAGCTCTATCTTTTTTATTAGCTTTAATACCATATCTGCCAATTACTTCGAAAAATTTATTTTTTAAAATATCTTCTATATCTTCAGTACTAACTTTAATTTTCATGTATAATATATATTCTACTAATATATATTTTCTTCTTTTTATATACGAATTATCACTGTTCATAATGGTAAACTTTTTTGCACAAGTGGTTGAAAACCACCATAAGAAATGTTCTAATTTTTATAAATTAAAATTAAAATATATGGTAAATAAATAATAAATGAATTAGAAGATATATATTAGAAAAGATTACACTAGAACGCTTCTAACCATGCTTCTCTGTCTGCTACAGGCATCTCAATCTCATCCATAATTAGTAGCGCCTCAGCAATCTTCTCCTTCACATTAATATCTTTCTGTGAAATTGATGAAATCTTTTCTTGAAACACTTCCATATCAGAATACGGTGATAGAAATGATGTGCTAAACCCAACTAGAACATTCGCCAAACGAGTGATATGGCCATGTGCACACATTCCAACGGAATCTTCACATTCTTGCCACAATCTTTGAATTAATTCCTTGTATACATCACCATCATATGTCTTAATAACAGCCCAAAGTGATCTTAATACCTTACGATATAGAAAATCTTCTTTCTCATAAATTATAGATTTCTTTCCCCAATATAGCATATCATTATAAACAGGTTGAGTAGTTACCCAATCATGTTCGAGTACAGACATCCACGCAGTTACAATTTCGCTTGTTGTATTCTGCCCTACTGGAACCTTAATTGAATTAATAATATCCATATATTTCTTAGTTTGCTTATTAACAACACGAGTATGCACATTTTGTTCATCATTTGTTAATTGTTGCAATTCATCCTTCTTAATTACAGCAAATGGATACATCTTTTCCCAAATATCAAGCATTGATAACAAACGTGTCTCAACATTGAAGAGTATTGCATCTGCATATATTGATTCCTGTACCTGATCTATTGTACTTTCCCTTCTCTGAATCCTTCTTTCATATCTTGGTTTAAGGATATTAAAAATTTGATCTTCGGCTGTTGCCTTAACTTGGATGACTTCTTGTGGATCAAGTTTTGTTACATACCACCACGGGAGTATGTCATCTTCAGGAATTTTACGTTCCCAATTAAGCATCATCGAGCCAACTACACTTTGAAGACGTTTTTCTTCTCGAATACGTCTTTGAATTTTAAAAGTATAATATAATACATTAAGGTATCATGTTATCTTTTTTTCAATTTTTATATTATCTTAATCTAAATAAGCATCAATTTAATGTAAATAAATATTTTGTTTTATTAGTTGTTGCAACTATTTCATCACGTAAATTCAATAAATCTGAATCATATTTCGAATTTAGATATGTTGGTAATTTCTCTATAAAGTATTCAATCATGGTATCTAAATAGTCAGTTGCGTCTTGATCATCCAAATTAGATAATGTTATAGTCATCTCTTCTTTAAAATTAACTTTACCATATTTTCCAGAATATGTCTCAACAAATTCATCAATAAAATTAGTTAATGCTTCTAATAATTCATCTGCCGCTTTATGTCTTGCATAATTATCTGTTTGTAAATGATAAATATGTATTTGTTGACGAAATGAATAAAATTTTGGTATTATTTTATGTAAATAATTTTTAGAAGTAGATTCTTTTTTTAAGATGTTTAATTTTGGCATAACTGTATATATTATACCTAATTATAATTTTTATATTTTATCATTATTAAAATCATATATAAATATATAATCGTATATATTTATATGAGTCTTAATCTTCAAAAATTACTTCATACTATATTACTTAGATCACCTACAAATTTATTTGATGAATTTATTATAGAATGTATGAAATGGTACTCTCAACCAGCACATACATTTACTGAAATGAGAAATAGAGAAAATAAAAAAGTAAGAGGTGATATATTTGAAGAATTCTGTGTTTTATATCTTAAACATGTTAGAAAATATAAAGATGTTTGGCGTTTAGAAGATGTACCAGATGATATCCTCCAATCATTAGCTTTAAAAAGACGCGATATGGGTATTGATATTATTATAAAAGAAGGAGGTGTATATTCAGCAGTTCAATGTAAATATAAAAAACATTCAAATACTCGTAAGAATTCAGTATCTTGGAAATCATTATCTACATTTTATGCATTATGTTCTAGAACTGGTAAAGAGTTTGAAGGAAAACGTGAATGGAATAAATATATTATAATGACAAACTGTGATTTTGCAAGACACGAAGGAGAGAGAACCGATAAAGATTTATCAATCTGTATTGGTACTTTTAGAAAGATAAGTTTAGATGAATGGACTTCAATGTGTGACTTAACTGGTCATGTTGTAGGAGAAGGAGAAAATGAAGATAATTATATAAATGAAACAAAAACAGATGAAACAAAAATAGAAATAGATAAACAAATAAATGAGGATATAGGTACAGATGAAGATACTAATAAGGAAGATACTAAAAAGAAGAATATTAAAAAATCAATTAAAAAAACAATTAAAAATCCAACTAAAGAAGAATTAAGATTATTACGATTAGCTTACTATGATAAGAAAACTGACGTATAGATCAAGCTATTATAAATAAATTATATGTGAATTTTACAGGGCATCTGCATAGTCCTCCCACGATATATACTCTTCATCTTTAACCTCTTTAACATCTAAATTATCTTCTTTAGTTATAATCTTCTTAATTTCTTCTTTTATAGTTTCAACTATCTTAATATCCGTCTTAATAAGACTTATATCTTTCCTACTTGGTTTTTCTCCAGTTAATACATATTTCTTAAAATCTTTTGATTCATTTGTTAATAATGATTCCATTAACTTTTTATCATTTGGTACAACTCTTCTATATCTTTGTACTAATACATCTGATATATTTACTCCAGAATATATTACAATACCTTCATGATCTAATCCTCTTCTGCCAGCTCTTCCAATTGCTTGAAATGCTAATGTATTGTCAATATCTTCTAATGGTTCTCCTTTTAGTCCACCTAATAACATTACTGACTTAATTAAATAATTTACACCAACTGCAAATGTCTTATCAACTAGTATAATAGAAGGATTCTTATTGATATAGTATTGTGTAACACGTTGAAATGCTGGAGCCATCAGTTCACTATAACACAGTAATCCGTATTCGTGACCAATCATAAATGGATGATCATAGTCAATTGATTCACCAGGATTAATTTTACACATTTTTGTAATTCTTTCATCTGAAAATTTATAAATCTGTTGAGTATTACTATTAATCTTTTGTTCACGTTCAATTTCACGATTAATATGATTTCTTACTTTGCGAGTATTTTCAGGAGATACATCTGTAGTATTTAATTTTGCTTCTGGATGTAATAGATATTCATTTCGTAATCCAATAGAACCACCATTACATTTTGCTAATTCATTTGATACATGAATTTGTCGTAGTCTATAAATAGATTCACATGTTAATTTTGCACTGTATTTCTTATTGAAATCCTCAACATATTTCTGCATACTGAGTATCTTTTTTTCTGTTGGGATTGAATAATTATCATAAAATTTTTGTAATAAGGGTAATGTCTCATTAATCATTATGTTATCAATCATTATATTTTCTTTCTCTTTTTTTTCTTCTTTACTTGCAGTTTCCCTTGATGTTTTTGCCTTACCTAAAAGTTCATTGATTTTATCATTATGAGCTTTAATTATTGGTTGATCATCATTAAAATTATCATATACCAAATCATTATAATCTTTTATTAAATCAGTCAATGTTATAAATGTTCTTAAACATTTTTCAGAATCCATTTTAAATATTAACATAGGTTTTATACCAGCACTATACTTCTTTAATAGTGTATATAATTCAAACATTGTTAATGAATCCTCTTCTATTGGATTATTACTGATAATGTTTTCTAATTTATCATTATCTAATTTTTTTAAATATGTGAAAATATCACATTCCAAATTATGAATATCTTTTAATGTTACAAACTTTTCTAGTGTCTCATTTACTCTAGGAAAATCTGGTATTTTTTGGTACAAATTAAATACTTCAATTGGATAGAGACCAATATGACTAAATGTATTTGATTTCAATGTACTTATTTCCATATGTTCTAATGGATTAATTGAAATTAAATTACCATTCTTAATGATCAATCTCTTTTGATTACAAAATCTTGTTTTTTCATTAACACTATACACATTATTATCAAATATAGTTGATAACCATTCATTTACTTCTTCGAAATTAGGTATAGTTGCAGATAAACACATTACTGGAATCTTATTAAAGCTACCCCATAACAATATATACTCATATAGTTCACCATTTGGATAACTAATATTATGAAATTCGTCTAAGATTATATAATCAGTATCTTCTTTAATTTCACCTCTTTTAATAAGTTTAACTATTTCACTCGGAGTACCAATTATAATATCATCTTTTTTGGAAAAACGTTTATAGTTATATGTACCGATTTCTAATCGAACATTCTTCTTAACTTCACCAATTAATTGCTCACTTTCCATTAATGATGTAATAATAACACCAGCTAATTGAAGACCGGTCGGCCCAGTTGGAATAACATATATAACTTTATTATTCTTTCTAATTGCATAAGTTGCTAATAGTGTTTTACCCCATGATGTTGGAGCAGACAATAATATACTCATCATTAATTCTACATTTTGTAAACATATTTTTTGAATACTATCTAATGTAAATTCTTTTGTTTTGAAATACCAATGAGGATATAAATTTTGTGTAAATTCTTTAACCTGATATGTAAACCAATCTATGTCATGTTCTTTAAAATATTGAGATACTTTTGGATCAACACTTTTTACTGTTTCATTATTTGTTAAATAAAGATATATTAAAAGTAATATATGATATTGGCATTTAATTAATGCATCACATTTATCATTAAATAACTTTATTGCACTTGTATCAACATGTTTACCCTTACTTATCTTCTCAGAATTTTCCATATCTTTTTTTCTTTTAGTTTCTATAAACATATTCATATTATTAATAAGTATCTTTAAGAAACTATTATAATAATTATTCCGTAATTTATGATTTCTAATTATTTTTACATTATTAAAAAATACACTTATGATATTTTCTTCAGTATCCTTAAAATTAATTCTTTTAAAGATACTGTGTTCTTTGTCATTAATCTTACCATCTTGGATATCTTTAATTTCTTTCTTTATAAATTTTTCTTCTCTTATCTTAAAATTATTATCATTTAGGAAGTTATCTAAATTCTGACTATAGTCACGATCATTTGAATCTATATTTTTCTGTTGTTCATACTTGGAGCCAGATAATGAATCAATATTGATCTTAAATATATTTACATACTCTTCTTGGATATTTAATATTTGTTTTATCAATGATTTTAATTTAATTGGACTTCTAATTTCATTATCAATTGTCTTAATAATTCCATTATGATTAATACGTGTTTTTATTGTTTGTATAAGATTAACTATAGATTGATTATCGTTCTCAAATGACTTACTAAAAAGAAAAAACTTCCATAATCTAATATATGATTCTTTTATTAAGAATTCGTATTTATTTATAATTTCAATAACTTGTTCATAAATTTGTTCACATTGTGATTGATTGTGCAACATCTTATTAAAATTATCTTTTGATTTTATATACGCAAATATCTCTTCCGACATCTCAGTCATTGTTTCACTTTCATCTGGAATATCTTCAGTAATTTTTAAATTTTTAGGCAATCTTTGAGTACCAGCTAAATCTGTTAATACATTTGTCTCTTCATTATTACTCATTAATATATTATGATTATCTGTATTTCATTATATTATGACAAAAATATATCAATTTTTTATAAAAATTATTAAAATTAAAAATGAAAGAGGATGCAATGGTTGTAGGAGGAGGAGAGTTGGTGGTTGTTAGGAGGAGGAGATGTGGTGGTTGTAGGAGGAGGAGAGGTGGTGGTTGTAGGAGGAGGAGGAGATGAGCTAGTCTATAAAAATTGATTCTTTTACTGATTATATTTAGATGAATATATAAATATATAATCATCTAATATATGTCTAAAAAATATATTAGTGTAACATTAACTATGTTTTTTAAACCAACTGATGTTAATTCTCAAGATTTAACTATTGATACAAAGAACACAATTCAATTTTATGCTAATAAAGTAATAAATAATAATTGTATTAGAGATCTTGTTACAGATCTTAATATAACTCCGATTAAATATATGGAATACATTGCTTCTTATTGGGGTATTCTACATTCATCTAAATGGATATCTGATAATGTAATTGAATGTATTATTCTTTTAGATAATAGGTATATTAATATTGGTAAAAGAGATATTGTAAGTACTCTACTAACAAATTCATTAGAAGATGGTGAATATGAATCAAGTGAATCAAATGGATGGACTCTGAAAACACCAAATGGATATGAATATGGCTTAGTTGATTATCGTAAAAGAGAAAATATTATAATTAAAGATCATAATATTATATCTATATCAATTTAAAAATATGCTATCAAGACATTCTTTATTATATGTATTCCCACGCGTTAATGAAAAAATATTATAAAATTTTGTTCTAAGATGTTCCTTTTTATTTAAAGATTTAATAAATAAACATATGTTTTCCTTTATTATTATTATTTCAGCAGCTCTTATATTTGACTTTTCAAAAGATCTTCCAGTAACAAATATATAAATCATTTCTACGATTGTCTCCAAGTTGTCAGTATGAATTATACCATTATTGTAATCATCTAATACTTTTTTCATGATATTAGTATCAAAAGGTACTAGTAATTTTCTAAAGAATTCTTGATCTTTTAGAATTTTACTAACTGCAGTACCAAATGGTTTATGATACTTAATACTATAACCATCTTCATATAATTCAAGTATTGTATCTTGTCCCAATAAAAGATCGGCTACTGCACTATTAGTTACAACACAAGTAATATTATATATTTTATCATTATTTAATTTTTGATCATTAAATTTAAAAGATAATAATACTAAATTTGTTTCACCTATTTCTGATCCACTTCCAACACCTTTTACTGCCATCATAAATTTTTGAAATATTACATTATTTATATATTGTTGATTTGGTATACCGCGTGCATTATAATAACCTAAATATTGTAAAAATTTTGTACTTACAAGTGTTCTATTTGCATTACCACTATCAAATACTATTTCTAATTTTTTTCCATCAATTCCATTTCTAGTAGTATTCATAGGTATCATAATATTATTAACAAAAAATGATATCTTTTCATTATCAATATCAGACTCAAGATATTTTGGTATACTTTTATAAATCTTTATATATTTTTTTTCATTTAGATCTGTTAATTTGGTATGTTCAATTTTAAAATAATTGTGTATAATTGTTAGCATTATATATAATTTCATTATATTATGATAACATACTAATTCAGTAGTCATAATAGATTGATTTTGTATTACAATACAAAAATTCTTTCTAAAATATGATTCAATAAATTTCTTTATACAATTATCTTCTCTTACATCACTATTACTAACTCTAAAATATTTTATAGTGGTAAATGGAGTATTTATATTATCACAATTATCAAAATTGAATGGTTCCGGACTCTCTATACTATAATTTTGAATCATCTGAGGAGTAGGATTTAAATAATCATCAAAGAAAAATTTATTTATCATAAAATTACGATTTACTAAATTTATATCAATATCATCAATACAAATCTTAAAATTATAAATAATATATAAAAATCTATCTCTTGTATCATATTCATAAGATATTACTATTACTTTTCCTGATTGAAGAGGAATACTAAATTGATATAGTGTCTTAGCTCCACCAAATTGTTTATACTTTAGTTCTAAATATTTACTTTTATATTTTTGATATTTATGAAAATATTCCAGTCTATAAATTAATTAATATTTTATTTATTGATATAAATAAACTTTTACTTATTAATGTAAACAAACTTGGAATTATTCAACCAATGAGTTTTAAAATCAAGTCTTCCCATTACATTTTTATTTTCCTTTACAATATATGTAAACTTAATAATGTTCTTTGTAATATAATCATTAATTATAATCTCTTCAGATGATTCTGAATAGCCATCACTAAACAAATATATATTAAATTCTAATGATGAATTTGTTGCAGTGTATTCTTTAATAAAATCTAATGGAACCGTTAGATTTCTACCATATGTTCTACACATATCTAAATTTTCTTGTTCCATTACAGAGCTTCTATTATAATCATATAATTTATATGGTACATTCTTATTTTTCAAATCATTAATAGTTTCTTCAACGTAATCTTTAATATATTCTAAATTAAAATCTGATGGATAAAATATCAGATTCATTATCATTCTTGTATATAGAATTATAGATTTATAGAATTACTTAATAAAATAATAGGATTTTAATAAATCAATTTTTTAGTATTTGATTAACCTTGCTAAAATTACGTATACTAAAACTTAGATTAGCACGCTTCTCATTACACAATCTATTAATTTCTTTATCAATTGAAGCTCCTAATTCATGAGAAACAGTAAGATTAGAACTAATTGCATTCTTTAATTTATAGCATTCATAAATATTAACATTATCTAATTTCAATAAAAACTGACAATACCAAATTAGTTCTTCATATTTATAATAATACGGTTCCCATGGACGAGGAATGTTTCTTTGTAATTGATATTCACATTCTTCTAGCATCTTAAAATTTTTATCTTTATAATATTTAGTAATTAGATCAAAATTCTTCATCATCTTTCCTTGTCCAAACATACCCTTCTTTACACACTTAATTCGGTGAGCCATATTATTATGAAATCTATCCATTGCAATAGTTATCTTCGCATACAGTTCAGAATTATTAAATTCATCCATTTTATCAAATAGTTTTTTAAACATATTTTGATTTGACTTGGGAGGACGAACAATACGTTCGCATTTATTTGATGTAAGTAACAACATTTATATATTAATATGTAATGTAAACGCAGTCTATAATAAAATCAATTTTTAATTATGCGGGTCCGCCAGCAGCTGCTGGCGTATGATCCAAAGGTGCATGTCTTGGTGCCGGTGCAGGTCCACGTCCGCCAGGACTTGAATCGTACGTTTCATCATAATAATAAAAAAAACAATTAGATGGATCATTATCACGTATACTTAGAAAACATGTCCAAGATGCTTCTCTTAATGTTAATTCTCCAAAACCAGTAAATATTTTATGATCAAGTGATATATCATCTATATATCTATATATTGGTTTACCTTCAATATTGAGTAATTGATTCCACATACTAGCCGGAATACCACTAGGATAAAGAGGAATTAGTAAATAAAATGGAAATTCTTTGGTAGTACCTGGCATAGTTACAGGTTTTAATAAAGATATAGGACGACCAGCCGAACAAGTTAATAAATGTACTTTATAACTTGGTACAGTTGGATATTTAGTTCTATGATAACTATCAATTATTACTAAAGCAGCACTAAGAGTTATTTCTGTATCTGGATACCAAGTTTGTACTGGTTCTGGAAATGCACTACCCGGCGATGCCATAGTATCAGGTATTCTTGTAGCATCAAGAATACCTGTCTTAAATTTACCATTTTTATCTCCACTTAAATGCATGTCTGGAAATTCTTCAAATGTATGAACTTTATCTGCTGATATATTTCTATTTTTAGATGGAAAATTATTTTTACAAGGATTCGTTGGATCCCTATGTTGAAGCCATCCTTGTATAGCTCTAGCATCAAGTTCTTTCAGTGTACTACCTTTTTCTATATATGTAATAAATCTTACTTTGGGATCTCTTGCTTTACCATCTATCAATGTTTGTTTTATTAGTGATCCGTGTGCACTAATTATATAATTTACATCAATTGTACCAGCTACTATTGGTGTGCAATCAAGTTGGCCACCAATTTGATTCTTTAAATCAATATATTTTTGTTTATACTTCAAATACTTTTGATAATAATCCATATATATATAAATATATAATTATTTAATCAAATAATTTCATAAAAAATACATCTCTTTCATCATAATATTCTTCTAACAACCATCTACCATATTGTGACATTCTATCATATTTTCCAGTATATAATTGATATTTACATTTACTACCAATAATAATTCCATTAATATCATTAATGATGTATTTCATATAGTTATTATCATTTATAGAATAATGTATAATCATATTAATATCATGTTTAATTAATTCATTATTTAATATATTTAATTCTTCTTTATTTGTTTCATTAGTCAATAAAAAAATATTTTTTATTCTATGTTCTGTACATATTAATAATATACCTTTTATAATATTATTCATGTTATTAATATTATTATATTCTTTATAATATTCATTTGTTTCTCCTTCAAATAGTATATCAGTTAAATTAAAATCCCCCCTTCTCAAATGAACCAATAATGTATTATTAAAATCTATATTTTCATATTGATTTGCACATGTATTTAAAAATTTATTAAATTTCATACAATTTCGTATTTTATAGTATTCTTCATTATTATTTTTATACCATAGGGGGTTATACATACGATTATAATTATGTATAATTATATTTTCACAATGATTATATTTCTCAAAATAATTCAATATACTTAGTGAATCATAATCTATTTCCAAATGACTCGATATTTTTATATTCCCGTAAATTGTATAATATTTATTTTTATTTATTGGTACATCTTCACATGGTTTACATATTAGAATAGTATCAAGTTCCTTTTCAGATATTAATTTAAAGTAATCGGTAACTGTAATAAAATTACAAATTTCTTTTAATTTATCAAGATCTAATACATTTGAAATATCGATAAATTCAACACGATCTATTATTAAACTATTAGTCTTATTAATTAATTCATTGTTTCTTGGAGTAAAATAGAAATTTGGTAATACTAATATCCTATTAAGAAATCTTGATAATAATATCATTTCCATTAATTTATATAAATTTGCACATAGTTGTTCAGTTTGATATATATTATAATTCTCATAAAAAAATAGATAGTTCATTATATAATTTATAACAATTATTATATTTATATTAGATTAACCAAATTAATAGAATTATTTTTTTAATAAAATATTATAATTTAAAAATATTTTATAGTTATATCAATAAATACCTTATTATTTACACTTATTAAATATATAATATTATTCATATTATTTATAAAGTAAGTTTTTACCTTTTGAATGAATTAAAGAATAATATCTATTTGTGAACAAAAAATATATATTTAAAAAAAAATATAGAATAATATGATATTATTCAAAAAGTGATATTTTTACCTTTTGGATATAGAGAATTTTTTTAAGTTTTTATTTTGTTTTTCTATATAAAATCACTTTTGATTTTTTTAATTTTAAATAATATTTTTTCTCCAAAATAAACTCTACCTTTTGGATAAATTAATTAATAAAGTAAGTTTAAGATGTATTAACTATATATTTAATACAAAACATATATCATATTAGATATAAATAATATACTTATTCAAAAGGTAAAAAAGAATAATATCTAAATGATGACTATCTATAATTAATATATTTTTATATGACCATAGTATAATCACAATATTTTTTTATTCAAAAGGTAACTTGAATAATTTTTGGATAATATCATAATTGGTCTAGTACTTTTTATTTAATATTTTATTTTTAATAGTAAGTAGTGCATAATATTTATTTTTAGTTAAAAGGTAAAATTTACTTTATGAATAATATATATAGATTATGAAAGAATTTATTTGTAAAATCTGTAATAATAACTTTAGCTCATTGCAATCTCTTGAAAAACATGAAAATAGAAAATTTAAATGTAGCATAGATCGTAAATTTAAATGTAATTCATGTTTACAATCATTTAAATTTAAAAAAAATTTAAACAGTCATATTGAAAAAAAAGATTGTAAAATATTACAATCTACAAACGATGTTACGATTGCTATAAAAGATATTATAATAAGTAATAGTTTAAATATTGATGCTAAAATAAAATTTATAAAAAAAATTAATAATTTAATCAATGATAATGAAATTAAAGAAATTATTGAATCAAAAATTGAATTAAATACTAAAATAATTTTATTAAATACAAAAACTCCTGCAACTGTTATTACTAATTCTAACAATACAACTACAACAAATAATATCCAATTTAATAATTTTGGAAATGAAAATATAGATTATCTTACTGAAAAATTTTTTAAAAAATTATTAACTAATAACTACGGTGAAAATATATTCTTAAAGTTATCAGATGAGATCTATCTAAATCAAAAGCATCCTGAAAATCAAACTATTAAAATTGATAATTTAAATAATAAATTTTGTAAAGTAAAAGAAAAAAATAAATGGATTACTACTACAAAAGAAGAAGCATTAAAAAAAATTTTTAATAGAGCAGTTGAAATAGTTAATAATTGTTTAGCCGAAAATGAAGATATTATTTCTGATGAAAAAATAAATATTATTAATGGTTATATAGAAAAAGATTTTGAAGATGAACTTATTGTAGATGCAGTTAAAAAATTAGCTCTTAATATCTATAACTTTTATAATTCAAGTATGATCTAAAATTATAATTTTATCTAAGTAACTGATTGATTTGATTTATGTTACTAATTGATTTTACTTTTTCTTTTTCTTCTGTAGTCATAGAATCAAAGAGTGCCTTCATACGATGTAATTTATAATTAAATAATTCTTTAGGATCTCTCGATAATTTATCATATAAATCGCGATTATATGATTTAATATTATGTATTTCAGTTAATAATGGCTGACAATTACTTACAGAATTATTACAATTTCTACCAATATGATCAAATTCACATCTAAAATAATTATCGTCTAATTGAATTCCAGTAATCGCACATTTATGTCCATTATTATTAAGAACTTGATCTTTCACTGCTTCTGTAAATACTGCTCTTTTACATTCAATCGATTTAATCTTTTTAATATCAGACTTGGAACTAGGTCCTACTTCATTTATATATTGAACCTCAATTCTAGTTTCTTTGTGTATAAAATCAGGTATTATAATTTCATTAGCAAATGGACATCTTTTAATACATTTCGTGTTACCATTTTCAAAAAATAATACATCTTTAATTGGTAATCCATTATCATTCGGATTAATAAATGTAAACTTAATGTCGTGTGTACTATCATCAACAGTAAATTCAGGTTTTTCTGGTTCTACTTTTTTATTAGGCGTTAATGTGATTTCCTTTATTTTATGTTCACATTCTTTTTTATAACCAGTAATTGTAAATGTATATTTTGCATGTGGTGTTAAATTATCAATATACACCTGAGTATCTATTTCATTCAAAATAATCATTTTATTATTATGCATATATTTTATTTCAACTTTATCAAAATTATCAGAATTAATATCTATTGTAATTTCACCCCAATATATATTATACTCAACTTTAAGATCAACTTGCTTTAATTTTTGTTTCGGAGATAATTGTTTAGGTGATGATTTTTTAGAAAGTGCTTTATTTTGTTGAATTGGAGCAGCACCAGATACAAATAATGTACTAGATGATAGTCCTGGTGATTTTATAGGAATTGAATTAGTATCTATAATTAGCTTATTACGATCAATATATTCTTCTATAAATATATTATCCAATAATTTATAACCTTGGATTGAATCATGTGAAATAATATCTTTAATGTATTTCTTATAAGGAGACCAATCTTTTATTCCTTCTGCACAGGGGGGAGAATCTAATTTAATTGTTGTTGGTTTAAAATCTTTTAGATTTTTATTTGCATGTGCAATACAATAATTATTAAATTTTCCTAAAGTAGTATTATTAGTATAATCAGAAATATTTTTAACTAATTTATTTCTAACTCTTGTAATCAAATAATATTTCATCTCAGTATGTAGAGAATCCATGGTAGATTCTCTTTTATTTGTCTTAATACCTAAATATTTTTCAGCAAACTCCATATTTAGATCATTAATATATATCGAAAAGAAAAATGGACCACCATTTCTAAAAATGGAATCACTTGTATTTTTTGATTCTGACAATATTCTATAACTTCCATCATAAAAATCATATATTAAGGATCTTTTATTTGCAGCCTCATATGGTTTTCCAATTTCTTCCCATTCTCTTTGATTCATAAATTGATATTTACATACAAAATTTCCAATAATATTATCTTTCTTAAAATCAATCTTAACATCAGATCCACATATACCTTTTGAACTAGATAATAAATAATTTGTTATAATTAATGTATCATCTGATTTTTCATTTGTATATATCTTTTCTTCAAAGTACCTTTTATTATCCTTTTGGAAATATGTAACATCAAATACAAGTGGTTTATATGAATTATTTAAAATATCAATATACTTGCCATTCTTTTTTGTTACTTTATTTTCATAAAAATTTATATTATCAATCTTCTTAGACATTAATATTAGTTTTGTCATAAATACTTGATTATTAATTGTTGCATTTATAAGATTTTCATACGAATCTCTAGATAATTGTAAAATAATAACTGTACCTTTATTTTTCTTAAGATGTTCTACTAATTTTAAACTACTTTCAGATATATATTTTATATTATCATTTATAAGTTGATATATATCTTCAGAAATTTCTTTAATTATTAAATTATCTAAATTCTGATCTATCTTTCGATAATCATTTTTGACTGTTTTCATATTATCTAATTGCTTAAAATGTTCTCCAGAATTATATCTAAGACTTCTAATATTTTTATTTGTTTCAACCTTACTCAATATTAAATACTCAATTGGTTCTAATATTGCAGATGATCCAACGAAACCAATATTTTTACAACCAATTTTAGATTCCTTTTTTAAAATAGAATCACCAATACCTAATAGTTGTGGTGGTTTTTCACATCCGTCTCCATTATCAAATATCATTAAATAGTATCCATCTTTTCCATTATTTATAAATTCATAATTAATTATATCTGCATTTGCATCTAATGAATTATGAAATGTTTCATGAATAATATCCTCTTCTGAAAATCCAGATGCTTTGTTTCTATGTTCTGATATTGCATGCGAAAATGATCTTGATGTATCTGTCGCCATGATTTTTATAATATAATTGATTAATAATATCAGAATATGGTTAAAATTCAATTTTTTACAAATTATAAATAAATTAATTATAACACTTGCATTTATTCCTATTTATCGGCAGTGGTGGCGGAGTTACTTCAATAAATCTATCAGTTATTGAATTATATCCATTTGGTATTATTTTTTCAAATTCTACTTTATCCTGCCAATTACTCCAATCATTCCATACACATCGTTCATAATTGTATTCTTTTATTAACTTACCAAGGAACATTCTATATTTAACGTCATTGTTATATACGATATTTACATCATCTTTATTATAATTGTCATACAATCTTATTAAATCATAGTTTCTACCACGAATTAGTTCATCTGCTTTTAATGATCCTTTAACAGTATCTGGACCTGTTTCAATATTTACTAGATATAATGTTGATATATATGGTGAATCAGAATTATTACAATCATCTATTGAAGTTGTATCTTTTAATATACTATCGTTATACATTAAACAAAATTGAGATAAATATTTTGGCCAATCATTATTTGACATATTTTCATTTACGATTCTTTCTTTAATATCTTTAATTGTATAAAAATATTTTACTGTCATTACTAACATCATTGCAGTATGTGAATTTTTGATTGCAATATTAAAGATCTTTTCCTTTTCTACTTTTTTGAGTGATGTAGATATATGATCAGATGGTGTATCTTGTTTACTAATTGGTTTCTTTCTTGTTAGAAAATTTCCCATTTATTTATAAATTATAATTGAATAAAAACTTATAAATAAATTATTCAATTTTTTATTAATTAAATTTAAGCTGTTACAATAACTTGATGTAATTCATTAGCTAATTCATGTTCACAACCTTTTACAACCCACGATAATGTCATATCATTAGATGAATAAGATGTTAGTAAAATTTCATATTTTTGTGTAATTTCAAACAGTGTTCCAATATTTTTATATTGATGTATATTTTCACCAATTACTGAAAGTAATGAATTATTATTGATCATTTCAACAGAATAATCTTCTTCTAAACACTCTTTAACTTTAAGAAGATTGTCTAAACAAGTATCTTCAGTTGTAGTTGTAATATTAAATTGAGAAGTATTAATTATATTTACATCGACATTATATTTCTTAAATATTGAAAATATATGATATACAAATCCATAATTATTCCACATATTAATAGATGTAATTTTAAATACTGTAATTTTCGATTGTATTGTTATACCAATTAATTTATTCTTTGATAGATTTGGTTGATTATTAATAACAGTACATTCATTATCTGGATGAAATGTATTTTTAATTAATATTGGTATATTCTTTTGTGCACACGGTAAGATACAAAATGGATGTATTACTTTAGCCCCCATTGCAGCAACCTCTTGTGCTTGATTATATCCAATATTTTTAATCAAAAATGCATCCTTAATTTTTCGTGGATCAGATGAATAAATACCATCAACATCTGTCCAAATTTGATATTCACTTGCATTAACTGCTGCTGCAATAATTGATCCAGATGTATCACTACCACCTCTACCTAATAGACAGGGTTTACCATCACTTGAAACACCGCTAAATCCTGGTACAACTAATGCTTGATTAGTTGCAAGATTTTCTAGTAGTATCTTTGAATTAACAGTAAATTGCCCCTTATTATAAAATGTATTATTATTTTGTTTATTACTATTAACTACATCAAATGATGAAATAAAGTTTGATTTAATACCATCTTTATTTAAATAATAATTTAATATATTTGTTGTAAAAAATTCACCCATTGCAATAATCTCAATTTTATTATTATCAAGATCCCACGATTTTTCTTTGATATTTTTAATAAAATCAATTGACTCAAACTTGTCAGGTACAAGTTTCTTATTCATTTCTATTACTTCATCCCAAATAGAAAAATTTTTTGTATTAACAAATTCAATTAACTTATTGGTTACGTTTGAAACTGCAGATAGAACTATAATATATTTAGATACTGGATCTTTCTTAATTATAGAACTTATCATCTTATATGTATTAATTATTTGTGATGTACCACCAAATTTTAATACTTTAATATTCATCATTTTTATATAATGATAATAAATTAAGAAAAAAATGATACTTTATCAATTTTTTATCGGTGATCTCGAAAAGTAACACTATAACGTGAATTACTTATTTTACGATCTCTTTCAATTCCATGACAATAATATTTTTGTGTCGCACCCATCATCATGAATAATGATCCAGCTTTTATTTTAAATGATTTGTTTAATGATGATTCATCTTTATTTATTTTATGTTCCTGAGTCTCATTATTATAAATTGTTCTTTTAAATTCTAATGTTCTCTCTTGACCAAATGCCATCATTGCAACACTTGGATTATCACCAAAAATTCTCTCATCATCGCGATGATAATTTATAAAATCATTGCCTGTACGATAGTAGTTAATTAGACAACTGTTAATTAACGGTTTATTACATCCAATAAATTTATTGTTAATCACTGTCTCAAATATTTCATCTATCTTTCCTTGAATTTTTACTCGTAGTTTCAATAACCATTCTTCTGCTTCATGCGATTTCCACCTAGCAATATCTTGGTTCGTCCAATATTTTGAAAAATAGTTACCATCATCATGGTACCATTTCTGCAAACGCGGAACGGTATTTCCAAAAAATTCACCACTCTTCCAATCTTCAATATTTTGTAAATGTGCAAGGTATTGTTCTTGTTCTTCCTTATCTAAAAAATTATTATCCATTACAAACACCGAATGATTACCATCCGATTCTTTATTATAATGAATTTCCATATTTAATTAAATTATTATATTCTAATAATTTAATATGTTTAGGTGGTAACATTTAGAATTATCAATTTTTTATAAATTAATAAGACTATTAGATTAACTTACTTTTATAAAATATATCTAAACCAGATACTTCTTCTCTTTCTCCTTCTTCTTCACCCCCTTCTGATTGTTCATTACATTGTTCAATATAATGACCATCTCTTCCGCATCTATAGCATGTACCATTTGCATTTCTAATTGTTACTTTCATAATTATATCCCTTTTAGTTTCCCTTATTTGTTTTATTTGTTTCGTTTCTTTTATTTGTTTCGTTTCTTTTATTTGTTTCGTTTCATTTATTTGTTTCGTTTCTTTTATTTGTTTCGTTTCATTTTTATTGCATTCTTTATCACGAATATTGCATGTTTCAATATTTGTTTTTATTCCAGTTTTAATACCATACTTATCAAGTACAGATATCTGTTGCGTAGATAAAATAATTGTTGAAAATGATCCTCCTCGAACACGATCAATACCATATTTATTCATATATTTTATTACATATTTATCTAAATCTCTTGGATCAACATTTTCTATTATTTTCTTTATACTCTTTATTCTATATTTCTTTGTATATTCTCCTCCTTTTCCTTCATAATGTTCATTAAATCTTTTCTCTAAACTGTTAGTTTTTCCTATATAATATTTATGATTCTCTAACTTTAATATGTATATATTAGTTGTCATATAAAACAATATATATTATATATTGTATATAATATTTTATATATAAAATGAACTCAATTACATTTAGTTTTTGCATTTATGGTACTCATATGAAATACTATAAAGGATTAGAAGAAAATTTAAAAATTATTAAAAATGCAATTAATACTAATATTTTAAATACAAAAAATATTAAAGTATTAATTGGATATACTGAAGCAACTTTAAAAGAATTTATAAATATATATGAATCATATGATTTTGTATCTATGATTTTAAATGATTCAAACTTTAATGATATGCCAATGATCTCGAGACTATTAAATATTGATCATATTGAAACGTGTAAAAATAAAAAGATTGAAGCAGAAGAAGCAGAAGAAGCAGAAGAACAAATACATAATACATATTTTTTTTCAAGAGATGCTGATAGTCGTATAACTTCAAGAGATTTATGGTGTATTAAAGAATTTCTAAAATCAAATAAATCATGTCATGTAATTAGAGATCATTATTATCATAAAAAACGTATAATGGGAGGTATGTTTGGATTAAAATTAAATCAATCAAATCAACCAAATATCAAAGTTTTATTATTAGAATGGAAGAAGAATAAAGATATTAAAAATATTCAATCTGATTATGGAATAGACGAAAAATTTTTAGAAGAAGAAATCTATCAAAAATATAAAAATGATTGTATAATTCATACTAATTCTGTTGCATACGAAGGTGAAATTATATCACGTATCGAAATAGCACAATTAGACGATTATGACTTTATTGGGAATGTGTATGAATTTGTAGAAGATCAAAATGCAGAAAATGAAAATATATTTATTCAATCTTTTGAATACAAAAAATATATTACAGTTGAACATATTCACTTTATATGGAGTAATAAACAGTATAATACTGTTTTAGAATTATTTAGAAATTTTGATATTAAATCAATTGGATGGTTTAATAGACCAGAAATAATATTAAAATGTTATACATGTGCATTAATTCTAAATAATTTAGAAGAGGCATTACGAATACTCTCATTATTTAAATTTACATATGTAGATGATAATATAATTATGCAATCATCCTTATTATTTACTATATTACGTACAAAATATAAAATTATTGCAAGTTTTGATCCATCAAGAAAACCAAATGATGATGAACTTATAATTCAATATGGAGAATATCCTCATACATATGAATGTCTACCAAGATCAAATAGTCAAACTATATATAGACATCCTTTATATTTTAATCAAGTTAAACACGATATAATTGAATCACATAAGTGTTGGGATAAAATTAATCAAATATATATTCTAAATTTAATTGAACGTAAAGATAGATATATGACATTACTTGTAGAATTATGTCGCGTACATGCACCATTACATAAAATATATCATTATAAAGCCAAAAAAGATGAATTTTTAAAAGATCGAAAAATAGATGCATATATTGGAGCTACAAAAAATCATTTAGATGTTGTAAATCATTTTATAGACAATAAGTTATCGTATTGTCTTATACTAGAAGATGATATTACATTTATATCAAATCTCCAACGTATTTGGAATCATATTGAACAAGTATTTATACGTCCATATAATTTTGATATATGTTTTATTGCATATTCTAAATATGGAGAAATTAAAGAATTAGATGATTTGGTATCATTATCATATCAAGACTGTACAACTAGTTCAGCTTATATATTAAATATAAATACTGTTAATAAAATTCAAGAATGTCTAAATACTGGATATGAACAAATGTTAAAAGGAGGTAATCCAAGTATATATTGTTGTGATCGATATTGGAAAAAAATACAAAAGGATAATAAAATGTATGTTTTAACAGAAAAATGTGCATATCAACATGTATCTTATAGTGATATAATTAATAATATCAACTACACGTTTGATTAATTATATTCTTGATTAACTTGACCAATCTATAGTTATACTTGTTTTTTCACTATTTAAATAAATTTTACAATCTGGAAACTTTTTATTTAATCCTAGAATCATTTCATTTATTGGATATATATTTTCAATATCATTTATATAAAAGTTTTTTAAATTTTTTGTTAGAAGTGGAGGTAAATATGGATGATTTGGTATGTTAGACTTTCCAATATTATATATATACTTTTTATCACCATTTTTATGAGGATTTAATCTAAAAATAATTTCTTTTGTTATTGATTCAATAACATCATTAATATATCTATTTAACTCTTTTTGATATTCTTTATCTTCATATATTTTTTTTAATTGCGTACAATCATTAAGTTGGTCCCGTGTTATTGGTATATCCATATATATTCTATTGATATATTTTTATGTATATATTTATACTTAAATATATAAATATATATAAATTTATAAAGCTTCATTAAGTTATGCATACTTTTAATCCATCAATTTTTAGTTATAATAATATACTATATATGCTTTTAAGAGAAGAAACTCATAATACTACAAAAACTTGGAAAGAATCAACTTGTGCATATTCATTAAGTAAATTAAATGATAATCTAGAAGTAATTGATTATGATTATTGTGAATTTAATATTAACAATAATAAATATAATAAAATTATACGAAAAGAAGTTGCTAAAGATTATTATGTAATTGAAGATATTAAAGTGTATCCGAAATTAATTAATAATAAAATTATAGGTATATGTAATATTCTTATAGAACATTATACCCCGCGAAAATTTTGTGTAGGTGTTGTTGAAATTATTATAAATAATGATCAAACTGAGATTAAACTTTTACATATCTTAGAAATTCCATATATGCAAGAGATTGAAAAAAATTGGGTGTTATTTGAACATAGTAATCAATATTATTTTTTATATAGATTATTTCCGCAAATGATAATCTATAAGTTTGATATTAATGATTTCAAATTAGAACATTATCAATCAATCAATACTTTTGATTTAATAAAGAATACCAATATTATTAATAATCTTGATAGATACTATAAATATTTATTTTTAACACCATGTACTAGTATGATACAATTAAATAATAATATGTTTTTATTATATTGTAAAAAAAAAGAAGATGATATGCTCTATAAATATTACAATTGTATAATAACAATTGATAAAGATATTAATTTTAAATTGATATTGATAAATCAAGAAATTGATAATACTGAAAATAATTCATATCTAAATGATATAAAGATAATAAATAATAAGTTAATAAAATGCTATGGAGTTAATGATAGTAGTTATAAAATTATAGCAGAAAAAATTAAAATTAATCTTGTATATTGTAATAAATCGAATAATTTTGGTAATCAATTATCTAAATTTTTATTAGAATCATTACTAGAAAGTACTGGTAAATATGAAATATTATATAATAAACTAAATATAAATTTAAATATTATTATGAATGGTTCATATATTCACGAAGCTAAAAATAATTATTTTATCTATGGTACGGGATTAAGAACTGACCCTCCTAGAGAAGAAGGACATATATATGATAATTTGAATATATGTTCAGTTAGAGGTCCATTAACAAAACAATTTTTAATATTTAAAAATATTATTATTCCAAATATATTTGGTGATCCTGTATTATTATTATCACGTTTCTATTCGCCAAAAATTAAAAAGGATTTAGAAACCAAAATAGGATTAATTCCACATCTAACAAATTATGATCACTATAAAAATAGTGAATTAAGCGAAGTTTATCATTTGATTTCTCCAACTGATAATTGGTCTAATATAGTTGATCAAATATGTTCATGTAAATGTATCTTATCTTCATCATTATACGGATTAATATGTTCAGATGCATATAATGTTCCAAATATATGGTTAGATGAAATTAGATTAGATGAAAAAGATTTTAAATTTAGAGATTACTTCTTAAGTCAAAATAGACCATACTTTAGAATTAATAATCTAAATGAATTTTCAGATGAAGATTTATATAAAGACGGTAATAAAATTGATCTTGAAAAATTAATAAATGCATTTCCATTTAAATAAATAAAATTTTTAATACTCTATCCTAGCGCAGATGTTCAAAAAGATTTAAGTATTCTGAGTACTTATTTTCAGTGTTAGACAGGTGTGGAGTTGCATCACCGCCGCCACCACTTGAAGCGCGTGGACTTCCATCACCACTACCAATTAAGACAGGGGGGCTTCCATTACTTCCACTCGAAGCACGTGGAGTTGCACAACCATCTCCAGATACATATGATAGTGTATCTGCACATGAGGTGACAAATGTTGTAAACATTGATGAATTTGGTCGAGGACTAATTTCCTTTATCATTTCAAGGGCTTCTCCAATATGATCTGACCAGGATAAAGATTTTGTCATCTTGGATTTTGCTTTTAGTGGCCCTTTTTCTATAAGTCTGCGAGCATTCATTTCATCAATCTTTGCTTGTGATTCATGTTCACCTTTAGACCTAGGTGACATTGCTTTAAGTAGATCTTCTAAATGATTCTGTGCAGTTTCAATAGGACAAGAACTATAAAAACTACATCCACTAAGATCAAGTGGAGTTAAAAAACGTGGATCATGTGGATCATGTGGATCATGTGGATCATGTTTATCAGGATCATTACCGTGCATACACGATGTAAGATCAAGTGGTGGGGGTCGTGGTTCTCCACCTCCAAACAAATTCAGTGGAGGTGGAGGTTGTGGTCCTTCTCTACCACCAAACAAATTAAGCGGAGGTGGTGGTTGTGGTCCACCGCCAAACAAATTGAATGTATATGGCAATTGTGTTCCTCCATTCCCAAACAAATTAAGGGATAGTGCAATTGGTGCAGTAGGTGTAGTTTCAGTGGTAGTTACAGTCGGTAACTCGGGAGCATCATCTCCCATAAAATTTTGATTGTCTTCTTTTTCTGACATAATCTATTATATATAATAAATATATAAATATTCATTATATATTTTTTTTTCAATTTTTACTTACGAATATACACAACATTATTAAATACATAGAAATCATTTTTTCGACTTAATGTAAATTCAAAATATGTAAATCCACTAAATGCCATCTTTTTAGAATATTTTAATAACTTATAATTTCCTAAATAATAAACTCTATCATCTAATTTTTTTTTAAATACTTTTATATAGTAATCCTTACTAAATTTATGTAATAGAGGTAATTGATTATACAACATTTGATTACCACATGGGTAACCGGGTGCAGATTTAATTCCTTCTCCAACATAATATATAATTGAACCATTTCTAACTATTTGATTTAAAGATTTTTGATGGTCAGTTATTTGTAAACATATATCATCATTTGTAATATTATAATATGCTCTTGCTTCAGCATAGTTATTAAAACTATTATTACTATTCATATATTATTTACAATTTATTATTTATATATAAAACTTATATATATAATATAAATATATGAATGTTTATAAATCTGGTATAACTAATACTAACGCGAGAGTTATAATCACTCTATTTATTCCAATTAATGCAAAGACAAATATAGATAGACTACATGTTATTGATCCAACTTTTGCAAAATATAGATCAAATATTGCAAGAGTATTATGTATAGAAGATGATTATGGTAATACATATACAAGCGCATATACTGCGTTTCATAATAAAAAAATACAATACACTCTTAATGAATATATTAAATCCGAATATGATACTAATATAAATATAGTATGTGGTAAGGGAATACACTTTTTTATTAATAAACAAATGGCCTATAATTATAATCGTAAAATTTTAGAACAAAAGTGGGACACACCAAATCTATATAAAATATACTATGATAATGGACAACTAAAGGAACAAATAGAATATATTCATGATCAAACTCATGGTTTTATAAAACAAATTGTATATAAATGGTTTAAAAACGGTGTTAGACATATAGTACAGTCGTTTCAACATAGTCTTAAAAATGGTTTATTTAGCGAATGGTATGACAATGGTAAATTAAAATATGAATGTAATTTAAAGAACGGTAATAAAGATGGTCTAGAAAAAATATATTATTACAACGGCCAACGTAAATTATATGTTAATTATTTTAATAGTATGATGAATGGTAAATGTAATTCGTGGCATATGAATGGAAAAATAGACATTGAATGTAATTTTCATAGAGGAATCTTATATAATGATTTTAAAAAATGGAATAAATATGGTGAATTAGTATTATTTAAAAAATATTATAATATACCAATTAAACCTATTGATGAGATAGATGATGCGACTAAACTTATAAATGAAATAAATGATGCTATTATTCTAATTGCTTCTATTGAAAAGTTGAAAGACGACTAATTGTTCATTATCTTTTTTAATCCTTTCTTTCTCAGATTTCTCTTCAGCTTCTTTATTTTCTCTTTTAATTCGATCAATTAAACTTTCGCCATACCATAATATATTAACACGTTTATAAAGATTATTATAAAAATTATCATAAAATTTTTGACGTTCTTCCTTTCTCTTCTTTCTTCTTTCAATACGATCTTTATATTCTTTGACTACTTCTTGTATATGTTGAAATGGTCTTGTATTTGGATAAAACGTACGTATATATGCATCATTAATATATATGTGAAATGCAGGTAGTTCACGTATATAATTCCGATCATTAGAATATTTATTCGAATTAAAACGCCGTGTAGAATAAATAATCTTTTCTTTTTGACAATAATCCCGTATTTCTTTTATTGTTGGTTCGTTTGCATCAGTTAAATCGTATACAATACAATTTAATTGTACGGATAAATATTCCTTTGGCTTTTCTTTCCTCTTAAAATGTAATAAATTGTAAAACATCATCTGATAACTTATTGTATATAATATAAATTATTGTATATGATATAAAATTTTATATTTCAATTTTATTTATGTGTTCATTTAGTAAAAAATTGCTTTATAAATATAATATAAATAATTATATATATTATATTTATAATACTCATAATGAACGTTGATAATTTATCTATTCTTAAAGTCGAACCAGTTGATCCACCAACTGCCAAAGATCATGAATTTAATAATAATCAAAATATATTTTTTCATGCAGATGAAAAAATGTTAGCAATTTTAATAAATGAAGATATTGCAACATATCTTGAATATGTAAATAAAAAATATAGAGAAGAAAAATATAAAGACAAAGAATACGAAAATAAACTTCAAGCAATAGTAACTAAGTTAGAAGCTGAAAGAATTAAAGCAGAAGAAGATGAAAGAAAAACACGAGACGATGAAAGAAAAAATAAATATAAAAATATAATGATAAGTGATCTTTGGAATAGTATACTAAAACTTGAGAATACACTTAATGGATTTAAATTTAAGTAAGTTTAGATAATTATAATGTCTTACTTTTTTAAGACACACCTTAAATTACACTTGAATTATAAAAATTATATATATTAAGAGCTAATTTTTTAACTGCCTCTACTATTATTTCATCTTCAAAATCCTTTTCTATGTATCCATTAATAATATTAATTTTTTCTTCTGTAATAACATCTTTTGTATCATCTATACAATTAATAACAATTTCAAAAACACGATCAAATATTTTCTTTAATGCTGCATCTTTAGTTGTTGTAATCCATTTATTCTTTTCTTTTACTTTACAGAATTTATTATTTAAGTTATCTATCTTTATAGTTTGATTTTCTGGATGCTTTTCATTTAGGTATATTTCATCTGATATTTTTAATAATAATTCTTCGGAATAATTATTATTAATTAATCTTGTTAATGCTTTATTAGTAATATAATCAACATTTTCATTACCAAAATTATTAATTAGTATATGATTATTATTTGTAATATTATTACTATTGGTGTTATTTATAGTAGTAACTGTTTTTTTAGCATTTACAAATAAATTTATTTTTGTCTCAAGGGGAATATTTATATTTATAATATTCTTAATACGTGTCATATCTAGATTATCATTTATTGTTATTATTAAATCAGCCTTTTCATCAATAGTACATTCGGAATTAAGTATATTCTTAATATCAGTTGCCATAGATGATATATTAGATGTTATATTTTCTATTTGTATACATGAATCTTTTTCTTGATGCTGTAATAAATTCTTCTTCTGCTTAAAATACTTATTACATCTATTACATTTGTAATCTGTTACAGTATCACATTTAATTTTTTTATTAATATGCTTTTCAAGAGATTGTTTAGATACAAAGATATTATTACAATTATTGCATTTATAGTTATTCATTTTTATTTATATATACTAAACTATATATTTTTTCCTTTTATCTAACATAAAAGGAAATATACCATAAATTACACTTTAATATAAAAATATCATATAAGGACAATCTAACATATTTTAAAACTAATAAATTTACTTTCGTTTTGTATTTTCCTTTTGGATAAATAGATTTAGATATACAATAGATTATAAACAATATTAATAAAATAAAATAACATCATATAATTTTCCTTTTGTCTAATATCCAAAAGGAAGAGAATTTTTTTAAGAAAAATAAATGTTTTTTTATAGAAAAAATAAAAATAAAATATTCCAATAAAATATTTTTTTCTTTCAAAAAAATTCTCTTCCTTTTGGATTTAGCTAAAAGGAAAGATATCTTTATTTATATATGTAATTTATTACTAATTTGAATTACATATAAAATATTATAATATATAAAAAATAATTTTTCTTTTGTTTCATCTAAAAGGAAAATCTACATCTTAATTACTTTCGTTTTGTTTATTCAATAATCTAATAGCTAAACACAATCTACAAAATCATAATATTTACAGTATATATAAATCTTATAGATTTTCTTTTTGAATTTCCTTTTAGATAAAACATAAAGTAAAATAAAATATTGTTTATTTAAATTGATTCGATCATAATTATATCATTTATTATTTACTTTATAAAATTACAAAAATTTTTTTCTTTTTGGATTACTTTTTGTTTAAACAAAAACAAAAATAAAACATAAATAAAACATAAATAAAATTAATAAAATCTATAAAGTAAAATTAGAAAAGTGCACTCAGCAGATTATAGAGATTTTTCTGCTGATCACGATTACATTGATTCAAAATGTTTAGAATCTTATTAATAAGAGCCATATTAATATTATCAATAATCATATTATTCATTTGTGTAATTGCATTATTCATATTATTTACATAATCATTAGTAAATTGTGCATTAGGTGGACTTGAATTATAAAGCATTACATCAATACTGGTTAGAATGAAAAACTTCATCCGTACCCGATCTATTGTATTTTCTAGATCATTAAACAGATCAAAAATTGTAACTGTTTGGTTATTTTCAACATGTACTGGATACTCATTGTTGGGGTTGTTAGGATTAATCAAGTTATTTGGGTTGTTTGGATTAATCAAATTATAATTGTTTAGAATCTGGTTATATACCTGATTATAATTATTCATATTATTATATATTACCTATTATAGTAAAGATGTATAATAAATAAATTTCAATTTTTAGAGCAAAAATGATATCTTACTTTTTTAAGATATGAATTAAATATCATCACAATCCATCTTCAATATATCCTTAGAATTTTTATTTTTTTCGAATTTAGTTGGAAACTTAGTCTCTTCATAATCCATTACTAATATATTCTTATATTTTTTACTGTTTTCAAATTTAGTAGCAAACTCAGTTTCTTCTTTAAACTCTTGATCAAATTTATTCTTAGTATACAATTCTTGGACACGTGAGGGTATCCAATGTTTACCACAAACTTTATAATCATTTAATATACTTGTAATTGTTTTGAAATCTAATGTTAGTGTTTCTGAAAATGAACTAATTTCTTTTTCTACTGTAGGATTCCAAGTATCATATTCATAAAATTTTAATAGTTCTGATTCCGTTGAAAGAACTGATAATATTTGACGAATAGCTTTGATATCTTTTACACCATTACGCAATGATACTATAAGACGTATTGCATTAAAGTTACTATTTTTAGATAATTTCTTAGTATTTGGATCACTATCAAATCCAAATGGTGCAATTCCCAAACATAAACCATTTTGACGTCTGAATGCAACATTGTTAATGATACGACTTCTAATAGATTTCCATTCATTTTCACTATTTATTAATCCATCTTCTATTAAACCATATGTTTCCTCTGATGGATATTTAATATTTTCCTTTACAAAATGTATTGTGATATTGTTTTTTTGACAAATTTTTAATAGAGCTCCACCATAAATCATGTTACGACTAAAACGTGTAATATCATTTATGATTAAGTTTATATTTTTAGATTTTAAAATAAGATTATGAAGAATTTTTTGTTTTCCGTATCCACTGTTATATTCTTTATGTATTTCACGTATCTTTAGGTTATTTAATTTACAGTATGTAGTACACACATATTCCTGTACTGCGAAACTTTGGGAATCTTTCTTTAGATTAGATACGCGACAATATATAACATTTCTCATATATTCTTATACATCTTATTAGTGTTATAATATGATATAGATATATCAATTTTTTATAACTAGTTTAAATTGTATAATATAGATATCTTACTTTTTTAAGAAATAAATTAATTTATAATTGAGTTCTAACTCGTCGTGCTTTAACTGGTGTAGGTTCTGGTGCTTTTGTAACTGCCTTTACTCTTTCATCGATTGATTCATTATCTGATTCAGTTAGCTCTCTTTCATCAAGAATTTCTTTAATTTGTGCTCTAAGATTTTCATTTTCAGATTTTAGAAATGATACACTTGTTTCTAATTCTGCAAATCTTTCATTAATATAATCATATTGTTCCTTTTGAATTTTATTCATATTAATATTTATAACTTCTTCAAAATTTAAAAATTCTTGAGTTACTTTTACAGTAATAATATATCTTGCAATTTGAGTTTGATTTGGGGTTCCAGTAGATTGTTCAGTTAATAGTCCAGTTACTTGATCATTTTGTATTCTTACTAGATTTGGACCAATCGTAAATTCTCCAGTAATTGACATTACCGGTGTTGAGTAATTTAAAAGTGATTTCTCAACAATTGAAATATGATCTGGAAGTGTACTCGGAAATGATGCCTTTACTAAAACCCCCTCATAATAATGATCACCCATATCAACTTTTAGATATTGTCGTGAGTCTTTGAGAACTATCTTAGGTTTGCGAATTGTATCCATAATAATAGCTGATATATAATTAAGATATCAATTAGCATTTTTATCAATTTTTATTTACCTGAACAATCATGCTCTTCTAAACATGTTTCATCACAGTAACTATTATCACAATCATTACATGTATTATCTGTTGCACATTTATCACAAAATGAATTACCACATTCTGTACAATTGTTTAAGTCTGATTCATGAATTGCTTTATCATCCATACAAGAATCACATGTAGTATATTTACGAGCACAACCCCAACTAGTATATGAACCACATAAAAATCCATCTACAGTATCAGTCCCACAATTACAATCATCACATACCTCGCGCTTACAATTTAGACATATCATATATTTATATTGAATTGTATTATCAGATCTATATTCTAGTGTTCTTCCACATTTACATACTTTCTTTGGTGTAACTTTTTTTGGTTCTTTAATTTCTTTCTGTTCTATAACTTCTTTTTGTTGTTCCTTATTAACTTCTTTAGACATACATTACTTATATATTAATCTTTATCTTTTATAAATAATTGAAATATAAAGAATTTTCAATAAATATAGTATCATATAATTAAATATATATGAATTTATCCATAGACCATACAAATTATGTAAACTATGCTAATGTAATAGAGCTACAAGATTCTGATACTGAAACTGTATTTACTGAACCCACTGAATTAAACCAAGATATAAAAATTAAATATAATAAAGAATTTGGTTATTGTTTAGACCAATCACTAAAATTATATAAACAAAAATTTAGTAAGATTAAAGATCTACTAAGTTTTACAGTTGAAAATCGCGGTATTTCAAAATCTCATATTGTTGAATTGTATGAGTATTATAAATCAAATCCAAATGCATTTATCAGCCCTATACATATTTTAGCATATTTAAATACATCTGGTATAAACGAGGATGAACGTTTTTATATAGCAGATGGACAACATCGGGTAGAAGCATTAAAACTCTTACTAAAAGAAGGTGTTGATTTTGAAATTTTATATTTTCTGCATGATGTATCAACTGAATTAGAAATACGTAATTGGATAAAAAAATTAAATAGTACAAGACCAGTTGAAATTACTTTTACATTTGAAAAATCAGCAGATCTAATTAAGAAATTAAAACTATGTAAACCACTATTATTTAGTTCAAATGAAAATCATAGATCTGACAAAATTAATGAAATAAGATTAAATAATCTATTTCATGAAATTAAATTCTTCAATAAAATTGATCTAACAGCGGAAGAAATATTTACATATCTTCTACAATTTAATACAAAATGTAAGAATGATTTTTTAAATAAAACAAAAAAAGCACCTAAAGATAAGAAAATATTTGATAGAATTGCAGCAACACATAGTTTTTACTGTCTATTGCATTTAGAGTATAGTTGGGTTCATGCATTTTATAATTATCTTATTAATGATTGTTCCTTTTAGAGATTTCTTTATTTTTATTATATTTTTATTTTAATTTCTTTTACTTCTTCTATTTCAACTAAAAAATTAATTATATATTCTTTTAACATCTCTAATCTATCTAATGAAAAGTTAGCATTTATTTGAGATATTGTACAGTCCTTTCGAACATTAATATTAATTATATTCATATTTACGACTGATCTTACAATATTAATCTCTATTAAAAGATCATTCGTATTATTTGTATTATTTGGTAATCCAATCATAACATTATCAGCAGGTCCAAGATTATTCTTTATAAAATTTTTAAAGTTTATAAAACTTTCTGTATTTATATCTTTTAGTCTATACATTCTATAATTTATATATAAATTTAAATTTATATACAAGTTTATAAGAAAATGAATTATATTATATATCTATTATTTAATCCATTAAATAATAATACATATATAGGTATTACTAATAATCCCCAACGACGCCTTAGACAACATAATGGTGAATTATGTGGTGGTGCAAAATATACAAAAGCATTTAAAGGAGACGGCGAATGGTTATTTTATGGATGGATAAAATCAAATGAAGGTATCCTAGAAAAAAGAAGAGCTATGTCTCTAGAAAAGAAAATACAAATTAGATCTAGAAAGTTAAAAGGAGAACCTATTGAAAGACGTATAACTGCTATAAATAATATACTTGTTGAAAATCAAGATTTAATATTTCAAACTGATAATTTATACTTATAAATAAAATTCATTGATATTTAAATCATATTGTGTATACCTGTTTATAATATATTCAATTGTTGATCGAGTTATAGTCTTATAATCAATCATATTTTTTAGTATTGTAACGAAACATTGTTTACTCATTTCTTGTGTATCAATAATTGTGAATAAAGTTATATCGTTATCTTTTCGATCATCAAATTCCATTTTGTTAGTTAAATATGGTATAAAAATCTCTAATATTTTTTCATCAGAAACTTTAGTTTCCATTAATAATTTTTTATATGACATATTATATAGAATATTATTATATTATATCAATGGATAAATCTAGGATTAAACATATTAGAAATCAATTTTTCTGTATAGATTTAGATACAGATAATTTAAAATTTATTCATTCTGGATGTTGGAATACTGAATGTAAGAATAGAATAAATCATAGTAAACTAGAAAAATTACCATATATTAATACTGCATTATATGATCAATTACATATAACTACCAAAATTAACACTGAAGATGTATCATTTTTATCTTTAATTGGAGATAATATATATCAAAAATATTATGAAGCAAATAATGCAGATCCACCAAGTATACTATATAAAATTCCTAATGGTATTCAATGTATTAATCAATGTATTTTATTAGGGTTGGGAAATCATGATACAAGTGATAAAGTGACATACGATAGAGTAATGCAATTAAATGATGAACCTAAAATATTTATACCATGTGATTATTATTGTTT
>Ga0114958_10000200_pt1 | contig 51422 bp, 43 predicted proteins | sample C_130208_EF_Meta_FD_89577 | JGI IMG/M metagenome (GOLD analysis project Ga0114958, IMG submission 89577) | Freshwater microbial communities from Lake Croche, Canada to study carbon cycling - C_130208_EF_MetaG | ecosystem: Environmental > Aquatic > Freshwater > Lake | place: Lake Croche, Canada... | reverse complement strand
TTTCTTTTGAGTACCGTAACCTACAACTACTACTTCGGTCAAAGCTTTCGTATCTGCCGCTAAAGCAACATTGCTTTGACCTTTAGTGCCTACTGAAACTTCTTGGGTATTATAGCCTACCGAAGAGTAAACCAACACTACTGAAGGGCCTGAAACAGAAATTTTATAATTTCCGTCTCCATCAGTTGAAGTACCTTTCGATGTTCCTTTTACAGAAACACTGGCACCTGGAACACCGGAACCATCATCTGAAGCAGTCACACGCCCAGTAACCGTACGGTCCTGCGCCTGCATTTGAATTCCTAATAACACGAATACCATGCTAAAAAGGAGTTTTGAAAGTAATTTTTTTCTCATAGGGTTGAAAAAATTAGTTAAAAGAATTGCAAAGTATTATTTATTCGAACCCACAATGCTTCGCACTCATCGTGGCTAAGTTGGTCATTTTTATTTTTTTTAATTCCAACCCTCGACCAAGAAGAAATTGAAACTTTTTTCAAAAAAGAAAACAAGGCATTTCTAACCTTTAATGCAAAACGGTATTTATTTTCTCTTTTACGATGGGACATTTTATCCGTAAACGTTTAATATACCCCATAAAGCAGTATAGAACCTTGATATACTCAAAGAATTCTAAAATTAATTCTATTAAATAGCAAATGATTTATTTGTCATCCCCTCTTTCATCACCCGAAGCGCCCCAAAAATCAAATTATAGACGGATTGATGGTTAATACGCATCGATTCACTGATCTGATCTGTATCTAAATTTTGAAAATATTTGAGTTGAATTGCCTCGCGTTGCCGACGACTTAATAACTTCATACCCTTTATTAATTGTTTATTACCCAGTATTTCCGCTTCTTCGTGTATCATCACCTGTTCTTGTGAAGGTAAATCTTCCACGTAATCACGCATGTAATTGAAGTGATGCGTTTGATTGCGTAGATTTCCTTCTAAATGGCGAACCAACTTCCGCTTGATCGACGCCATTAAATAATACCTAACACTTGTCGTAGGCCCTAGCGTAGCATGATTCTTCCAAATTTCTACAAATAAATCATGTAGACAATCTTTAACTAAATCCTTATCCGTGCATATTCCCATTGAATAAGAATAAAGCGGTTGAATAAAATATTGATACAAACTATTAAAAGCATTTTGGTCTCCATTTCGCATTTGATCCCAAATTTCAACTTCATTAATTCGCTGCTTCATTTAAAATTAATTAATTGTACTATTTAAATAATTAACTGTTTTTCGGAATGCTTACTTTTTTCCTATCTGTCAATATATATATACTGTATTGAATAATTAAAGGAAAATCTTATATTTTTTTCCGTAAACGTTTCCGTAAACGTTTACATTTTTTTAAATCAAAGAAAGCAACCATATTTGGTTAAGAATCTAGAATTGCTTCCTAGAAAAACACTTTGAATAATATTGTATAAAATTGATAATTTAAAAAAAACAATGGCAAATAAAAAATTAAATGTGTTGGACGCATCCATGTTAGTGATGGGGTCTATGATCGGTTCAGGGATTTTTTTAGTAAGTGCGGAAGTAGCACGAACCGTAAATTCACCGATTGCTTGGATATCTACGTGGCTATTAACTGCATTTTTGACCATAACAGGGGCTTATGCCTATGGAAAACTCTCAAGCGTCTTCCCTAAAACCGGTGGCCAATATGTTTATCTTAAGGAATCTTACAATCCATTAGTTGGTTTCCTATTTGGTTGGGCTGCCTTTTTAGTCATACAAACCGGAACCATCGCTGCTGTGGCCGTTGCTTTTGCGAAGTATACCGGTTTTATTTTCCCGAATATCATTAATGATATGCCGATGGTGGGGAATTATATCTCTAGTCAACAAATTCTTGCCGCTCTCCTTATCGCTACCCTCACCTTCGTAAACCTAAAAGGCATTCAATTCGCATCTATCGTACAAAATGTATTTACAATCACCAAAATTGGAGCCATCATTCTTTTAATATGTATAGGTTTCTATGTAGGTATTCAAAACGATTGGATTCACTTCAACGACTTTTTTAGAACGACCACGACGTATGACTCTTCGACAAAAAGCTTTGTAGATATTTCATGGGGACAATTTGCAAGCCTATTCGGTGTTGCGATGATTGGGCCTTTATTCTCTTCATCCGCCTGGAATAATGTCACCTTTGCCAGTGCAGATTTCGAAGATCCAAAGAAAACAATTGCCAAGGGATTAGCTTATGGCTCAGCGCTCGTTTGTTTATTGTACTTCCTGACGAATATGGCCTATCTAGGGATTTTACCTCTTAGTGGTTCAGAAACTGGCGAGACATCTTATTTACGTGGAATCATGTTCGCCAGCCAAGATCGCCTGGGTTCAGCGGCTTTGCAAACTGTATTTGGTGCCTTGGGAGCTACGATCATGGCTGTACTTATTATGATTTCCACCTTTGGTTGTAATAATGGAATCATATTAGCAGGAGGTAGATTATTCGAAGCGATGGCCAATGACAAATTATTCTTCAAAAAAGCAGCTGAGACCAATGCGAATGGAGTTCCTTCCTATTCGTTATTGATTCAAGGCATTTGGGCCATCGCATTATGCTTTTCGGGTTCCTATAGTACGCTGTTGGATTTTACTGTATTCGCTATTTTGTTATTTTATTTCTTGACTGTGATTTCAGTTTTCAAGAAACGATTAGTACAAGAATCGTTACCTATTAGCCAAAAAATACTATTCGGCGCCTATTTAACGATTCTCGTTTTAATCGCTGGAAATTTAATGTATGTCAAGACAGTATCTTCCACCATCGGATTATTCCTCGTGCTTTTAGGGATACCTTTTTACTACGTAATGAAGCGAAATCAAAGAATATGATTTGTCTTAAACCATTCTGTTAAACGATCGAACCACAATTCATTTGTGGTTTTATTGTTTAAACCAAAACCATGCCCTCCCTTGGCATACACATGCAAATCAGCAGGAACATTATTCGCAGTTAAATTTTCGACGTAAATCAATGAATTCTTAATCGGGACAGCTTTATCATCTGCGGCGTGAACTAGAAAAGCTTTAGGCGTATACTCGTTAATTTGTTCTTCATTCGAAAATAAATGCAAATTCTCCTCAGATGGTTTTTTACCAATCAAATTAGTCTTAGATCCTGAATGACCAAAAGGTCGCATCGAAATCACAGGGTATAATAAAATTTGGAAATCAGGTCTTAAGTTGATAAAATCATTAATCCCAGTATAATCGACATTAAAGTGTGTCGCAGCACTAGCAGCTAAATGACCACCAGCGGAAAAACCGATAATGCCAATTTTTCCTACATCAACTCCCCATTTATTCGCATTTTTTCGAGCTAAACGAATGGCTTGTTGGGCATCCTGCAAAGGCGCAATCCGGCGATCAACCTGACGTGTACTATCTGGCAAACGATAATACAAAACTAAAGCATGAATCCCAATGTCATTTAATTTTTTAGCAATATCCGTTCCTTCATGCGTCGAAGCCAAAACACCATACCCTCCACCGGGACAAATAACAACACAAGGTTTCTGCCCTTTTCCGCCCTTGGCTTCGTAAAAAGAATAAGTTGGCTCCGAAACCTTAGAAACACGCATCATACCACCGTTAACTTCCCCTTTTTGAAGATTAGCACCAGGAATAAAATTAGGAATTTGCCCCTCATATAGAGGCATACTATCTTGTGACATGGCCGAGTGAAAGTGAACAAGGAATAAACAAAATGCAATTTTAAGCGCTTTTTTCATGAGGTATATTAGGTTCAGGTTTATCTGTTGTAATCAAAACAACTGCCAATAGTATGAAAAAACTCGCAAATAATAAAATTCCATGCAAAGGTTCATCTAAAATCAGATTCCCCAAAATTAAAGCAATGACCGGATTTACATAGGTATACGTCGCGACCAAGGTTGCGTCCAAGACTTTGGATAAATAACCAAATAAAGAATACCCGAGCATCGAACCAATTAAGGCCAAATAAATGAACACAACATAAGCTTTTGTCGGTATCTCAGGAAGATAGACTTGATTTAGGTCACCTTTGAGCCAACTAATACAAAACACTAAAAGGCCCCCGGAAACCATTTGAATGGCACAAACTTGGGTAAAATGGTAGCGATTAGCGCCTTGAAATTGGATTTGAAAAACGGCTATATTCCAACCTATCACGGCTACCAACAAAAATCCAATACCCATAAAAAATTCAGTTTCTTTCCCAGATATGGCCAAGGATTTTTGACTCATCATGATACCTATCCCCAATAAACCCATGCAAGTACCTATTAATTTACGAATCGAAGGTTTCCTTCCAGCTAACCAGAAAAAAATGACTAATAATAAGGGACCTAATGCCATAAAAACGGAAGAAAAACCAGATGGCACAATCGAACCTGCCAAAGCCATACAGCCATTCCCTAATGAAATCATTAAAAAACCACAAAAAACATGGGTTTTGAAATGACCTTTTTCCATACGAACCCAATGTTTTCCGAGAATTGACCAAATTAATAGTAAAGTTCCTGCCACTAAATTCCGGCCAAAGGTGATCATCAATGGCGGAATGTAGGCTAATAAAATACGAACACTTAAAAAGGTAGAACCCCAAATTAGATATAAAAAACCTAACGAAATGAATGCCGCTAAAGGGATTTTGGCCTGTTTATTCATGAGAATCTAACAAGTCTGGTCGGCGAGTTTGCGTCCTCAATACGGCTTGTTCGTGACGCCAAATATCTATTTTTTTATCATTTCCCGATCGTAAAATCTCCGGTACTTCCATTCCTTCCCACATCGCGGGCCTCGTATAAACCGGCGGCGCTAATAAACCGTCCTGAAATGAATCCGTTAATGCGGACATTTCATCTCCGATCGCACCAGGAATCAATCGAATAATGGCATCCGTACAAACAGCTGCCGCTAATTCTCCGCCCGATAATACATAGTCCCCAATGGATATTTCTTTGGTCACATACTTTTCACGAATGCGCTCATCAATTCCCTTATAATGCCCACAAATGAAAATCATATTGTCACAAAGGCTCAATTGATTCGCCAAACCTTGCTTAAATACCAAGCCATCTGGGCTAAAAAACACGACCTCATCATATATACGCTCGGCTAACAAGGAATCTAAACAAGCCGCGAGAGGTTCGACGGCCATGACCATGCCCGCACCACCCCCAAAAGGATAATCATCTACTTGTTTATGTTTTTTTTGAGAAAAATCATGTAAATCATGTAAATGTACTTCCACCAAACCTGCTTGAACCGCACGCCTGCAAATCGAATGTGCAAAAAAACTATGCATCAAATCGGGAACCACTGAAAGTATATCAATCCGCATCATCTTCTAAATAAACCTCTAACAAACCATCTGGCAAAATACTATGAACTACTTTTGCCTTTTTGTCCACTTTGGGAATAATCTCATCCGTCAAAGGAATTAAAACTTCCCGATTCTTATAAATCATAATTAGGACATCCTGTGCCCCGGTAGAATACACTTCTTTCACAACACCTAAGCTACCAAGATTAGCGTCTTCTATCTGGTAATCAATGATTTCATGGTAGTAAAATTGATCATCTTTGAGCTTTGGCAAAAAAGACACCGGTAAAAATAATTTCTTCCCCACTAATTCTTTCGCTGCATCCAATGTCTCAATCCCCTCTAAACGCATCAAATTTAAATTATCCCGGATTTGCAAATCTTGAATAAAAAAGGGAACCAATTCATTTGCGATTTGTACAAATACGGATTCCAAATCCTCATATTCGTAAGGATCATCTACATCTAAAAAAACATGAAAAGCGCCTTTTAAACCATGTGGTTTAGAAAGGGTTCCTAATTCAAAGTATTCTGTTTTTGCCATGGGTACAAAAAAAAATCATACAAATCTGTTAACAAATTTGTATGATTTTCAATGAATTAAAAAATTTATTCCGCTGCAGGAGCCTCTTCTTCAGTGGCATCCGCTGCTGGAGCTTCTTCGGCTACTTCCGCTGCAACTTCAGCTACTGGAGCTTCTTCCGCTGCAACTTCTGCTACTGGAGCTTCTTCCGCTGCAACTTCAGCTACTGGAGCTTCTTCCGCTGCAACTTCTGCCGCTGGAACTTCTATTTCTCCCTCTTCATCATCGCTTTCATTGATAGCTTCTACCACGCTTGCTACGATTGCCTCATCAGCCGCCTTGTTTTTAGCAGCAATGTTTTCAGCTCTATTCGCAGAAACTTTTGATTCAGCTTCTAAACGAGTGGCTTTTGACTTCGCTTTTGATTGTTGGATCGATGAAGCCTTCGTCTGAATCTTCACTTCTTTCTCTGCTTTCCACGCTTCAAACTTCGCATCTGCTTGTTCTTGCGTCAAAGCACCTTTCAAAACACCTACCTGTAAATGCTTGGCATATAAAATACCTTTGTAAGATAGAATTGCTTTTGCCGTATCTGTTGGCTGAGCACCATCCATTACCCATTTAATAGCTTGTTTTTCATTCAAAACTACTGTTGCTGGGTTCGTGTTAGGATTGTAAGTACCGAGTTTCTCGATAAAACGTCCGTCGCGAGGTGCACGTGCATCTGCTACTACTACGTCAAACATGGCTAACTTCTTGCGTCCACGACGCGATAATCTAATTTTAACAGCCATTATACATGGGTTTATGAGGGATCTTGTCCCTCGGGTTTATAAAAATGTTTGCAAAAATAAGGAATTAATCAATTAGGAGCAAATGAAAAAATGAGAAAATAAATCGATAAGCCGAATTCTGTAAGTAGGAAATCCTACCCTCTTATCATTTATCTTGGACAAACATCACTATTTGCCTCTAGCAATCTACCCACTGACATCGGACGAGCCACCCTTTTGCCCTGCAGCAGCCAGCCTATTTGATCTTGCAACGCGTGAGGTTTACCTATGCCTAATTTGTCACCAAATTAGCGGTGGGCTCTTACCCCACCTTTTCACCCTTACCCCGAAAGGCGGTAATTTTCTGTGGCACTATCTGTAAAACTCGAAAGTCTCCCTTCCTGTTAGGAAGCACGCCGCTCTATGTTGTTCGGACTTTCCTCTTTAAAAAGCGATAAGATGATTTATTTTCTCGGAACAAAGGTATTTAATTTATTTCATTAATGTCCAATACCCCCCAATCTCACCCAAGACATAAAAACCTTTGGTATTCCAACGAAACGTCTCTAATTTATATTGCGGATTTACAACGGACATTTGCCTATTCTGATTAAGCCAATTTTCAACTTGACCCTTCGCATCGAACCTGAATTTTTGAGCATTTTGCATAATTTTACGTTCTATTTTTTTAGAAAATATAGCCTTCACCCCTTCCAAGCCACCCACTTGCGTATTTTTTACTTGAATCCCTAAACGTCCATCAGAAAAACGAAGCGGTAAAAAATCGATCTTAAATTCGGCGCGATTGCCTTGGAATCCACTAATTTTGGCGGTCAAAAAACCTTCGCCGTTGGCTTGTATCTTTACCTTGGTGGGATACAAAGGAGATAATCGATCCATCTCTTTTTTCATCAGGTCCTCAAAAAATAACCACGGTATCTCAGCCCTAAAGGTCAACCTTGATTCCGATTCACGCGTTTCTACAAATCGAGGAAAAAACACAGAAGCCGAGGATCGCATTGGATGAAAATTGAAATTCGATTGAATCCAGCATTGAGCCGATATACCCAACGGATTAATTTGAAAATCCCTCAGCTGCAATCCAAATACATTAAAATGATACATATTCCCTGAAGCCAAAAATGGTCCTAAGGTCGACTGAAAGATTCCTTCTAGATTACGTTTTTCCAACAAAACATTTAGTTGGTCCTGCAAACCTGATGTAATTAAATCTTTTTTAGAGGCTAAAAGTTGGTCTACTACCGGCGCCGCATTAATCGGAAAGCCTGCAACTTTCACATTGGGTTTTTCGATCCATTGATACGAATATGCCAAATTAGAAACACTTGCCTTCGAAAAATCACTTAAATTCAAAACAGAAGCCATTTTGACCTGCATCTTTCCATGAATTTTTCCTGCAGAAAAACCTGCTACTTGTGGTGTGGCATCAAATACCGTTGGAATCTCCAATACCAATTCAGACGATTTACCTGCACTAATTTTCAGAGGTCCTTGCTGGGCTATCTCCATCGGAAATCCTAAAAATGAACCTGATTCCGTGGATTTAAACAAAGCCCGATCCGATACCCGATTTAGCCAATGAGTAAGCGAATCAAAGGAAACTCGGACATCCACTCGAACAAATGTTGGTTTTACTTCTGGGACATCTTCTTGAAATACAATCGATTCGAAATTAGCATCTCGGACCTGACGAGCACAAGAAGCCAATCCACAAAGGAAAATCGCATAAACTATAAATTGTTTCACATTCTTCATATATACCATTTTCGAATACCCCAGTCTACTAAAATCAATACCAATAAGACAGCCCAAAAGTAGGAATATTTCCAAAGAGGTAAACTTTTAAATTCATCCTTATGAACTATTTTTTTATTATTCATTGAAAAATCAACTTGTTCTTTGCCAGCTAAATAGCTTAATACTTCCTCATTTCGCCCGTCCTTATTATTGACCCAAGGAATAATTAATTCTCGATTTGAAAGCGTATCTGCTTGTAAATCACGTAAAAAAGTAAATGAAAAATACCGTACAAAGACCGAATCTATTTTAAAAAAAGAGCTATTTTTCCGGTATTCATCCATTTGAGTTTCCCAAAATCTTACATCCTTAATATGCAAACTAGATGAATTTAATCGATACTCTTTAGGCAAATCCATGCCTAAATACCAGGCCGAACGATTACTCATAGATGTATAATCCCTAGGCAAAATTTCATAAAATATCAGTTTTTTCATCGAAGCATCTATCTTAATTTGTTCAGAAAAATGCCAATTTAATTTGATATAATGTTTCTTCGCATATTTATGAATCAAACCTAAATTAGGATGCGGCGCTTTGGCGAAAACATCAATGAAAGCCTTTTCCTGAATGACCTCCCACTTTAATTCCTTGACATTTCTCGTCCCTACATAAAAATTGAGCGAAAATTTTCCCAATTTATTTCCCGTCAAAGGAAATTCCACATGTTTGTAGGATTCTACATGATCAAATGAAATAGACTTTTCAAACAAAAGTCGTTTACCTTCCCGCATTTGTAGATTAATTATCTGTTTTTTCTTTTGATCCTTCATCCAGACGTCCACAGGTATTTGTACGTTTTCCCCCACAACCGTTCTAAGCTTAGAAAATGGAATAAAAAGCCCTATATCCTCGCGAGGTAACAATGGGCCCATCGGCAAAATATGAATGGGAAATCCAAGATCATTCTCAGAATCTAAAGCAGACAAGTTTCCATCTGTCAACAAAAATACCTCATCAATCTGTTTTCCTTGATTATCTTTCCGTAATCGATCCAAGGCTGAAGACCAATCCGAAGTTGGCAATGTAATAAGCTCCAAATTCGAATGAGTCTCCTTTAATAAGTTATACACAGAATCAATTTGTTTTTTTTGAATAAAAGGAGAAGAATCTACCATTAAAATAGTTTGATATTTTCCCTTAACTAACTGCGGAATGTAGACCGGGATAATAAAAGCAAGGAGTGATACGAGCAAAGAAGCACGGATAAGTCCCAAAAGAATACGAATTGGGATAGAACTTGGAGTCATTAAAAAAGTAAATCCAAAAATAAGCAAAAAAACAAACCCCAATCCTACTAAAAAGAAGATTGAGGTTTGCTCATTAAATCCGATGAATTCCATTAAGTTAAAAGTCCACCATCTACTTGAATCGTTTGACCCGTAACATATGAAGATAAATCCGAGGCCAAAAACAAACATACTTTTGCCACTTCACTCGGATCACCACCCCGACGCAAAGGAATTGATTTTTTCCACTCCTCCACCGTTGCCTCGTTTAATTCACCCGTCATCTCGGTCTCGATAAAACCAGGTGCGATGGCATTGCAACGAATATTTCTAGATCCTAATTCCAAGGCAACCGATTTAGTGAACCCTATAATTCCAGCCTTGGATGCAGCATAATTGGCCTGACCCGCATTTCCTTTAATCCCTACAATCGAAGTTAAATTAATAATTGAACCCGATTTCGCTTTCATCATCGGCTTCGTTGCCGCTTTAGTTAGATTAAAAACTGATTTCAGATTCACACGCATCACTTCATCCCATTGTTCCTCACTCATGCGCATCAACAAACCATCGCGCGTAATCCCAGCATTGTTAATTAATATATCGATCGAACCAAAATCTTCCAGCACCGAATTGACTAAATCTTCCGATTCCTGATAGTTGGAAGCATCCGAACGATAACCCTTGGCCTTACTTCCATAGGACGATAATTCTTTTTCCAAAGCTTGTCCCTTTTCGACAGAGGACAAGTAGGTAAACGCCACTTGCGCACCCATCTCAGCAAACAAGGTGGCAATCGCCTTACCTATTCCTCGGGAAGCTCCGGTTACTAATACTACTTTGTTTTCAACAATACCCTTCATCTATTTTTTCTTTCTAATAACATGTATTTGTTCGGCATCATCCGCATAATCTGCCTCAATGATCTCGCCTTCAGCCAAAGGACCTTTTAAAATCTCTTCAGCCAAAATATCCTCTAAATACTTTTGAATGGCCCGATTTAAAGGTCTCGCGCCATATTGAGGATCATAGCCCTTATCTGCGATGAAATCTTTTGCTTTATCCGTTAATAATACTTCATAACCCAGATTGCTTAATCGGTTTTTCAACTTGACCAACATCAAATCTATAATCTGATGTAAATCCGATCTTTCAAGCGAATTGAAAATAATGATATCATCCAAACGATTAATAAATTCAGGGGCAAAAGCCTTTTTTAATGCATTTTGAATCGTTGCACGCGCTTGTTCATCGATATTATCCGCTTTAGATTTCGTCGAAAATCCAATCCCCGAACCAAAATCTTTCAAATCACGCGCCCCAATATTCGAAGTCATAATAATAATCGTATTCCGGAAATCAACCCGACGACCTAAACCGTCTGTCAAAATGCCATCATCCAAAACTTGCAATAACAAATTAAATACATCTGGATGCGCCTTCTCAATTTCATCTAATAAGATCACGGAATAGGGTTTTCTACGAACCTTTTCGGTCAATTGACCTCCTTCCTCATATCCTACATAGCCTGGAGGCGCGCCGACCAATCGAGATACACTGAATTTCTCCATGTATTCACTCATATCGATACGCACTAAAGCATCTTCTTTATCAAACAAATAGGTCGCCAACACCTTAGCCATCTCCGTTTTTCCAACCCCCGTAGGACCCAAGAAAATAAACGATCCGATAGGTTTTTGAGGATCTTTAAGACCTACCCTCGTTCTTTGGATCGCTTTAACCAATTTTTTAACCGCATCCCCTTGTCCGATCACGTGCTTAGTCAATTCGGATTCCATTAAAAGTAATTTCTCGCCTTCCTTAGCCGCTACACGATTTACCGGAATGCCTGTCATTTGCGCAATTACCTCGGCCACACTTTCTTCATTGACCGTATATTTCTGCTTTTTAGAATCCTCTTCCCAAATCTGTTTTGCCTTTTCTAATTGATCAATTAATTTTTTCTCCCGGTCACGTAATTGAGCCGCTTCTTCATATTTTTGAGACTTAACGACTTGGTTCTTTTCTTTTTTTACTAGCTCAATTTGATTCTCCAACGCCACAATATCCGCTGGAACATTGATATTTGAAATATGCACACGCGCACCTACTTCATCCATGACATCAATCGCCTTATCGGGTAAGAAACGATCTGAAATATAACGATCTGACAATTTAACTGCCGAAATAATGGATTCAGGCGTATAAAGCACATGATGATGCTCTTCGTATTTGTCCTTAATATTATTTAAAATCTCAATAGTCTCCTCCACCGAAGTAGCATCCACCATCACCGTTTGAAAACGACGAGCCAAAGCCCCATCTTTTTCAATATATTGGCGATATTCATCCAGCGTGGTAGCTCCTATCACCTGAATGTCTCCACGGGCTAGGGCTGGCTTGAACATATTCGATGCATCCAAAGAACCCGAAGCTCCACCCGCACCGACTATGGTATGTAATTCATCAATAAACAAAATTACGTCCGTCGACTTCTCTAACTCATTCATCACCGCCTTCATCCGCTCTTCAAACTGACCCCGATACTTCGTACCGGCAACTAAAGAGGCGATATCTAAGGTTACAACCCTTTTGCCAAACAAAACGCGAGAAACCTTTTTCTGAATAATACGAAGCGCCAAACCTTCTGCAATCGCTGTCTTTCCAACCCCCGGCTCTCCAATTAAAATCGGATTATTCTTTTTACGACGTGATAAAATCTGCGCTACTCGCTCGATTTCCTTTTCACGACCCACGATCGGATCTAATTTTCCATTTTCAGCGATCTTCGTTAAATCTCGACCAAAATTATCCAACACAGGAGTTTTACTTTTTTCTCCACCTTTGGTACTACTCGCAGAAGCACCCGAAGCACCTGCACCGGATGAACCACCAGAATACAAACGTGAATCATCATCATTATCGTCCGCATCCGTTGAAGATTTAGGCGAAAGACCCTGATTAGCACCCGATTGGAATTCCACCATTTCTTTGATTAAATCATAGTAGACCTGATGTTTCTCAAGAATTTGAGTGGCTACATTGTCCTCATCCCTTAAAATCGCCATTAACAAATGATCCGTTTCCACCAAATTCGTTTTGAAATACTTCGCTTCTAAATACGTTAAGCGAAGCACTTTTTCAGCCTGTTTGGTCAAAGGAATATTTAATAAATTCTGCTTATCGAAACTAGATTTACTTGTCGAAGAAGTAGAATGCTCAATACTATGGCGTAATTGATCCAAAGAAACCCCCGATTTTAATAGCAAATCAATCCCCGGCCCTTCTCCATCTCGAATCATCCCTAACATCAAATGCTCTGTTCCAATATAATCATGCCCCAATCGCAAAGCCTCTTCACGTGCTAGCGAAATCACTTCTTTAACCTTATTTGAAAACTTAGCTTCCATATGATTTCTATTTTATACAGCGAAAAACAACACAAACCTGTATTTTGTTCAATTAATATTCATTTGTTCCAAAATCCGACTAGATTCTCTTCCATGGTTCATCAAAACATCCAAAATAGATAAATTTGGAACAAAATCAGTCCCAAAACACTGTCTATATGGCACCGAAACCAAGGAATTAATAATCTCCGTATCACGCTTAGCCTGTATTTGATTGTAAAAGCTTACTCCATCGAAAACTAAAAATTCATCTGTCAACGAATAATCAAATCTTTTACTTAAAATTTTCATGCTCAATTTTAAAAAATCAATATTTAAATCTACTAAAAATTTATTTTTTTTCGCAAAAATTGCCTGAATAAATGGTTCAAAATGCTCAAAAAATGGTGCTTTACCATAACCGGCTTGTATTGCCCCCATGTGCCTACGAACCCAGGCTTGACTATAATCGATTTGAATATCTTTCGTAAATGCCTTTTGGCCAGACACATGCGAGACAGGAACGCTAAGCACCTCTACTCCATTAGCTCCTAAAATTTGGCAACGATTTCGATACGTCTGTTTTGGAAAATGTTCCATTATTTCAAACAGATGACTTTCATCTCTCCGAGTTAATAAGGACATATAGGCCAATGAAGGTAAATAGTGAAGTTCAATGTGCATTCCAAAAAATAATCGGATATTTACAAAAATACGATTAATCACTCGAATTTCGAGTAGAACAAAAGCATGTTTTTCTACAAACTCATCGGGCATTTACCGCTTTTCATCCTGTATCGTGTGGCCACACTCATGCAATGGATCTTTTTTTATGTCATTTCCTACCGAAAAAAGGTCATACTCGAAAATATTCGGAGATCATTTCCAAACAAAACAGAAAAAGAAGTTAATCAGCTCGGATTTGAATTCTATGGCTATTTAACTGACCAATTAGTTGAATTTTTTCGGGGAGCTGCCATGAGCCAAGAAGAATTATTGAAGCGCATGGTCATGGGAAATGAAGATGTAGTGAAAGCCTATATAAACAAGGGAATACCCGTTGTCTATGTCGCTGGTCATCAAGGAAATTGGGAATGGGCTGTGCATCGATTGGCCTTATCAGACATCCAACACGACATTGTCTATCAAAAACTGAGCAGCCCTAGCTTCAACGCCTTCACCATGTGGGTACGAAAACGTTTTGGAAATAATGTCCTTCTAGAAAAAAGAGAATCCATATTAGCGAGCCGGGAACGAAAAGACATTCCACGTGCCATTTGTTTAGCAGCTGATCAGTCCCCTCAAAAACCCGAAAGTGCCTATTGGACTCATTTTCTACATCAAGACACAGGCTTTTTTACCGGTATGGAGCGTTTTGCCAGAGAATACAAGTACCCCGTATTTTTTGTCGAATTGATTCGAACAAAACGCGGCTATTATACAATGACTTTTGAAGAAATTGCAAATCCACCCTATGAAGATCTAGAAAAAGGAGAAATCATCGAACGATTCGCGCGGCGTTTAGAAAAATCGATTGAACAATACCCAGACCAATATTTGTGGTCACACAAACGCTGGAAGCATCCCAAACCCAGCCACCTACAAATGAATTGGTAATTTATTGAAAATCAGTACAATCACCTGCCCCTTCTCGAATTACCTCGGGATCATCTTGCGTTAAATCCACAACGCTCGATGGTAAAATTCCGCCAACGCCACCATCTAATACCAAATCCACTTGATTTTCATATTGATCAAAAATCAAACTAGGATCCGTATAATCCTCCACCAATAGATCGATTTGTTTAATCGTCGTGGTCAACAAGGGGTGGCCTAATTCTCGAACTATTTCCAAAATAGGCATATAATCAGGAATTCGTATCCCTACCGTTTTCTTTCCTTGAATCAAAACCGAGGGCACCTTTGAACTAGCCGGCAAAACAAAGGTATAGGGACCTGGGAGATAATGATTTAAAATTTTGAAATTGGCATCACTCACCTTGGCAAAATTGGAAATAGAACTTAAATCATGACAAATGAAGGAAAAGCGGTTTTTGTTGGCTTTAATTTGCTTGATTTCACAGATGCGGTTAATGGCCTGTTGGGATAAAATCGAACAACCCAACGCATACATCGTATCTGTCCGATAAATAATTAGACCATTTTTTTGAAGGACCCGCACAATGCTATCGATCATTTCCTGTGAATTATTTTTATCGTATAGCTTCAGGTATTGAGATGCCATCTAGTTGGTCGTAAAAAAATCATTAGTCATTTCTTCCTCTTCTACCTCTTCTTTCACTTGATCAATGCTCGCATTAATCTCAAAACCAACTATTAAAATCAAGGATACAAAGTACAACCATACCATTAAGGCAATTAATGAGCCAATAGACCCATAAACTTTATGATAAGAGGCGAAATTTACTAGATAGTACGAAAATAAATTGGTCACCGAAATCGTCAAAATGGAAGCCGTAATCGATCCGGCATTAAAGAATTTCCAACGTTTATGAATCGCCGGTGCATAATAATAGATAATCGAAATTGTAAAGAAAAAAACTGAAAAAATAATGAGATAAGTTAAAGATTTGGTCAAATAAAACGTAAAATCATACTGAATTAAATCTTTTTTGGCGAGCGTTTTCACGATAAAATTTCCTATAATAAATACCGAAAAAGCGATCAGCAAGACAAAAGTTAATAAGAAATTTAATCCTACTGCAATAAAGCGCTCTTTGAAAAAACCCCGATTTTCATTTGTTTTATAGGTCAAATTGAAAGACCGAATTAAGGCCATTATCCCGCTAGTTGAAGCAAATAAGGCAAAAAGGAAACCAAAGGACAAAACACCCCCACGTTTTTTGTTGACAATTTCCGAGATCAATTCCGTTAAATCCCCCTGCAAATTCTTAGGTATCGTGCCTTTTAAAAAACCAATCATTTTAAGGTCTAAATGTTCGATGGGCATATAGGGCAACAAGGAAAACAAAAAGATGATCGTCGGGAATACCGCTAAGGTGAAATTGTATGCCACAGCAGCAGCACGTACATCGATGTCAAATTGGAATATTTTCTGATATAAAATCGAAATAATCCGACAAAGCACATAATGCTCCTCATATTCCGCCCAAATGGCCTTCAATTCCCGAATTAGATTTTTTCGTTTCATGAATTAAAATAAGGTCTTAAGGCATTTACAATCCATTCCGGCGCTTTAACTACCTTTTTTTCGCGCATATTCATAAAAACTAAAATGGTTTTACCCTCATTAATCAAATCTCCATCCGCATTTTTAATACGGTAGGAAAATTCAATTTTAGCCGTAGGTAATCGGTCTACCTGACAAATCACCGTTAATTCGTCATCATACAATCCCGGGGCTAAAAACGTAGAACTATGTTGATAAACGGGTAATCCAATTCCATTATCCTCTAAATCCTTATAAGAAACGCCTAGACTCCGAAGCGTTTCTACACGAGCAATTTCGTATAGCCGAGCATAATTTCCATAATAGACATAGCCCATTTTATCTGTATCAGCATAACAAACTCGGTACGTAATGGCGTGAGAATACATTTATTTGATTTGATGTTCGTCTAAAGCCTTTTGATACTTTGCCGCATTTTTTAAATGCTCCGAATAGCTTACCGCAAAATTATGAGATCCAGAAAAATCTTCCTTGGCACAAAAATACAGGTAATCATGTCTTTCCAAATGTAATACTTTATCCATCACCCTTGGGTCCGGAATGGAAATAGGACCAGGCGGCAGACCAATCAAGCGATATGTATTATAAGGAGACTTAATCGATGTATATCGCCCCGTCACACGTTTAATCGTAAAATCTTTCCATGCATAAACAATCGTAGGATCAGCTTGGAGCGGCATTTTAACCTGTAAACGATTCCAATAAACCCCTGCTATCCTAGCTTGTTCAGCACTTTCTTTGCTTTCACCATAAACAATCGAAGCCAGAATTCCCACTTCGGTAGGGCTTAATCCCAAAGCGTTGGCTGCTTGAATGCGATCAGAAGTCCAATAACGCTCATATGATTTTTTCATTTTCGCCAAAAAATCCTTGAAGGATATCGTCCAAAAAACCTCATACGTGTCTGGAATAAATAGACATGGAATAGTTTCTTTGGTAAAACCAAGTGGTTCCACGATGCTCGAAGAATCTAATAAACGATATATCATCGCAGAATCATAGGCCAATTGACGTCCTAATTTCCCTGCTAAATCTTCTTTTAATCGGATGTTAGAAAAAGTGATTTTCAACGCATCCTGACTTCCATTGCGGAGTTTTCGGATTAACTCCCAATTGCCCGTCGTTTCATAAATCAAATAACGACCTGGTTTTACTCGAGCTGGATAATTAAATACTTTGGCTAAAAAACGAAAACTCAGTTCATCTCGAATTAAGCTGTGTTTTTCCATCGTGTCCAAGACCGATTCATAGGTTGAACCTTTGGGAATCAACAAAGCAAATGGCTTTTTATCCACTTGGAAGTTGGGCGTTTTAAATATCTGCCAGGCATAATAGGAAAACATCGCTGCTAAAAGCGAGAATACTAAAATGAAAATTTTAAACTTTTTATTTGAAACCATTTTTATTGGATTTTGAAATCTAAATGAAAACGAGTGGCCAATCCACGTAAATCTTCCACAACCTGCTCTAATAAAGGAATTCCGGTCAATTTCCTTTCTGTTTCTAATTCTCTTTCTGGATCTCCTGGAATCAGCACTTGCTTTCCTTCTACGGCATCTGCCGAACGGAAACGTTTGATCCATGTATCCATATCTTGTTGAAATTCTTCCGCTGGACGAAAAGCATCGATCCGCATCGCACCTAAAAAATGACCTGTCCCTTTTCCTACCGTTTCACCCGCTTGCATAAAACCTGCCGTTGCAAAGGGAGGAACCCACGGGCCGAAATTAGACCCCGAAAGAACCCCAGATAAAATATCTACAATGGCACCTAATCCATAGCCTTTGTGACTACCATGCTCCCGGTCGCCACCTAAAGGCAACAAAGCACCTCCATTCTTAATCGCAAAAGCATCATTACTCGGATTACCTAATCGATCTTGTACCCATCCATCTGGCGTATCCATTCCTTTTCGTTGCAATATTTCTAATTTACCATAAGCCACCGCCGTAGAGGCGAAATCTGCTACAAAAGGTGGTTCGGTTAAGGCTGGAATCGCTACTGCAATCGGATTGGTACCTAATAATTTTTCTCGAGAAAAAGTAGGCGTAACTAAAGGAGCTGCGTGCGTCATGGCCCAACCAATCATTTGTTGCGGCAATGCCTTCATCGCATGGTAACCGGCAATACCAAAATGATTCGAATTTTGTACGGCAACCCAGCCAGTTCCTGCTACAGCTGCTTTTTGACAAGCAATTTCCATGGCTTTTGGTGCTACTACCAGGCCTAAACCACGATCACCGTCCAACAATGCCGTAGAAGGACTTTCGTGTAATATTTGTATCTTGGGACTAGGATTTAATCGACCATGATCATATAACCGTACATAGCCTGCTAAACGAGCTACTCCATGCGAATCAATGCCCCGAGCATCTGCCGAAACCAACACATCCGCTGCCAATTGGGCATCTTCCTCTGGACAACCGATCGACTCAAAAACTGAAGAAACAAATTTCTTCAATACAAAATAATCTGCTTGCATCGTTATATTCAAAAAACAAAGATAAAATAAGTATTACATTAAATCGCCAACAACATGATTACATCTATTTGGTTCTGGATTGGAATTATCATTTTACTAATCGCTTTTCGCGACATTTTTTTTCAAAAACGACATACGATTACCCATAATTTTCCTGTCGTAGGACATATCCGCTATTGGCTGGAACGAATCGGACCTGAAATTAGGCAATACATTGTGGCCAATAATCGGGAAGAATTACCATTTAATAGACAAGAGCGCAGCTGGATTTATGCCTCTTCCAAAAAAGAAAATAATTTACAAGGTTTTGGTACAGATCAAGATTTTAATTCTCCCGGCTATATCTTCATTAAAAATGCAATGATGGGATTTAACCCTCCCGAAAACCATATTTCTAAAAAGAATGCAAGTTTTCTACCGGCCGCCAAAATCATAGGTGCTTATCACCATCGTAGAAAACCTTTCCGTCCCTATTCCATTGTAAATATCTCAGGTATGAGTTTTGGTTCGCTTTCCGCCAAAGCCGTGGAATCTTTAAATATCGGCGCTAAATACGCAGGCTGCTATCATAATACAGGAGAAGGTTCTTTATCCCCCTACCATCAAATGGGTGCTGATATCGTTTTAAATATTGGAACGGCCTATTTTGGCGTACGTGAATTAGATGGTCGTTTTTCGATGGAGAAATTAATGGACAAAGTGAATCAAAACCCAACTCTAAAAGCGATCGAACTAAAATTATCTCAAGGAGCAAAGCCAGGGAAAGGCGGCATGTTACCAGCCGCAAAAATAAATCACGAAATAGCAGACATTCGACATATTCCCATGGGAAAAGACGCCATTTCCCCTGCCTTTCATTCTGAATTTTCAAATGTTCCGGACATGGTGGATTTTATCGAGCGAATGGCAGAAAGTACGGGATTGCCCGTTGGGATCAAATCCGCCATCGGTAAATTAGATCAATGGGAGGAATTAGCCTCCTATATGAAAAAGACGAATAAAGGTCCGGATTTTATTACCGTCGATGGGGGTGAAGGGGGAACTGGTGCTGCACCGCATGCCTTTGCAGACCATGTCAGTATGCCATTTACCTTTGCCTTTGCTAAGATTTATCAGATATTCCAAAGGCATGATTTGGCAGATAAAATTTTCTTTATCGCCTCAGGAAAATTAGGCTTCCCGGAAAAGGCCTTACTGGCTTTTGCGATGGGGGCAGATTCGATCAATATAGCCCGAGAGGCCATGATGTCCATCGGGTGTATTCAAGCCCAAAAATGCCATACGAACCACTGCCCAACGGGCATCGCGACTTCCAATAAATGGCTGCAAGCCGGAATCGACATCACCCTAAAAAGTGAACGCTTCTATATGTACCACCAAACTTTGGTCAAAGAAATTGGAGAGATTTCCCATGCCTGTGGCTATGAACATCCCTGCCAAATGACCATGGATGACATCGAATTATCCATGGGCGATAATAATCGAACCATGGTCCTCTCCAAAGCCTTAGGATATTTCAAAACACCCGTCGAATATCATGGATTGGAAAATTTAGCGAAATGTAACTTATTAGGTGGGGAAAACGCACGTAATCGGTTATCTTTGTAGCTATGTTGTCAATATCCAATTTAAATTTCTACTTCGGTAGCCGTGCCTTGTATGAAGGCGCTAGCCTTCACATCAAACCCAGAACAAAGATTGGCCTCATAGGGGCAAATGGAACTGGTAAATCCACCTTATTACGCCTTATTTCAGGAGAATACACGCCAGATGGCGGTACCATATCGAAATCAGGAGAATGTACCATCGGTTTTTTAAACCAAGATTTATTGTCCTATCAAACAGATGACAGCATTTTGCATGTGGCGATGCAGGCTTTTGAACGTCAATTGGAATTGCAAATAGCCATTGACAACGTACTTCATAAAATGGAAACAAATTATGAAGATAAAGACGTGGATTTACTTTCCAAGTTACAAGAGGAATTTGAACGTTTAGATGGATATACGATTCAGTCCAAAACGGAAGAAATATTAGAAGGATTAGGCTTCTCAACAGATGATTTAAGTCGGCCTTTACGCCTATTTTCAGGAGGATGGCGAATGCGTGTCATGCTGGCTAAATTATTATTACAAAAACCTGCCCTATTATTATTGGATGAGCCGACCAACCACTTGGACTTGCCATCCATTGAATGGGTTGAAAAATACATTCACGATTACGAAGGTTCAATCGTCGTCGTTTCCCATGATCGCTATTTCTTAGATCGGACTGTGGATAATATCGCCGAGGTTTCTAATGCCAAAATCACATTGTATCCAGGAAATTATTCCTTTTACATTGAGGAAAAAACGTTGCGGAATGAAATACAAAAAGGCGCATATGAAAACCAACAAGCTCAAATTCGTCAAACCGAACGATTTATCGAACGATTTAAAGCTAAAGCGAGTAAGGCGCGTCAAGTACAATCTCGGGTTAAAGCTTTAGATCGACTGGATGTGGTAGATGAGGTCATTGATGAAAAAGCAAAGGTGAATTTCAAATTCAATTTTGGAACTCAACCCGGACGATTTATCTTGTTTTTGGAACATATCACAAAAGCCTACGGAGACAAAGTAATTTTAAAAAATACCTCCGCTACGATTAATCGGGGAGATAAAATCGCTTTAATTGGCGCGAATGGAAAGGGAAAATCAACCCTCCTTCGTATTATTTCGGGTAGCGAAAAAATAATAGGAGAACGTAGAACAGGTCATAATGTCATTGAATCGTTTTTTGCGCAGCATCAATTAGAAAGTCTGCAAGTTGAAAATAACCTTTTAGAAGAACTAAAAGGTACAGGTACAACGAAGACTGAAATGGAATTAAGAAGCGTATTGGGTTGCTTTTTATTCTCCGGTGAAGAAGTATTCAAAAAGATTAAGGTCCTGTCAGGGGGCGAGAAATCCCGTGTGGCATTAGCCAAAGTGCTTATATCGGAGGCCAATTTTTTATTATTGGATGAGCCGACCAACCACTTGGATATGCAATCCGTCAATATTTTAATTCAGGCACTTCAACAATACGAGGGAACTTATGTAGTAGTTTCCCATGATCGCTATTTCGTGTCGAATATTGCCAATAAAATTTGGTATATCGAAGATTATGAAATCAAGGAATATCCTGGAAGTTTTGATGAATATGAGGAATGGCAGTCGACCCGCGGAAATAGTCCCGCAGCCACTCCCAAAAACGTAAAAGAGAAGCCTAAACCTGAATTAGCTCCTGTCGAAAGTCCTAAAAAGGAAGTGTCGAACGAAAAGCAAATTGCTAAATTAGAGGCCCAAATCATGGAGTTAGAAAATGTAATTTTAGCCCTAGAAAATCAAATGGCAATATTCGCACAAAAGGGTGAATTTGATGAGCTTAAAAAAATAGAAATCGATTTAAACCAAAAGAAAGCGGCTTTAGAAGATGTCACGAACGCATGGGAAAATTTAATTGCGTAATCATTTGTTTAGGTTTATTTTTGCTTTCAAACCATGGGTTGAACGGACAAGTCACAAATAAAATTTTCAAAGAGTCCATTAAAACAGTTTACCTTTCCCAAGGAGTAGCCAACGAATACATTACAGAAAATCCCTGTTTCGCTCTTGAAAACCAAGAAAATTGGAACCTACAATTCGATGATTTAAGTCTTCAATCCGGGAATTACAGCCTTCGTATCATCCATTGTCAATCGGATTGGAAACAATCTAATTTAAGTGAAATCGAGTATTTGGAACAATTTAATGACGTGCCTTTACGAAATACGGCTTCATCCATGGGCACCAAAATTCCTTATCAACATTATCAAATTACATTACCTAAAACACGAATCAGCGGTAATTTTATTGCGATGATTTATGCCAATCGGAACAAAAAGGATACTATTTGCACGCGGCGTTACTCCATTTATCAGAATGAATTAACGGTGGCCGGAAAAATGAGTTTTGCCAAAACGAATACCCTTCGAAATACGCATCAAGCTTTAGAAATTAATCTGTTGTACCCGGATAATTATTTGATTAGTTCGGAGGATGCCTTAAAAATTGAAATTCGGAAAAATAGCCAATCAGAAAATCAAATCAAGCAATTCCCACGGCCTATCATCAATTCAATGGAAAGAAAAATCTCCTTTCCGTTTTATAATCAAGAAAATAGTATTGCGGGCGGAAATGAATTTCGCATGATCGATGCGCGAAGTAGCCAACAAAAATTAAGTTATGTAGGCACCATTCAAACCGAAAATCGATATACAGAAATCATCACGGCACCCGAACAAGCTCAAGGGAATTATTCCTATGTCCAAAGACCTGATTTTAATGGTGCTTACGTCATTTCAAATTATGAAAACCCGAACCAAACACTCATGTGTGATTATGTTTGGTGCCAGTTTAACCTGAAATCAAATCTAATGGTTAATGAAAAAATCTATGTAGTGGGCGCCTTTAATTCCTATCAAAAAAACCAGGCCAGTGAAATGACCTACCAAGCAAACCTAGGTCAGTACATAAATAGGATTTTAATTAAACAAGGAATCTATAACTATCAATTTACAAGTGATTCACCAAGCAACTCAATGTTGGAGGGAAATCATGCGCAAACTGAAAATTTGTATGAAGTGTTAATCTATTTTCGAAAACCTGGCCAGCGAAATGATTCACTCATAGGGTATCAAAAAATACAATTCCCTTAATTATACATTAAATCGGAAATGCATAATGTCGCCATCGTGTACGACGTAATCCTTTCCTTCAACGCCTAATTTTCCAGCTTCTTTACACGCCGCTTCTGATTTATAGGTCTGATAATCAGCCATTTTTATCACTTCGGCGCGAATAAAGCCTCGCTCAAAGTCTGTATGAATGACACCGGCTGCCTGAGGAGCTTTCCAACCCTTCTGAATCGTCCATGCTCTTACCTCTTGGACACCCGCCGTAAAATAGGTAATTAAGTTCAAAAGTGAATATGAGCTCTTAATCAATTTGCTTAAACCCGATTCTTGTAATCCATATTCTTCTAAAAACATGGCACGTTCTTCCAAATCTTCGATTTCAGCAATTTGTGCTTCAATGGCCGCACAAACGACAATGACTTCGGCATTTTCAGCAGCTACATTTTGTTTTAATTGATCTACAAAGATATTGCCGCCGTCTGCCAAAGATTTTTCATCCACATTAGCCACATAAATAACTGGTTTATCCGTCAGTAGACATAATTCGCCGATCGACGTTTCGCGTAAATCGGGATCCATTTGAATCGTTCTGGCGGACTTACCTTCTTCGAGTGTCGATTTAAACAACTGCAATGCGCCTAATTCTTGCTTTGCTTTGGCATCACCGGCTTTTGCAGCGCGTTCGATCTTGCCAATTTTTTTTTCAATGGATTCCAAATCTTTCAATTGCAATTCCATATCAATAATTTCTTTATCAGAAACGGGATTCACACGGCCTTCCACGTGAATAATATTATCATCCTCAAAACAGCGAACCACATGAATAATCGCGTCCACTTCCCGAATATTAGCCAAGAACTTATTTCCTAATCCAGCACCTTGGGATGCTCCCTTCACCAAACCGGCAATATCAGTAAATTCAATGACGGTTGGTAAAATTCGATTCGGCTTCACAAAACCAGCTAAAATATCTAGACGTTCATCAGGCACAGTGACAATCCCTACATTAGGTTCAATAGTACAAAATGGATAATTGGCAGCTTCAGCCTTGTTAGACGAAATAGCACTAAATAAAGTAGACTTACCTACATTGGGTAGTCCGACAATTCCACACGTTAATCCCATAGATGAATATTAAAGAAGCCACAAAAATACGGCTAAAAATTAAAAAGCCCCTGATTTCGCAGAGGCTTTTTTAAAAGATTCAGGAATTTATTCCCATTTGAGGTCTGTTCCACCAAATTCTTCGTCGTCCCGATTAAACTGACTGAAGTCGACATCCGGCATCAATTCTGTCTTCACATGATCTATTGCCTCTTTTAAACCATCAGAAAATTTATCAAAATCCTCTTTATACAGGAACATTTTATGCTTTTCATACACAAAACCATCTTCTTTTTGATGCCGACGGCTTTCCGTTATGGTAATGTAATAATCCAATGAACGCGTGGATTTTACATCAAAAAAATAAGTTCTTTTGCCTGCTCTGATTCGTTTTGAAAACAATTCTTCTCTGTCTCGTTCTTCCACTTTGTAATTAATTTTATTTATAAGATTCGTAAATCTACCATTATTTCTGAATCACTCAAAAAAAATAAGAAAAATTAATGCATTAGTGAATTACAAATAGATGAATTAGGCCATTTTAAAAAAAGAAGATATTTTTTACTTAAGTTTGTTTTCACGAGAACCTTCATCACTTGCTAAAAGTAACCCTCATATTGCTTATTGCCTGTTCTCCTAGCCTATTTTCGCAAGAATTAGGTGAAGAGAGTTATGGAATTGCTTCATTTTATGCCAATTCCTTTTACAAACATAAAACAGCTAACCAGGAAATATTAAAAAAAACAGCGTTAACTGCCGCGCATCGGATATACCCATTCAACACCTTAGTTGAGGTCACAAATTTATCAAACCGAAAAACTGTCATTGTTCGCATTAATGACCGAGGTCCCTACAAGCGAGGAAGAATTATAGACCTTACTGAAATTGGCGCAAAAAAGATCAATCTGAAAAGACAGGGTTTAGCCAAGGTGAAAATTAAAATTATTGGTTTTGAGAATGAACAAATGTTGATTCCTTACAATCAATTATCCTTAGAAACTAGTCCAAAATTTAGTCGAAAATATTATCAAAAGACCCGCTTAAAATACCGAAAAAAATACCGCCTCAAGCGAAATATTAAGCATAAGAAATACTTAAAAAAACGAAAACCTAAAAAGAAAAAAGCTCCAAACAAAAAAGGCCCGATTAAAAAAAGAAAAATAGTACATGAAAAGCCTAAACGAACTATTCGAAAAAAAAGAAAATAGATCCTTAGAAATTATCGCAAAGGAAATATTAGAGGGGCTCTATCATGGAAAACACAAAAGCCCTTTCCATGGCTTCTCTTCTGAATTTAAAGAATACACACATTTTCAAACAGGGGATAATCCACGCCAAATCGATTGGAAGCTCTTTGGGAAAACTGAAAAACTATATAAGAAAAGACTTCAAGACGAGCGAAATATTCAAGCGATCTTTGTCTTAGATACTTCCTCTTCTATGTATTTTCCTGTAGAGAATTCCTTAAAGATGGAAAAAGCCATCCAATGGATTGCGGTAATGTGCCATATTTTATATCAACAGCATGATTCTTTTGGCTTAGTACTTATAAACGAAAACGCATATTTAGAAACTCCCTTATCAAATACAAAGCACCATTTACAAAGTATATTAGCACAATTAGAAACGTTTAGAACGCTACCCCAAAAACCAGATTCAAGTAAATTCTCATCCATATTTTCGAACCTGATGGAATCATTGGGAACAAGAAAAATGGTTTTTATCCTGAGTGACCTATTATTTCCCCAAGAGGAATATCAAGAATTTGTCAATTCTTGCCTATCCTTGGCTTTTCGAAAAAACCAGTTAACGATTATGCGCGTATTTCATCAAAGTGAAATACAAATGAAAAATAAGTCGCCTGAAAAAATGCTTACCTTCATGGATGTAGAAACCAAGGAAAATGTTCAAATCTCCACCGATCAATTAAACGACACCCTCAAGCACCTGAACCTACAAATCGAGGAACAAATCATCTATTCACTTTTGCAAAAAGGCGTAAAATCTAAAAGTTTTGATAGCGAAAAACCGATCGTTCAATTAATTAAAGAAACTATTTAATTGGCTTAGATTTCTTTTCAGTAAACTCAATAAATTCTTGAATTTTATCCACGGGAATTCGCTTTCCAATGATCTTTTTGTTCTTATCAAGTATATAAACGATTGGCGTAGAATACACATCAAACGTCTTTCTGAAATCTGTAAAATACTCTTCTTTTCCAGTTTTTATATTCCGATGAATATCAATTCCGTTCGTCCAAGATTGGATTTTAAACTCAGCAATGAATTTTTTCCACAAATCCATATCACGAACAATGGAGGCTGCAAATACCTGGATGCCCTTAGATTTAAAATAGGCATTCTGAGCAAGTAATTTAGGGGTTTCTTCCTTGCAATGGCTACAATCAGGATCATATAAGAACATGACCGTATAATTACCACCAGTCGCGTGCAAATGAATCAATTTCCCCTGTGGATCCGTTAAAAACATGTCAGGAATCCGCTTACCGATCAACAAAGGTTTAAGCACCTTTACCCTTTCATCCATTCGTCGGACCGTAGACGTATCCCAAAGACTCGGTTCACCGAGGTAATATTTTTCTGCCATGTGTACAAAAGCAGCATCTGTACCCACAACATTATGATTTTCATAAGTACTCGCAATTTTATAAACAACATATTTGCGCACATCCGCATTGCGAATAGGTTTCAATAATAAATCGGCTTCTTTACTGATTGAATCAGATTCCTGAACAACTAAATCCTCGAAAAACTTGTCTACTTTCCTTTGTAAAAAAGGCGTACGAATAAATCGATCATCGTTTAAATCAAGATTATCAAAATAATGCTTTTTGTAATATTGATATTGAAATTGATATAAATCCGAACTATCCTTTTTTGTTTTCACTACCCGCTTGAAAGGCGGGATTTCCGGATCAAAAGTGGCTTTAATTAATTTAGATACAAATAAATCCTTATTTTTCTGTAGCCAAGTCTCTTGAAAATTCTTAATGCTTTGTCTCAATGCATTGATTTGTGCAGGCGGCAAACTTGGGTTCCTCAAAAGGCCATATTGCTTCATCATTTCACTTTGAAAAGCATAAAAAGCCTCATTTTCAGGGCTTCCCGTAATTTTCATGTGCGCCACTGCATCTAGGGTATCTGACTCAAATGAAAAACGAGTGTTTCCTAAAATAAAATCTAAATATTTAGATTTTTGAAATGAAATTAAATACAATCCCATGGGTAATTCTTCCGTGCCTTGAAAATGAAAATTACCTTGTGCGTCGACGGAAGCCGTGTCTTTAATAACTTGTTGGGTAGAACCAAAATAATGTGCCAAATAAACTTCTGTATTTGCCAAACCAGTCAAATGCCCTTTAATCGAAAAACCGGATCTATTTCCCTGACCGAATAAGGAAACAGAAGCCATAAAAATAAGTACCCAAAAGCCGATATATTTCATAGAATAAGGATAATTTTACTGAATAAAGAAATTAAAATTACAATGTTTTTCGCGCTATCTAAAATAATCGACTTCATACTTTTACCAATTTCTTGGATATTTATTTTAATGCTTGTTGCCTTATTTAGCAAAAAGGCATCGGTTCGAAAAGTAGCACTAGGAGCCAACTTCCTACTTCTCCTTTTAGTAAGCAATCAATCCTTTGTGAATTATTTTCAGAAAAAATACGAAACAAAAGAAGTTCATTTAGCAAAGAATCAAACTTATCCTTGGGCCATAATTCTCAGCGGTGGTATGGTCAAAGGTGGGCTACAAAATCAGAATGAAATTCATGTAGGAGAAACTGCAGATCGATTCATTCAACCCATATTACTCTATAAACAAGGCCACATCAAGAAAATCCTTATTTCAGGTGGAAATACAAGTATGGGGAAATTGAGAATTGACCAAACGGAGGAAACAAGAAAAACAAAAGAATTAATGGTCGCCATGGGGGTGAAAACGGAGGATATTTTCCTGGAAACCCAAGCAAGAAATACCTATGAAAATGCGACGTATTCCGCTCAAAAACTAATCAAATACATGCAAAAGGATAGTATTTTATTAATCACTTCCGCCATGCATATGCCGCGTTCAGCCGCTTGTTTTGAAAAAATAGGTTTTAAAGTAAAGCCTTATCCTACCGATTTCAGAAAAAAGGAGACTGAACAAGGTATCCTTACAGTTTTATTTCCCACGGCCGAAAACTTTGATACAATTTCTAACTTGATCAGAGAAATGGCCGGCTTTGTGATTTATAAAATCGTTGGATACTGTTAGATAGATAAAATTTCTACCATTCGAATTAAATCCTCCGAAACTGGTTTCTTCTTCGTGATGGTGTCATGGAAAGGCGTGTAAATCAACTGATTATTCACCACACCCGCCATCACATTTTTCTCACCACGCAATAAGCCTTCTAAAGCACCTAAGCCTAAACGAGAGGCTAAAATCCGGTCAAAAGCAGTAGGAATTCCCCCTCTTTGGATATGTCCTAAGGTCGTCACACGTATATCTAAATCTCGATTGATACTCTCTTTGATTTTTTTCGCAATAATTTGCGCATTCCCTTCCTCATCTCCCTCCGCTACGACCACAATCGACGAGGATTTTGCTTTCAAAATTCCCTGTTCTAAAATATTCACAATTTCAGAAATGGGTGTTAAATTTTCTGGAATCATCACAGCCTCTGCCCCACCGGCTATTCCACATTCAATGGCGATATAACCCGAATCACGCCCCATAACCTCAATAAAAAATACCCGATCATGAGAATCCGCTGTATCCCGAATTTTATCAATGGCATCCAAAGCCGTATTCACCGCTGTATCATAACCAATGGTATAATCCGTTCCAAATAAATCATTGTCGATTGTCCCCGGTGCACCGACCGTTGGAATCTTAAACTCATTATAAAAAATCTCTGCGCCGGTAAATGTTCCATTCCCACCAATTGCCACAAGACCTTCAATGCTCTTTTCTTTTAATTGCTGATAAGCTAACTCCCTCCCCGCCGATGTCATAAACTCTTTAGAACGTGCAGATTTTAGGATAGTTCCACCACGTTGAATAATATTACTCACGGATTGTGAATTCAAAGGAATAATGTCCCCTTTAATCATCCCATTATAACCCCGAACTATACCATAAACTTCTACTCCATGATAGGTAGCCCCCCGAACAATCGCACGAATACACGCATTCATTCCTGGCGCATCTCCTCCCGACGTAAATACAGCTATTTTCTTCATTAATAATAAATTTTAAATCCCTTAGACCCTAGATTAACCAAAAATACAACCTTTCTTGGTCAATTTAATTATTTCTAGATTAAAAAATTACCCTAAAAATCATTTTTGTTAAAAGCTTTTTAACTTGCATGTTCATTTAATATCTCTTTTATGTCAACGAAGGCTCAGGAATTTTTATACGCATATTTAAATAATGCCTCACCCACTGGTTTCGAAATGTCAGGCCAAAAATTATGGCTAGATTACTTAAAACCCTATATCGATGATAAAATCGTTGATACCTATGGAACCGCTGTAGGTGTTATAAATCCAGGAAAGGATTATAAAGTGGTTATTGAAGCGCATGCGGATGAAATATCATGGTTTGTCAATTACATCGATGATAATGGATATCTGTTTTTACGCCGAAATGGGGGTTCTGATGCCCTAATCGCACCATCGATGCGAGCTAATATCCATACCAAAGACAAAGTCGTACGAGGAGTTTTTGGCTGGCCTGCCATCCACGTTCGCGATACGACAAAAGACAAAGCCCCAAGCATCTCGGATATTTTCATTGATTGTGGCGCTTCAACTAAAAAAGAAGTTGAAGAAATGGGCATCCATGTTGGAACTGTGGTGACATTTGAAGATGGCTTGATGGAACTGAATAATAAATATTTAGTTGGCAGAGCATTAGACAACCGCATCGGCGGCTATATGATTGCGGAGGTGGCTCGGAGAATCAAGGAAAACAAAATTGAATTGCCATTTACTTTATACATCGTAAATGCTGTGCAAGAGGAAATCGGTTTACGAGGTGCAGAAATGATTGTTCGCCGCCTAAAACCTGATTTAGCTTTTATCACCGACGTCACCCATGATACGCAATCGCCTATGTACAACAAAAAAACCCAAGGTGATATGGCCTGCGGAAAGGGTCCCGTGATTTGTTACGGGCCAGCAGTACAAAATAATGTACGTGATTTCATTATCGAGGTAGCCGACGAACAAAAAATAGCCTTCCAACGCCAGGCCGTCAGCCGTTCTACAGGAACAGACACTGATTCATTTGCCTACGCAACCGAGGGTGTAGCCTCAGCCTTGATTTCTTTGCCTTTAAAATACATGCATACTACCGTTGAAACCATAGCAAAAGACGATATGGAAGCTGTTATTAACCTTATTTATCATTCACTTTTGAAGGTGAAAGGAAATGAGGATTGGAGGTATTTCCATTAAAATATTGGAAATCTATTCTACTACCAATTCGTGAAAAACAATTATCCAAAAAGGGAACCAAGCTCCCTTTTTGGATAATCATACATGGCCTAGTTTATTTGTAAATACCTGGCGAAAAATTCAAAAGTTCGTAACATTTGATCAATCCGTTGCCGATTATTACCTGAACGGGTTAATTCATGTGTGGCCCCCGGATGTCGCACATATTCGACCTCCCGACCTAATACTTTTAAACTTTTATATAACATCTCACTTTGAATTACCCCAGTTCGCAAATCATTCTCCCCATGAAAAATCAATAAAGGCGTTTTAATATTTTGAACGTATGTATAGGGCGATTCACGATCTAAAATAGCCTTCGTAGCTTTTTCCCAAGGATAGCCACCGAAATAATTTGGCACAAGACGCCAAGCATTTCCTTCCCCCATGAAGGTGGATAATTCATAAACACCCCTTTGAGCGCAAGCAACTTTAAACCGATTCGTATGACCTACGATCCAAGAAACAAGATACCCGGCATAAGAACCACCTGTAACACCTAATTGGGTTGTATCTGCCCATCCCTCTGCTATTGTTAAATCTAATGCCTTCATCACATCGGCCGTAGGACCAGCTCCCCAATCTTTTATATTGGCCGTTAAAAAATCAGTCCCATATCCACCAGACCCACGAGGATTTGCATACACAATGCCCATCCCTTTAGCAGCATAATATTGAAATTCATGCCACATGCTAGCTTCTCCAGTACCCCACATCGCAGAAGGACCACCATGAATTTCTAACACAAGTGGATATTTCTTACCCGCTTGATAATCCGTTGGTTTCATGACCCAATAATCCACTTTTTGGCCTTTAGAATTTGTAAATGAATGCTTGGAAGGCTTCACGATACTTTTGGATGCTAGCCATTCCACATTTAAAGAAGTGAGCTGTTTGACTGATTCTTCTGATTGTAGATAAAGTTCAGAAGGATTTTCGATACTCGTTTTCGCATAAATGAATCCATTTTTTATTACTTCAAAACCGAGAACACCATCCGAATGGCTGGACATTTGATTCACTTGCTTAGAAGCTATATCGTAAGAAAAAATAGGTACTCCACCTTGATCTTGGGCAGAAAAATAGAGTTTACTTTCATCAGGAGACCATTTAACTTGTGTGATCACACGATCAAAAGGAACCTTTTTAACAACATTGGGCTGTTGTAAGTCAATAATTTGCAAAAATGCATTTTGAACGCCTGTTGACTTAGCCTCTTGAAAAACCAGCCATTTTTCTGAGGGAGATAAGGTCAAATTAGACATTCGATATCCCTTTTTCTCGTAAATAACTTTCTGGCCATTCGTGGTTTTCAAAGCAATATAGGCATCCAACACTTTATCAGGATGCGCTAAAGAGTCTGCTGGAATCACTGCATAAATACCTGATTTACCTATTTCAAAATCAGACCATCGTTGAAAAGGATTATTTATTAATACGGGTTTCCCTGTTAAATTCGTTTTAAAAATGGCTGGTAAAGGTAATTCTGACGTTGTAGCACTCTCCTCTTGAAAGTTCAGCCGATTAATGACCTTTGCTTTCTTATCTAATTCATTTTGAACTAAATAAGCTCGAACTTCTTCGATGCTTCCGTTCGGATTCGCTTTTAACTTCTTCGTTGAATTCAAAGATATAGCCGGTTTTTCTAAGGTCCAAGAAGGCCGTAAACCCTGTTTATTGTAGACGGAATCGATTAAAAAATCTCGATAACTAAACGATGATTGAAAGTAAATCTCTTTACCCGAGGCGTCCCAAATAGGATTTGAAGCAGCAAAAGGCAAATTGGTGATGGCCTGTGGTTCCCCACCCGCTAAATCCAATACATATACCTGAGACTTATTCCCCATATCGCGAGTAAACGCAATTTTAGAACCATCCGGATTCCAAGTTGGAGAAGTAATCGAATATTTACCCGAAGTTAAAGCACGTGTTTCACCCGTAGATACGTTCCCCAGATATAGATGAGTTTGATAGACAAAATCTCCTTTCTTTTCAGGATCATCAACAATAGCTGTGACCGTAAAAATAAATTGTGAACCATCAGGTGACACGAAAGGCTTACCGGCAGTTTTAATTTTTAATAGATCCGTGACTAGAATTTTTTCTTTTGGATTTTGAGAAAAAACGGAAAATGAAAGGAATAGAAATAGTAAATGTTTCATGGATGAAATGTCTAGATATAAAAAATGCTCAGAGCCCGAAGACACTGAGCATAAAAATACTATTTAATTTAATTAAATCAATTTCAAAATTTCCTCTCCAATCGCATCTGTGCCCAAAATCATCGATTTATCTGTGGACGCATCTGCAATATCCCCTGTTCTAAAGCCTTTCTTTAATACTTGATCCACCGCATAAATCACCGCTTCAGATTCTTCCTTCATACCAAAAGAAATGTCTAACAATAATGCCGCCGAAAGAACAGAGGCCATTGGATTAGCTAATCCTTTCCCCGTAATATCATGCGCAGAACCATGAATAGGTTCATAAACACCTGTTCCATCACCAATCGACGCAGAAGCTAACATCCCCATGGAACCAGCAATTTGCGAAGCCTCATCTGTTAAAATATCTCCAAATAGATTGGCCGTTACTACTACATCAAAACGTTTTGGATCCTTAATTAATAACATAGCTGTCGCATCTACAAACTGATATTCGACTGTCACATCTGGATATTCTAAAGCCAATTTTTGAATCTCTTCACGCCATAAACGAGAAGATTCTAAGACATTCGCCTTATCCACTGAGACTAAATGTTTACGACGCGTACGAGCCGCCTCAAATGCCTTCCGGCCAATGCGCTCTACTTCATACCGACTATATTCAGCCACATCATAGGCGGTGTCCCCATTATTCTTTCTTCCTTTTTCACCAAAATAAATGTCCCCAGTCAATTCACGAAAAAACAAAATATCAGCGCCTTTTAAGATTTCAGGCTTAATACTAGAGGCACTTAATAGCTCATCGAACAATTTAATCGGGCGCAAATTGGCATATAAACCTAATTCCTTCCGCATTTTCAAAAGACCTTGTTCTGGACGAACTTTAGCAGAAGGATCATTATCATATTTTGGATGACCCACGGCGCCAAAAAGAACCGCATCCGAATTACGCATTTTCTCTAAGGTCTCAGCTGGCAAAGGATCACCCGTTGCTTCAATCGCCACATGGCCAATTAATGCCTCATCATACGTGAATTCATGATTAAACCGCGCTGCGATTTTTTGTAAAACTTTCTTGCCAACTTCCGTTACTTCTTGGCCAATACCATCCCCAGGAACAATTAAAATATGCTTTTTCGCCATTGTAAAATATATCTATTTAAATCAAATTCAACATTTTTTGGGTCGCTTTAATCGCCGAAACGGTTTGATCCGAATCTAAACCCCTTGTAATTAATTCACGATCGCCCGCTGCCCATGTAATAATCGTTTCGCATAGCGCATCTGAATCTCCCCCAGGCGGAATGCGAACAGCGTAATCTTTTAATATCGGCAAATTCTGCCCATTTTTCTTGAATATAATGGACAATGCCTTCATAAAGGCATCATATTGTCCATCTCCTTGTGCATGTTCTTCGTATATATTTCCGTCGACCGATATCTTTAAAGTTACCGATGGTCGCAAATCCTTCGAATGCGTTAACACATAATTCAATACTTGTACTCGTTCTTCAATTGCGCTACTATCTAACACATCCGAAATAATGTAAGGAAGGTCATTTTGCGTAACCACCTCTTTGCGATCACCTAATTCGATGATTCGTTGTGTTACCTTTTTAAGGTCTGAATCAGATAATTGAATACCTAATTGAGCCAAATTATTCGCAATATTCGCTTTGCCGCTCGTTTTACCCAAGGCATATTTACGCTCCCGACCAAAACGCTCTGGCATTAAATCATTATGGTATAAATTATTCTTTTTATCTCCATCTGCATGAATACCAGCTGTTTGTGTAAATACATTTTCGCCCACGACCGGTTTATTGGCCGGAATTCTAAATCCTGAAAAAGTTTCTACCAATTTGCTAACACTGTATAAGGATTTTTCACAAACAGAAATTTGAACGTCCGTTTGGTAATCATTTAATACCGCTACCACACTTGCTAAAGGCGCATTTCCTGCGCGTTCCCCCATCCCATTCACTGTTAAATGTAAACCTTGGACACCATGACGAACCGCTTCTAAGGCATTAGCCGTTCCTAAATCATAATCATTGTGCGCATGGAAATCGAAATGGGTGTTTGGGTAACGTTGAACTAATTCTGAAATAAAGGAAGCTACCTCAGAGGGGATCAAAACACCTAAGGTGTCCGGTAAAAGAATCCGTTTAACGGGTAATGCAGTTAAAAAATCAAGGTAATCAATCACATAGCCCTTCGAATTACGCATCCCATTGCTCCAATCTTCCAAATACACATTGACATCCAAACCTTTCGAAATGGCTAGGGAAATGGTATCTGAAATTTCAGTGAAATGTTGAGCTGGACTTTTCTTTAATTGATGCTGCAGATGATTTAAGGAACCTTTTGTCAATAAATTCATGACTTTAGCTCCAGCATCCAACATCCATTGCACAGAGGTCCCCCCATCCACAAATGTCAGGACTTCGACTTTATCCAAAAAATTATTTTGAGCCGCCCAATGAGTGATTTTTTTCACCGCTTGAAATTCACCATCCGAAACACGAGCCGAAGCAATTTCGATACGATCAACCTTTAATTCAGTTAAAAGCAATTGCGCAATGGTCAATTTCTCAGATGCAGAAAACGACACGCCGGAGGTTTGTTCCCCATCGCGCAATGTCGTATCCATGATTTCAATGTGGCGTTTCAACAGCTTATCGATTTACAGAAAAAGTCTTGATCTCATCCTTCATCGCTTGTAAATAATCGATATCGTCAAAACCGTTTAATAAATTATGTTTTTTGTAGCCATTGATATCAAAAGCTTCGCTAGCGCCTGTAGCCACAATGCTTATCTTTTGCTCCTCCAAATTCACCACTAATTCAGCTTTAGGATCCTTTTCAATCGCCTCAAAGATTTGATGTAAAAATTCAGGACTCACTTGTACCGGTAAAATCCCCACATTAATTGCATTCCCACGGAAAATATCCGCAAAAAAGGAAGAAACGACACAACGGAATCCATAATCATAAATGGCCCAAGCCGCATGTTCACGAGATGATCCAGAACCAAAATTCTTACCTCCTACTAAAATTTTACCCGAATATGTCGGATTATTTAACACAAAATCAGCTTTAGGCTGATCATTTTTGTCATATCGCCAATCGCGAAATAAATTATCGCCAAATCCTTTGCGCTCCGTTGCCTTCAAAAAACGAGCTGGAATAATTTGATCCGTATCCACATTTTCAATGGGCATAGGTACGGCGGAACTTCTTAAAATACTAAAACTATCGTAAGCCATGATGGTCAAATTTATATCAATTATAAAAAGGTTCTTGGGTCAGTTACGACACCCGTTATCGCAGCCGCAGCCGCCACTAAAGGACTCGCCAATAAAGTCCGAGAACCCGGTCCTTGACGTCCTTCAAAATTCCGATTTGAGGTACTAACTGCGTATTTTCCTGCAGGAATTTTATCATCATTCATGGCTAAACAAGCCGAACAACCTGGTTGACGCAACGCAAAACCAGCTTCCGTCAAAATATCATAAATTCCTTCTTCATGAATCTGTGCCTCGACAACGTGCGATCCTGGTACCACCCAAGCAGTCACATGTTCCGCCTTTTTACGTCCTTTTACAATCGATGCAAAAGCACGAAAATCCTCGATCCGGCCATTGGTACAAGAACCAATAAACACATAATCCACTTTTTTACCAATCATCGAATCATGCTCTGAAAAACCCATGTATTCCAATGACTTCTCATACGATGAAACACCACCTTCTAAATCAGCTGCTTTCGGGATAAGTTTGGAAATACCCATACCCATACCCGGATTTGTGCCATACGTAATCATTGGCTCAATATCCGAAGCAACAAAATTGATTTCTTGGTCAAATTCAGCACCCTCTTCAGTGAATAAAGTTTTCCAATAGGCCAATTGACGATCCCAATCCGCACCATTAGGTGCTAAATCTCTCCCCTCTATATAATCAAAAGTCGTTTGATCTGGCGCAATCATTCCCCCACGAGCCCCCATTTCAATACTTAAATTACAAACCGTCATTCGGCCTTCCATCGACATATTTCTAAATACATCACCCGCATATTCGACAAAATAACCCGTTGCACCCGAAGTCGATAGTTTAGAGATAATATATAGAGCCACATCTTTCGGGGTAACACCTTTTCCTAATACCCCATTTACATTAATCCGCATTTTCTTAGGCTTAGGCTGCATGATACACTGCGAAGACAAAACCATTTCGACTTCCGAAGTACCAATCCCAAAAGCAATGGCTCCGAAGGCTCCGTGTGTGGAGGTGTGTGAATCTCCACATACAATCGTCATGCCAGGCAATGTAATCCCATTTTCAGGTCCTACAACATGGACAATGCCATTTTTGGGATTTCCTAAACCCCAATGAGAAATGCCATATTTAGCGGTATTTTTTTCTAATTGTAATAATTGATTTGCTGATAAGGGATCCTCAACAGGCAAATGTTGATTCATCGTCGGTGTATTATGATCAGCCGTTGCGAAGGTTTTTTCTGGAAACAAAACAGAAATACCGCGTTGCTCCAAGCCTAGGAAGGCAACCGGACTCGTCACCTCATGAATAAAGTGCCGATCTATAAAAAAAACATCAGGACCGTCCGCAATCTGACGAACCACATGGGAATCCCATACTTTATCAAATAAGGTTTTTGAGGAGTTGCTCATTGTAATATTTTAAATTTTAATTCGCTTTTGTTAAAACTAAACCACAAAAATGCGATTTTTTTTACAAGAATGCAAGACAAAAGCCTTACAAAGATGGTCTTTGCGTGAGATAAAATGGATTTTCTATCAAATCCTTCGCTCCAGATTTAACTAATTCAGCAGCGGAAATACCTAATTGTTTAAAATCCGTAGACATCGTCGCGATGCCTTGACCAATTAATCGCTTGATCGGTGTTTCGTTATACGAAATCAAACCAATGTCCTTCCCCAATTTTAATTTGTTCACTAAAATTTGATCTAAAATATGAATCAAATCATCTTCCATCACAGAAATAAACAAATCACCTTTTTGAATATTTAATTTATTAGAATCCGCTAAAATTTGATACTCAAAGGCAAAATCTTGACAAAAATGTTCAAATCCTCGTATAATCTCCTTCGGGTAATAACTATTTGATGGGAATATCAAATTAAGCCGACTATATTTGGCCAAAGATTCATTCACCTTAGTCAAGCTTTGGTATATATCATTTTCAAAATTTTCATACACGGTTCCGATTTGACCGATTAATTCAGGAAGCATTTTATCGACCAAGATCAATTTCTCCTTTGGTAGCGTCTTAATTAACTGATACGCTTTCGCATCATCATCCAAAAAATGGGGGATAATCACGATGTGGGTATAATCTTTATCCCGACGTTCAACGATGCGTTTAAACAAATTAAAATCATTGTTATACACATAAAAATCGATCATCGCCTCATCACCCATCGTCGCCACAAACGCATCATATATAATCTTTTTATGCTCGCTTAATTTATTAAACAAGAGGAAAATTCGGTAGGTCGTAGGGATCGTATCCACATTAATAAAGAAACCTTTTCCCCGAACGGAATCAATAATATCAATGGATTTAAGATAATTATATCCCTTTTCTACGGTAATCCGAGAAATGTAAAATTGGAAACTAACTTCATTAATAGAGGGCAGAATATCCCCTTTTTTAATCAATTTTTGTTGGATTCCTTCAATGATGGAATTCGCTAATTGGCGGTACTTCGGCGTACTTGAAAATTCGTCAATATGGATTAATTTATCGAAATTCATTAGGATTCAAACGAATTACCGTAGCCTACAATCATCACAGAAATTAAAATAACTAAAATACCAGCTATTACGGTACGCATGGTTGTTCTAGAAACACCATTCCATTCTTTAAAGTATAAACCCCAAAAATTAGAAGTCATAATAATCGTGGCCATGTGTAAAATCCATGAACTTGCCCCATTTCCTAATTTACTCTCCCCCATTCCATAAAAGAAAAACTGCAAAAACCAGGTCGTACCCGCCACCGCGGCGAAGGTATAATTCATGCGCAAAGGAGACTTCGAATTGAGGTAATCGCCAAAGCTTTTATTGGCAAAATTTAAATACATACACCAAACAAAATTGGTCAAAAAACCACCCCAAAGTACCACCACAAAAATGACATTATTTTGAAACAAAGGATTGCATCCTTTGATTACTGCCTCATTGGCCATTAATTTTCCCGCCTCAATCCCAAAATTAAAACAAGCGCTTAATAATCCTGAAATCGTCGCCACAATCAAACCTTTGGTCAAACTGAATTCTTTAATACTTTCCTTTTTTTGCGCATCTGATAATTCATTTTCCTTCATCATGCCCGCCTTTCCACACAAATAAATCCCAAGCACACAAACTAAAATCCCAAATAAAACCCATCTGCCACCCGTACTCCCGATAATACCTGAAATCGTATCTCCTTGAATATGCGCAAATTCACGGTAAATCGGCGGAACCAAGGCACCAAAAATACTGCATAAACTCAATGCAATGGACATCCCCAAGGACATCCCTAAATATCGCATGGCCAAACCAAAGGTCAAACCTCCAATTCCCCAAAACACCCCAAAACTAAAGGTCCAAAATAACGTATTGGCATCCATATTCAGAATTATGTCCATAAACCCAGGAATGGTTAAATAGGCAGCCAATAAAGGAACTAAAATCCAGGAAAAAACACCTCCGACGATCCAGGCACTTTCCCAAGACCACACTTGAATTTTCCGATAAGGAATGTAGAAACTACCTGAAGCAAAGCCTCCTAATGAATGAAAAAATAAACCTAAAATGGAACCCATGGTATCAATTATTAATGATTTCGAGGTAATTTAGAGGAATAATACAAATAAACAATCCCTACGTACCACGATGAAAGGAAAAATAGCCATCTTTTTACCCATTTTATTCCTTTTTATTGGAATAAGCGCCTTTATTTCCGTAAGACCAAGCGAGGATTGGTCCGAATACCTTGGTGGACTCGACCGAAATCATTTTTCAAAACTCAATCAAATAAATCTAAAAAACGCCCATCAATTAAAAATAGCTTGGACGTATTCGATGCCTGATTCAGGACAAATGCAATCCAACCCACTCGTCGTGCAGGGTGTCCTGTATGGCATTAGTTCAAACGTTCAGGCCTTTGCCTTAGATGCCGCGACGGGGAAGGAAATTTGGCGATTTGGCGATCCATTAAAGCATTGGTCGGCGACAAATCGAGGCGTAAGTTATTGGACAAATGGTCAAGAAAAACGCATTTTATTCACCGCAGGCTCTAATTTATGGGCCTTAGATGCAGACAATGGAAAACCCTTTGTTGGTTTTGGGGATCAGGGCAAATTGGATTTACACACCGGACTACCAGCGATCGCGAAAGATAAATTTGTAATTTCAAATACGCCTGGAACCATTTTTGAGAATTTAATCATCATGCCGGTTCGATTATCAGAAGGTGCCGACGCGGCCCCAGGTGATATCCGTGCTTTCGATGTTCGTACAGGAAAATTAGTGTGGTCATTTCATACAATACCCTATCCAGGCGAATTTGGCTATGAAACCTGGCCAAAGGATGCTTATAAAAATGAATATGTTGGGGCAGCCAATAACTGGGCGGGCATGGCAGTGGATCCTAAAAGAGGAATTATATTCGTTCCAACAGGTTCCGCGGGCTATGACTTTTGGGGTGGAAATCGTAAAGGAAAGAATTTATTTGCCAATTGCCTCATCGCCCTTGATATCCGCAGCGGCAAGCGATTATGGCATTTCCAAACCACGCACCATGACTTATGGGATCGTGACTTACCTGCCCCGCCTAATTTAATTACCATCACAAGAAATGGTAAAAAAATAGATGCAGTGGCTCAAATCACCAAACAAGGATATGTCTTTGTCTTTGATCGCGTGTCGGGAAAACCACTTTTCCCGATCGTTGAAAAAAAGGTACCTACATCTACCTTTTCAGAGGAATGTACTTGGCCTACACAACCCGTGCCTACCTTACCTAAACCATATGCTAGGCAATCAAATGAATTGTCTAGTGAAGACCATAATCCTTATTCGCAAAATATAGACCAACTAAAACAAACACTCAAATCAATAGATAAAAATTGGTACGCGGCACCTTCAAAAAAGGGCACCCTAATCCTACCTGGATTTGACGGTGGTGGCGAATGGGGAGGCGCGGGTGCGGATCCTGAAAATGGAATTATTTACATCAATTCCAACGAAATGGGCTGGGTACAAACCATGGAACCTGCTGAAACTAACCTAAAAGCGACAGGAGAAAACGTATATAAAACATATTGCAAGTCATGCCATGGAGCGGATTTGCAAGGAAATGTAAAAAGTGGCTTCCCTGAATTGAATTCCATACATCAACGAAGAAAAAAGGCATTTGTCTCCGAAATCGTTTCTCAAGGCAAGGGTATGATGCCTGGATTCGGCCAATTGACCGCAATAGAAAAATCGAATTTATTGTCATTTTTATTTAAAGAATCGCCCAAAGAAATCGTGAGTGTTCAAGATTTAAAAACTAAAAATCTTCCTCCTTTCAAAATGACCGGATATAATAAATTTTTAGATTCGGAGGGGATGGCCGGAATCAACCCACCCTGGGGAACTTTAAATGCGATTAATTTAAATACAGGTCAATATATTTGGAAAATTCCGTTTGGAGATGAACCCTTGTTGGCAAAAAAAGGAATTAAAAACACGGGCGCCGAAAATTATGGAGGACCTATTATTACGGAAAATGGCCTATTGATCATTGGCGCGGCTAAAGATGGAAAAATGCGTATCTATAATCGACATACCGGTAAATTGATTTTTGAAACCCAATTACCGGCTGCAGCTTTTGCCACGCCTTCTACTTACCAAATAGCAGGAAAACAGTACATCGTCATCGCTTGTGGAGGAACAAAATTAGGGGTACCTAAAGGCAATTCCTACGTGGCCTATGCGCTACCTTAACACAAATTCCCATGGGGATGGATTTCATCCTGAATCACCATGGGAATTTATTTGCCTCGAGACTTCGCTTTAATTCTGAAAAACTTAACACCGTGATGTGGAATTTGACCAGTCCATTGCTGGCCTCTAAAAACATCTTTTTGTGACCACACATCATGAAAAATATAGTCACCTTTTAGACCAATATCTGGCAAATTAATCGAGAAATCTGCCGGCTTTTCATCCCCCCACCGAAAAAATGTTTCAGGACTATTACCCCAATTAGCCACATTAAATAAACCTAAGCCATAATCACCATTCGATAATTTCTTTAACCAAACCTGAACTCCATTGACCGTTTTTAATTTATCAGCTGGTTTTCCCAAAGGATCCTGGTTAATTTCAATCACTTCGTCATTCGACAATAAATTTAAAGTAAAATCGTCTAATTGGTCGATCGGGCAACCAATCAACAAAGGTGCGGCCAATAAACTAAATAAACTGATATGGCTATATTGTTCATCCGGTGTTAAGCGTGTCGGATGCATATCCGAACCTGTCGTTACATTTCCCACAATCATCATGTCCGGATCCGCCCAATGTCCTGGGCCTACAAACGGATTCCATCGCTCATTTTCAAAAGCCGAAATATACAAACTGGTCCATGAATCTCGAATATCAGGACCTGTCCGATAGGAATTAGTCAAACGAGCCCAATCCATCGCATTCGCAAAAGGAGCTGAATTAGAAATACTATAATGAATATCACGACCCGAATTTCGTAAGGCCTCAGACATAATTTCAGTTGATTTTACCTCAATCCGCCAATCATACTTTAAATAATCCACACCCCATTTGGCCATTTGTTTTGCATCCGCCACTTCAAATCGGTAAGGTCCTACATATCGATAAGAACGTTTATTTGCTCGAACAGAATCCGGGAAATCCCCTTTTGGAAATAAAGAAGATGCTCCAGTATACCCAGCATAGGTAGTCATCATCGGTGTAGAATAGACACCTAATTTTAGACCTTTGGAATGGATATAATCGATCATTTTTTGCCAAGTAGGAAACTTTTCATTCGGTTGGATCGCATTAAACTCTCCCCCTCGAAACCCTTCCCAGGCATCATCAATGTTAATGTATGACCAACCATGACTCTTTAAACCTTTGGCAATCATCGCATCCGTCGAGGCAATCACCTTTTCTTGATCAATGTTTCGCGCCCAGGAATTCCAACCATTCCAGCCAATGGGCGGAGTTAAGGAAATCATATCCCCGATCTCAATGCGCAAATTCTTTTTGGCAGTACCTTTCGCATTTTTAACCTCAAGACCTACCACATAAGTCCCTGGCGTCGAAATAAACCCAGTGATGATGCCCGTGACAGAATCTAAGGTTAATCCCTTAGGTAAATTTTTGAAGGTATATTGTAATTTTCCAGCTCCGGAGGCAGCAATCGCATAAAAGAACGGGTTACCAGGCCGCGCCCCAAAAAGCACAGGTGAATTAATTCGAGGAAAATCGGAAGGCTTAGGCGTTAATATGTATTTTTCGCCATCGTTGGGGATTTGCTTCGGTTGGGCTTTCCCGTTCATGACAAAATAAGCATCCGCCCAATCGGCCATCGAACGCTGTAAGGATAAACTTTTAACTCGTACCAAAAGCCCCAAGCGCTTCACACCAGACAAATCTACATCCACAATTTTGGGCACATCACCGACCGCCATCTCAGCACTTTCATATAAAATCTTGCGATCAGCCACGACATAAAAAGTATAGCGATTTTCTGCATTTGCGGCATCATCTGGCGCAATTAATGAATGAAATCGTGTGGCCTGCTGATCTAGTAAAAAAGTTAACACGCTTAAGGATTGTACCCCGATTCCGTGTTTAAATACATTCCTTTGAATTCGTATGGAATCTCCTGCTGCATTTGTCTTCCCAGCGATCGAGGGAATTCCCTCAGAAAAAGCTTTAATAACTAAATCATCCGCATAAAAGCGGTTTCCTTGCGCTTGGACAGATAAATTGATGAACGATAGGCAAAGAAAAATATAGCAATATTTCATATTATTTTTCGATTATAAAATGGTCCTTCACATCCCCTGCTGAAGAAACCCAATGGGCCTCAAAACGATGTTGACTTATGTCAAAAATCATCGACCCCCCATCCTTATTATTCGAATAAACGGCTGATTTCATAGGCCATTCCGCCTTTTGCCCACCTAATTGACCCCCAGAACCATTCACCACATAAATAACTCCTTGCCCATCCTTCCCGACTACATACTGATTAGGCGCTTTCGTATTCGCAAAAACATGCTTATTTGCATCAAAGCTAGAATTAATACCAAAATGACCCCGCATCGGATGAGTTCGTTCATAGACATGGCTATGTCCCGCTAAAACTAAATCTACCTTATATTTTTCAAATAGAGGATTCACATTTTCACGCATGAGTTTCATGTCGGATTCCGTATCAGAATCATGTGAACCTTTAGAGTAAGGAGGTTTATGGAAATAAACAATCACCCAAGGCAATTTATTTGCTTTCAAATCACGCTCCAACCACTCATATTGTAATCCTTTTCCACTCACTAATTGCAAACCACTAGGTTCAATTAGTTCCGTATCAATCGAAACCAAATGAACTTGCCCATAATTAACTGAATAATAAGAGGCTACACCCGATGGCAAACCACCCAATTCTCCATTCACGGGCATCGAAAAGATTTTAAAATAAGGAGGCAAAGATGGATCATGCTTTCCGCCATAATCATGATTTCCAGGAGCTGGATATAAGTTCAAATTTTGGAAAAAATCGTTTTGGTAAATATCAAAAACCCGCGCCTGATATTCTTCCTCTTTCCCATTCGAATAGGCATTATCCCCTAACCATATCCACGCATCAGGCCTTTTCGTTTCTGCAAACGAAACAATCGATTTCAAAACGGCCTTTTGATTCGCACTTCCAGAACCAAAATCTCCTAAAGCCCAAATACGAACCGGTGCCTTAGAACCTAAAGCCGGTGCGGTTTTTACATATCGGTTTTCTGATGCGGTTGACATGTTTTGTGAATCCCCAATCGAATAAAAATATTTCTTATTCGGCTTAAGATGTGAAACCGTCACCACGTGTTCTGTAACTTGTTGATTATCAAAAACCTTCAGTTTCAGATTGGATAAATTTTCACCCAAAAAAACCTGACTTGAACTAGGAATATCGGTACGCCAACGAACAATTCCGGAATTCGGTGTCACACTTTGTAAATACGGACCACGAATGATTTGAGGATTTTGGGCAAGGATCAGGTGACTTAAAAAGACCAATCCTAAGGATTTTAAAAAGGCATGCATCATGAATAAATAGGTTTGAACCCCTAAGTTACATAATCTGCCTCTAGGCTCAAAAACTATTCTGGAATCACGCGCACTTTTAAGGTATCTGAATTGACGCCCGTAAAAATACCGAGGCCATTCGTGATGGTTGTCGGTGGCGTGGAGATGTTTTGAGTCGTGTTTCCATTACGTTTATATAAGGCAACATAATCCGGGTTCAACTTAAACAAAATCACGCGATGATATCCAAAATATTGAAAATTCTGTGGTCTAATCGCGACCGTGTTACCTTGGATCGGTTCATTCCGGAAGCGAATATCCGGTCTGACGCGCGTGGGATCTACCGGAAATTTGACAATTTCAACCGGATTGCTTTCCATATTTTCAATTACGGAAATAAAATAGTCACTATTTGGATTCGTCCAAGTCAGATTCAAGGATGACTGTTCATTAAAATTACCGCCTGGTCGTCCGCCTAAGCCACCACCACCAAGACTTAAATCAAGGGCTTGTCGGGTTATTAAATCCTTATCAGCTTTGTAGTTAATTGGTTTTGCAGGAATAACCGTTGTGGCACTTACCGCCATTCCATTGTAATCAAACTTCATGGAATATTCTTTACCTACACCAACCGAAAACGTGGCAGGTGCAACGTATAAACCTTCACCTTTATATGTTAATTGAACTGAAGATTCAGGACCTTTCAACGTTATTTTTAAATTTTCGATAGGCGTTTCTTTATTGGTCGTGGCGGAAGTCACATCAGCATAAGGAATTTCCTTATAAACACGCATGCGAACAATTGTACCTGGTGACAAATAAGCCTCGACAACGGGCTTAGGATTATTATCCACAAAACCATTTTCTAAATCAGCGCAAGAACTTAACGAGATAACCAATAAGATTAAAAATAAATGTATGTTTTTCATATTCAAAGCATTAAAAATGAATAGATAGTGTCAAATTGGGTGTAAAACCTAAATAATTTACGTCTGTTTCCGACAGATAACGGTCTTTGGTATCTGGATCGACGACTGTTTGGAATTTTTTGTACCACACATTATTTCGATTGTACACATTATAAACAGAAAGTGTCAAACTTCCCGCAATGAAATTATAAGTTGCTGCCACATCTAGACGATGTTGGGCCGGAAAGCGATTTCCATTCGTGGAAGATGGTTCCGTATAATCACGTACACTACCATCCAAAAGCGTAACCGAATAACCGCCAATAATAGACGTATAGGGCTTACCCGTTGCATATAAGAAGGTACTCGATAAATCCCAACGTTTATACTTATACATGCCTACCCACTTAAATTCATGCCTTACGTCAAAATTGGACGGAAATGGATTAGGCGAAAACATAGGAATGAACTTGTCTGATTTGGCTAAAGTGTACCCGAACCAACCGGTCATATTGCCAAATTTTTTCTGTAATAAAAAGTCAATCCCATGCACAGTACCTGTTCCATTAAAGAAAGTTTCACTGGCAATTAATCCAGCCCCTATTTTCGGAGCAAAACGTAAGGTATACCTGGTGTCATTTTGAATATCCTTGTAATAGGCCTCTACGTCAAACAAATAATCACCTTTTTCATAACTACCTCCGAAAATCGCATGAAAGGACGTAGTTACAGGTAAATCCTTCCCATCGGCTAATACCCAGAAATTCCGACTTCCGCTCAGGATATCTTCCCGTTCTACTTGTTTCGCAAATTGAACGTATTGTCCTACCGCACCTTTTAACTTAAATTGTTTACTTATATAAAGTTGACTAGATAAGCGAGGTTCCAAATACATTTGCGAAGTACCCCCGAAATAGTTGATACGTAGTCCAGGCGTAATTTCCAATTTTTGATTAAACAAACGCATTTTATCCTGCAGATAAGCCGAAAGGATTACACTTTTATTGACCTTATCAATAATTTTTAACGTATCATTTTGGCTATAATTATAATTAATATTTAAATAACTTGTCTGAAAACCAAAACCCAAAATATGGTTTGTCAACACATGCCCTTCGATATCACTTTTAAATGAAAAATCTTTTAAATCATTATTTTCCAAGGAACCGAAACGAACGGATTGGCTTGTTCCATTGGTTCGATTGAAATTAGATTGATTGGTATTATCGCGATTGGAATGAAAATTTGAATAACTGATTAGTGTATTTGAATACCACTTAGTATTCCAATTTCGAGACCATTTTAAGGAACTTCCTATATTTCCCCATTCTGATAAATCTGAATTTGACAATCCGCCAGATCGATTACCAAAAGGAAGCGTAACATTTTGAGAATTGTCCATATTGTCATTTCCCATATAAAAACTGAAGGCATACACGTCCTTAGCATTCGGCGTGAAGTTTACTTTGGCATTTAAATCATAAAAATAAGAGGATGCGACGGTACTTGATTGGAATCGTCTATTTCCTCCTCCACCCCCAAAACCACCTGGTGCATTACTTTGGGCGGAGGGCTTCAATGCATCCGCAATCTTATTGTACAAAGGTCCGGCCCATGATCGACGACCAGCCACCAAAAATGTAAATTTCTTTCCTAAAGGTCCTTCAGCCATGACATTCGCTGACATGGCACTTAAATCACCTGAATAGCTCAATTTCCTTGAATTTCCATTTTTTGACGTGATTTCCATCACCGAACTGATACGACCTCCAAACTTCGATTCAAAACCTCCTTTGAATAATTGAACATCTTTGATCGGATTTGAATTAAAGGCAGAGAAAAACCCGTACAAGTGGTCCACATAATAGACGGTAAACCCATCATAAATCACCAAATTTTGATCGGGCGTTCCGCCACGGACATATAAGCCTGACGAATTTTGATTGGCCGCACTAATCCCGGGGAGCAATTGGAAAGCTCTAAAAATATCTTTTTCGCCTACATTAGGCAATTTCGCAATATTCCGAGGTGTAATTTTATACATTCCAATCTCCTCATTCGCTTTCATGACCTCTGTTTTTTCACCCATAACCACCACCTCATCTAATTCACCAAAGGCTACATCCAATTCAATCACAAAATCATTAAAATCTAAACCTGGCGTTAAATAAACAGTTTTAGTTTTATAACCTAGGTATTTAACTAATAGACTTGACGTGTCAGAAGGAACTTTCAATAAGGTAAATTGACCATCCACATTCGCTTGAGCACCTAATTTACTACTTAAAATTTGCACGGAAGAAAAGGGCAAAGGTTCACCAGATACAGCATCTAGTATGCGTCCATTTACTTTAAAATTCTTTTTCTCGGGTTGTTTTGTTGATTGCTTGGCAAATTTAAATTCATTCAAATTTAGTTTTGCACTTTTTAATAAGATATGAATAACACCTAAATCGTCTGTATATGAAACCATGGGTGTACCTTTCAAAGCTAACTGAACACCTTTCGCAGCTGAAATATTATTAAACCAATAGGAGATTTTTTCATCCATGGGAACGTCCTTTGCGACGTCAATTTGAATACCATATTTCGTTTGTAATTTTTCACAAAACTTCGAAAGGTTTACAAAATTAAAATACTCGTCCTTAATAATGGGGGTGTTTTCTACTTGGGCTTGCACTTGATATACAAATAGAAAAAATAAAAGGCACAGTTTAAATTTTATCATAGGGGGAAATTAATAACCTCTAAAATACAAATTAAGAAATGGTTTAAAAAAAAGAATAGACATATGACTGAATAACGCATACGAAAACAAGTAGCAAAAAAGAGTCATTTTTAGGAATTTAGAAGGAGATCACAAAATCCACCAAAAACTTGATCAGGTAATAAATGCCGAATCATTCTATGTTTGAAACAAAGAAATAATTTAAAAATTTAAAACAAAGTCAAATATTTTGTGGTTATAAAAATTGTTTAATACTACCATAAACATTAATTACGCTTAAAAAGCAAATTAAATTTGCCTATTTAAACAATGTTACCTTTTTTTGAATTTATTTTTATTCATTAACAAACTAAAACTTTATGAAAAAAACATTACGACAATTGTTCGTTCTGTGGGTGCTTGCGGCTATTCCAGCCCTCGCCCAAGATCGAAGTATTACCGGAAAGGTAATCAATGAAGATGGAATTGGCCTAGCAGGTGTCAACATTGCCGTCAAAGGAACTAGTCGAGGTACAAGCTCTGACGCCTCAGGAAATTTTAAAATTTCAGCTTCCAATTCTAGCAGTTTAATCGTTACTTCGGTTGGATATGTGAATCAAGAAATCCGAGTGGGGACTCAAAATGTGATTAACATTCAATTGATTTCAAAAATTGAAACATTGGATGAAGTCGTTATCACCACCTTTGGTACAGCGAAAAAAGCAAGTTTTACGGGTTCATCTGCCAAAATAGGTGCAGAGAAATTAGCTGTTCGACCTATCACCAACGTAGCGCAAGCCCTTGAAGGAATTGCTCCGGGAGTTACAACAACATCAACCTCAGGTCAACCTGGATCCTCTCCTTCTGTACGTATACGTGGTTTTGGTTCGATTTCATCGTCGAATGATCCTTTATATGTAGTTGATGGTGTACCTTATAGCTCAAGTATCGCCAACTTAAACAATGATGACATCGAATCAATCACTGTTTTGAAAGATGCGGCATCTACCGCTTTATATGGAGCGCGTGCAGCTAATGGAGTTGTCATGATCACCACAAAAAAAGGGGCTACTGGTAAAAACTCTATCAATGTAAAATATACGAAAGGTTTTAATACCCGTGCCTTACCAGAATACGATCGAGTAGGTCCATCAGATTATTATGTGTTGATGTGGGAAGCGAATCGTAACAACCTTGCTTATCGGGCTGCAAGTCCAGTGGCCTTAGCTACCGCCAATGCGACTGCTTCAGCTGGTTTAGGAGCTATTGTCGGTACAGGTTACAATACCTATAACGTACCATTCGCGTCTTTAGTTGGAACCGATGGAAAATTAAATCCGAGTGCACAAATGATTTATTCTCCAGATGACTTAAACTGGGAAAAAGCTATTATGCGACAAGGCGTTCGTGATGAAGTAAGTGCTAACTTCAATGGTACCAACGGAAAATCTGATTATTTCTTCTCTGTTTCTTATTTAAAGGATCAAGGATTTCAAATCAAATCTGATTACGATCGTTTTACGGCACGTCTAAATGTAAACAGCCAAATGAATTCTTGGTTTAAAGTAGGTGCCAATATGTCAACTACCGTTACCACATCGAACCAATCGACCGCAGACGGTGGAACTTCGTTTGTGAATCCTTTCTTCTTCACACGTGGAATGGCCCCAATTTATCCTGTGTATGCTTATGATCCAGCGAAACCGGGTTCTTTCTTAAAATTAGAAAATGGGAACAATCGCTATGATTATGGTAATTTAAGTGCCTTGGGCTTATCAAGCAGACCGGTGTATGGGGGTCGTCACGTCGTAGCGGAAACGATTTTAAATGAGAACTTCTTTAAGCGTAACATGCTTGGAGGACGTACATTCGCTGAAATTAAATTCTTAAAGGATTTCAAATTCACGACGAATGTAGGTGTCGACATTACAAACACAAATTCCATCGTATTTGGAAATCCTGAAATTGGTGATGGTGCACCTGCCGGTCGTGCTCAAAATACATTTGAAAATATTGCTAACTACAACTTATCGCAGTTGTTAACCTACAATCATTCTTTTGGTAAACATACGGTGGATGCTTTGGTCGGTCATGAGAATTATAACCTAGTAAGTAATAATTTAGATGGTTCTCGTTCTCAGCAAATTTTGGACGGAAATTATGAGTTAGTGAACTTTACCACAACCACGAACTTATCATCTCAATAT
>Ga0114958_10000199_pt1 | contig 51480 bp, 49 predicted proteins | sample C_130208_EF_Meta_FD_89577 | JGI IMG/M metagenome (GOLD analysis project Ga0114958, IMG submission 89577) | Freshwater microbial communities from Lake Croche, Canada to study carbon cycling - C_130208_EF_MetaG | ecosystem: Environmental > Aquatic > Freshwater > Lake | place: Lake Croche, Canada... | reverse complement strand
TTGTCAGCTAATGGGAGTGCAAAGATGTAGGATTATTTTTTTAAACGCAAATATGTTTACAAATCTTTTCCTCAGTCTATACCTAATTCGCTGAAAATCAAGCATATCTTTTTTAAGGTTTTTTTTAGAAATCAGAAAATGGTCCTCATTTCGCAAAATAATCCTACCTTTGCCCCATAAAAAATCAAGCACTTTGAAAGACTATCACATCATTTACGAAGACAATCACCTCCTAATCGTGAACAAACGAGCAGGAATTCTCGTGCAAGGCGATAGCACCGGCGACCAAACACTCACCGACGTACTCAAAGACTATATCAAAGAAAAGTACCAAAAACCAGGCGCCGTATTTTTACATCCCGTACATCGCCTCGACCGACCCGTAAGCGGACTCGTCATCTTTGCCCGTACTTCCAAAGCCCTCGAACGCATGAGCGAAATGTTTCGCAAACGCGACATCCAAAAAACATATTGGGCCGTCACACGACGCAAACCCGATCCCACCAAAGGAAAACTAAGCCATTGGCTCCTTAAAAACGAAGCCACAAACACCACCACCGCCTACGATTACCCCGAAGGGAAAGCCCAAAAAGCTGAACTCAACTATAAATTACTCGGCAAAATAAATCTCCACTACCTCATCGAAGTAGAACCAATTACCGGCCGACCTCATCAAATCCGCGTCCAATTAGCCTCCCTCAGCTGCCCCATCCGCGGCGATATCAAATATGGCTACGACCGACCCAACCCCGATGCAAGCATAAACCTACACGCCAGACGCTTATACTTCATCCACCCCATCAAAAAAACACCCATCATCTGCAAGGCCTCCGTTCCCGAAAACCCTTTCTGGGAAGAATTCCTCGAACTTGACCCCGATGATTTCAAAATGAAAAATCTTGATCACCTCTATGAATAAATGAAAAGAGCCCGGCAAATCACCAGGCTCTTTTTTTATCTCATAACAACTACACTATATCAGCTCCTCTAAGGTTGTTTTCTCTAACACAGATAAATTGGCATCTCGCCATTTGGCTAATACCGTCCGTAATTTACAAGCCTCCTCATCCGCACAATCATCACATTTGCCATAAAAATGCAAGGAGACACATAAAGCCGGGGCAATCGGTCCATCCACAATCCGAATGATCTTCGCAAAAGTCACCTCCGCCGGAGGAATCCGTAAATAATAGCCCCCCCCCTTGCCCTTTTGACTTTGTAATATACCATGGTTGCGCAATTCCAATAAAATCGCCTCCAAAAATTTCTTTGGAATATTCTCCGATTCCGCAATATGGGAAATCAATAGTGGCCCCTTTTCATAGGACTGGGCTAATACTTTTAACGCCTTTAACGCGTATTTTGCTTTTTTAGAAATCATATTCGTTTGCTGAATAAACCAAAGCTAATCAAATTTTAGAAAATTTCACACATAACCCATTAATCCCCTCGATTAAATAGAACCCCCCTAGCAAAAAAAAAGGCTGCCCGTTTCCGGACAGCCTTCCTATCTTTTCTTCAATTAAAAACGGAAGTGTGAGAACGCTTTGTTCGCCTCCGCCATTCTGTGCGTATCATCCTTCTTCTTCACAGCAGCTCCCTCCCCTTTGGATGCAGCAATGATCTCGTTCGCTAACCGATCCATCATCGTCTTATCACCACGCTTGCGTGCATATAAAATTAACCACTTCATTCCCAATGAAACTTTACGTTCAGCTCGCACTTCTGTTGGTACCTGAAAGTTTGCTCCTCCCACCCGGCGGCTTTTCACCTCTACCGATGGCATCACATTATTCAATGCTTTTTTCCAAGTCTCTAACCCGTTTTCTTTGGTACGATCCTCTACTTTCTCCAACGCATCATAAAAGATGGTAAATGCTGTAGATTTCTTTCCATCATACATTAAGTTGTTAACAAACTTAGTTACTAATACATCCTTAAATTTAGGATCCGGTAATACGTAGCGTTTTTTTGGTTTCGCCTTTCTCATAATATTTGTTTTTTAAATTCGACCCAACCTTCTGCCTTTACATGGCATACTGGATCTTTGATCAATAATTATTTCTTTTTACCTTTTGTCGGCGCTGCCACTTGTCCTGGTTTTGGACGCTTCGCACCATACTTCGAACGAGACTGTAAACGACCCGAAACTCCGGCCGTATCCAAGGCTCCACGAATAATGTGATAACGAACACCCGGTAAGTCCTTTACGCGACCACCACGAATCAATACAATCGAGTGCTCTTGCAAATTGTGACCCTCACCTGGAATGTAAGCATTCACTTCTTTTTGGTTTGTCAAACGAACACGTGCTACTTTACGCATCGCTGAATTTGGTTTTTTAGGTGTTGTCGTGTACACACGAGTACAAACACCTCTTCTTTGTGGACAAGAATCCAAAGCAGGTGACTTAGATTTCCAAGTCATTTGCTCACGTCCCTTGCGCACTAATTGCTGAATAGTTGGCATTTTAGCGTAATTACCTGTTTAATGATAAATTTCATTTAATCCCAATGCGGACAAGCCACACTAACGGGGGTGCAAAGTTAACAATTCAAAATAGAAATCAAAACAAGAAATCAGAAAATTATTTCAAAAATCCCGTGATTCCCATTTCCAATCCCCTTAATTCCGCCAAACCCCGCAAACGACCAATCGCCGTATACCCTGGATTCGTTTTTTTACCTTCCTGCAAGTCATCCAACATCCGATGACCATGATCCGGTCGAAACGGCAATCGATAATCCTTTCTCCCTTCCGCGATCCGTTTCTTCTGCTCCTGAACCAACCCTTTCATCACTCCAAACATATCCACATCCCCATCCAAATGATCCGCCTCATGAAAATTTCCAAACTCATCTCGACGCGTCGCCCGTAAATGAATAAAGTTAATCCGATGCCCCAAACGATCCACCATCCCCACCAAATCATTATCTTCCCGCACACCATAACTACCCGTACAAAAACAAAGTCCATTCGACGGGCTATCGTAAGCGGCCAACAATTGCTCTGCATCCGACTCCGTACTCACCACGCGCGGCAAGCCCAAAATAGGATAAGGAGGATCATCCGGATGTATCGATAAATTCACCCCCTCTTCCTCCGCTACCGGCGCAATCTCCCGAATAAATTCATATAAATGTGTCCGCAATTCCGCATCACCCACCTCTTGGTATGTATCTAAGGCCTTTTGAAATGAAACCAAGGTAAAACTCTCCTCACTTCCCGGCAATCCAGCAATCACATTGCGAATCAATTTCTCCCGCTGACTCGGACTCGACTGATCAGCCCATCGCTTAGCCCGATTGATTTGCTCCGACGTATAATGCGCCTCCGCACCCGGCCGTTTCAATAAATACAATTCAAAAGCCGCAAACTCCGCCGCATCAAAACGCAATCCCGTACTCCCATCCGGAAAACGAAAATCCAAATCCGTTCGCGTCCAATCTAAAATGGGCATAAAATTATAACAAACCGTATCCAAACCAGCTTTGGCCACATTCCGAATCGACTGCTTATACCGATCAATATACATTCGATAATCGCCCGTCTTCGTTTTGATCGTCTCATGAATTGGGATACTCTCAATCACCGACCAAGTTAATCCCGCCTCCTCAATGATATTCTTCCGCTCCAGAATTTGATCTAATTCCCAAACCTCCCCATTCGGAACTTGATGCAAAGCATTAACGATGCCCGTCGCACCCGCCTGTCTTACATCTGATAATTTCACTGGATCGTTCGGTCCAAACCACCGCCAGGTCTGCTCTAATGCCATAATTTATAGGTTTAATCGTAAAAATGTCCAACAAATATACCCCTAAAAGGACAATCAAAGCCTTTTTTACTTACAAAAAAAACCTTGCCAGGAGACCAAGCAAGGTTTTTGTAATCAAGCATTTATATACTTACCCAAAAACAGCGTTCTCGGGTCGGCAAAATTAATTGATTTTTAATAAAAGAAAAACAATTCTTAGCTTTGATGCGCAGGTCTTAACAAATCCGTCACCGACTTCACTGGATTAAATGTCTCCAAAGGAACTTCCACAAAAACCGTGTTCCATTTGGCCATCGCCCCATTCCATAGACCAGGTAATTCCTGCGCTTTTAATGCCCGACCATCTTTCGTCTTTTCCGTAATAAAACCCGTTGACATATCCCGAAAGGCCAATAAATCATAGGGTTTCCCCTCCAAATCTTTCGTCGCACAAACCAAATCAACCGGGTTAAAATGCGTAGAACCAGTGAAAATCGACTTTTGGCCTTCGTGCTGTAGATCCACTTGCGCCGATTCGACCAATTGCAACGTGCTATTTCCCAAGGCATCCTGCCACCAAAAAGGTCCCCCACCCGGTTCTCCCGTATTTTTTACTACCCCACAAATCCGGGTAGGCCGCGCAAAAATAGCCCGTAAATCAAACGCCTTCCCCTGTTCATTTAAATTATTAAAATCCAAGGCCGGCACAAAACCCAAATAAGCCTTCATAAAGGCCACAGCACCAGCAATCGTTTCCGGATCATTTGGATGTTGACCCAATAAACCATGCCAGCGCTTTATTTCACCCAAAATCCAAAGCAACAATCCTCCCAACGCCTTTTTATACATAATCGTACTCGGCTTCAAGGCATCCGGCACCACATTATCGATGTTTTTGATGAAAATAATATCCGCAGAAAGGTCATTTAAATTCTCCAACAATGCCCCGTGCCCCGCCGGACGAAACAATAAACTCCCATCAGACTCCCTAAATAATGAATTATCCGGCTCCACCGCCACCGTATCCGTAGCCGGTTTTTGCTCCGAAAAACTGATTTCAAACGAAATCGCATATTGATGCTCCAAAGGAGGCACGACTTTCGCAACCAATTGCTCAAATCGCCCCCGATGTTCCGGTGAAACCGTAAAATGCAAACGCGCCGTCCTCCCATCCGAGGCATATTCCGCAGCCTCAACTAAATGTTCCTCCAAAGGCGTTCGCACCTGATCTGCATAACGATGAAAAGCCAAAAGACCTTTCGGCAAGGTTCCATATTCCAAGCCAGCTGCCGTCAATAATCCCTTTAACACCTCCTCGTCATTCGAATCAACGGGCAATAAAGCCATTAATTCTTCTGCAAAAGCAAATTCTGATAAGCGTTCAAAAAACACAGCGGATTCTTTGTTCGCCTTTCCCTCCGACAAATGCTCAAACAAGGATTTAAACATACGCGTCGCCGCGCCGGATGCAGGCACAAGCTTCACAATCGACAAGCCCGATTTTTGCTGATCAAATGCCTCCTGATAATGAGAAAGTTCATCTGCTGACAATCGAATCACCCCATCTCCAAGGATGGCTGATCGATCCAATTGCATCCAAGGAAAACCTGATTTAAAATAATCAACTTGTTGATAAATTTCCTCGGGCTTTATCCCCCGCTTCTCTAACTGAATTAAATCCCTTTCTGATAGCATATCCTTGATTTAGGGCCTAAAATTATACATTTTTCGATAAAATGGCACGTCAGAGGAAGTTTACGGAACGCTTTTTTTTGGTAGATTTGAATAAGCGATGAATGCACTTCAAGAAATATTGCAAAAATATTGGGGCTACACAGCCTTTAGGCCTCTCCAAGAGGATATTATAAACGCTGTGCTTGCCCATCATGACACCTTGGCTTTATTGCCGACCGGTGGGGGTAAATCGATTTGTTTTCAGGTGCCCGCATTGGCCAAAGAGGGAATTTGTATCGTCATTTCCCCTTTAATTGCCCTCATGCAGGACCAAGTGGACCAATTGCAAAAAAGAGGAATCCCAGCAGTGGCGATTTATTCGGGGATGTCGGCCCGGCAAATCGACATTCTTCTCGACAATTGCATCTACGGCGAAACTAAATTTCTATATATTTCCCCAGAGCGTTTAAAAACAGATCTTTTTTTGGCGCGAGCTAAACAAATGAATATTAACCTCATCGCCGTGGACGAGGCTCATTGCATTTCCCAATGGGGTTACGATTTTAGACCCGCCTATTTAGCGATCAAAGATTTCAAGGACCTATTCCCATCAGTTACATGTTTAGCCTTAACAGCATCCGCTACCCTGGAGGTCAAGAAAGATATTTTGGAAAAACTGGAACTAAAAAATCCACACGTATTTCAGAAAAGTTTTAGTCGGGCGAATCTGTCCTATTCCATTCTTTGGGATGATTTAAAGGAACAAAAACTGGTTCAAATGATTCAGAAAGTAGGCGGGTCCTGTATCGTATACGCACGAAACCGTCGGAAAACCCATGAAATCGCCCAGTTTCTTTCTGACCAACAAATTTCTGCGAGTTTTTATCACGCGGGTCTATCCCCAGATATTCGGAAATCAAAACAAAATGATTGGATTCAAAATAAATTCCAATGCATGGTGGCGACCAATGCTTTTGGCATGGGAATCGATAAACCTGATGTAAGGCTTGTGGTGCACATGGACTTGCCAGATTCTTTGGAGGCTTATTACCAAGAAGCAGGACGTGCGGGCCGGGATGAAAAAAAAGCATTTGCCGTCATCATTGCCCAAGAAAACGACATCCTGGAATTACATAGCCAATGGGAAAAGTCCTTTCCAAATTCGGAAACCATTAAAAAAACCTATCAAGCGCTGAGTAATTATTTACAAATCGCTGAAGGCAGCGGGGAGATGAGCTCCTATGATTTTGATTGGCAGGAGATGTGCCGACGTTTTCAATTGCCCGCCTCCGAAACTTTTTATACCCTCAAAACGCTCGAAAATGAAGGGCTTTTACTCATGAGCGAGGCGATGCAAAATCCCTCCAAAATAAAAATAAAAGTGTCCGCCACGGAATTATATGACTTTCAAATTCGGAATGAAAAGTTCGAAAGTATCATCAAATTCCTACTTCGCCAATACGGGGGAAATATGTACACGCAGTTCGTGACCATTTCAGAAGCAAGCATTAGCCAACTATTTAAAGCGCCGCTGGCCGACATCGAACGGACGCTTTTATTGCTCGAAAAATTTGAGATTATTGACTACGAAAAACAGAATGGATTACCGAAATTAACCTTGTTTGGCCCGCGAGCTAAATGGGAAAATTTGCCCATTGAGTGGAATTCCTATTCGGTAAAAAAAGAACGCAGCCAGAAAAAAATACGGGCGATGGAATCTTATGTTCGTGAAAAATCCGTTTGTAGGACCGTTAAAATCGTTGCCTATTTCGGAGAAACACTCCATAAAACTTGTGGTATTTGTGATATTTGCATTCAAAAGAAAAACGATAAATCCGGAAAATCATATCCGGAGGGAAACAAACAAGAACGTAAACTGATCCTCCAATACCTACAAAATGGCCCTATGAAATTACAAGACTTAGTCGATTGCCTCCGTCCACTCTCCAGGACAGAAGCAAGTAAAGTCATTCAATATGGTTTGGAAGCGGGGGAAATCACCTATACCGCCGTGGATGAAATCGGCTTAGCCTCCTCCTGAAACACAAAATTCAAGGGATTAGGCACCTTCTCTTTCAATAGGGCTAAATCCAGCACCTCCAAGGCGTTTTCTACATAATGGAATCGCAAATCTGAAATATAATGTGGCTCTATTTCTTCCACATCTTTCCGGTTTTTCGCACACATGATAATTTCTTTAATCCCCGCACGTTTCGCAGCCAAAATCTTTTCCTTAATCCCACCCACTGGCAACACTTTTCCACGCAAGGTAATTTCTCCCGTCATGGCTAATTTTGCTTTCACTTGGCGCTGTGTTAATGCTGAAGCAATAGCCGTCAACATGGTAATTCCGGCCGAAGGGCCATCCTTTGGCACCGCCCCGGCGGGCACGTGAATGTGTAAATTATATTGATCAAAAATCCGATAATCAATGCCAAAGGCATCCGAATGCGCCTTTAAAAAACTCAAGGCCGCCATGGCAGATTCCTTCATCACATCGCCCAATTGGCCCGAAAGCGTCAACACGCCCTTGCCCCGACTCAACAGGGTCTCAATAAATAAAATATCTCCTCCCACCGGCGTCCAAGCCAGGCCTGTCACCACACCCGCATATTCATTACTTTCATACGAATCTTTATCGAAAACCTCCTGACCCAACATCCGAACCACATCCGCCGCTTGAATTTTCGCCGGATATTCTTCACCTATCGCAAGGGATTTCGTTACTTTTCTAACCACCCGACCAATCTCCTGCTCCAATTTCCGAACCCCGGATTCTCGCGTATAGCCTTCAACGATTTTTTGAATCGCCGCATCGGATAAATGGACAGAAATTTTTTCCAAGCCATGCTCTAATTTTTGTTTAGGTAGCAAATGCTTTTTAGCAATCTGAACCTTTTCTTCCATCGTATAGCCACTCACTTCGATAATCTCCATCCGATCTCGCAAGGCTGGATGAATCGTATCCAAATTATTCGCCGTGGCCACAAACATCACCCGCGACAAATCAAATTCACATTCCAAATAATTATCCAAAAAACTATTGTTTTGCTCCGGATCTAAAACTTCCAAAAGGGCCGACGAAGGATCTCCCCGATGATCCGCTCCCACCTTATCAATCTCATCTAAGATAAATACCGGATTCGACGAACCCGCTTTCTTAATATTTTGAATAATTTTTCCTGGCATCGCGCCAATGTAGGTCTTGCGATGTCCCCGAATTTCCGACTCATCATGCAATCCTCCCAAGGCCATCCGCACATATTTCCGACCCAAAGCCTTCGCGATCGAACGACCCAAAGACGTCTTCCCAACCCCCGGAGGGCCATACAAACAAAGAATAGGCGCCTTCATATCCCCCTTCATTTTCAACACCGCCAAATATTCAATAATCCGCTCCTTAACCTTTTGCAATCCAAAATGATCAGCATCCAAGACCTTTTTGGCCTTAATCAAATCAAAATTATCTTTCGTGTATTCCGACCAAGGCAAATCGATGAGCAATTCCACAAAATTCATCAACATCGGGTATTCCGGCGACATCGAATTCGTACGTTGTAACTTCGATAATTCCTTTTGGAAAAAATCATTCACTTCTTTCGACCACTTTTTCTTTAGGCCTTTCGCACGCAATCCATCTAATTCCTGCTCAGGACTTTCGACACCGAGTTCCTCCTGAAGTACTTTGATTTGTTGGCGTATATAATAATCCCGCTGCTGCTGATCGATATCGCTCGATGCCTTGCTTTGGATTTCGCGTTTTAACTCTAAATGTTGGATGTCTTTTAGCATGTATTCCAACAAATGCGTTGCCTGCTCAATACCATCCAAGGTCTCCAATAATTCCTGCTTATCCTTTAATTCGGAATTAATATTAGATGACAAAAAGTGAATCAAAAATGCCGACGATTCAATATTATCCAAGGCAATCTGCGCCTCCCGAGGAATCTCAGGATTCAAATTTAAAATCTTCATGGCTGATTCCTTCAAAGTCGAAATCAATGCCTTATTTTCTTTATTTAATTTTTTAGGGAAATTGTCCTCGATGTATTGCACTTTGGCAATCAAATTCGGCTCTTTTTTCACGTATTCTTGAACCTCAAAACGCTTCCTGCCCTGAACGATTATCGTGGTATTTCCACCTGGCAAAACGAACATTTTCACGATATGTCCGACTGTGCCTATTTTATATAAATCCTCTTCGCTTGGTTCCTCTTTGGAATTTTTCGCCTGAACCAAAACACCTATGGTCCGATCGCCTTTATAGGCCTTTTTAACCAAACGAACTGATTTTTGCCGACTCACGGTAATCGGAATCACCATTCCTGGAAACAACACGATATTCCGAATAGGCAAAATAGGCAGTTGGTCTGACAAAACGCTCATTTTGTCATCCTGACCTAAGCCTTCTGACCCGATAGGAATTAATTCGATGTTCTCGAAATCTGAGATATCCGATAGATTCAAATGCTTAAAAAGATCATTTGGGTTATTCATACACAAATTTTTAAAAAAGAACTCCCCGTTTTTTGAAGAGGTGGACGCTCGTCTGCAATTTTTATGCCACATGACCTTTTGGCAGTCTTTTAATTTAGTTGTTGGACTTCCTTCCCCTTTTGAAAGAGATACGATTTTTTATCACCTTTCCATACCACATGAACTAAATTGGTTTGATCTGGGAAGGTCTCGACCAATAAACTGTTCTTCAAAAACACACCGCTTAGGGACTGCTGGGTAGGAATTTCCAAGTACACCCAAATGACATCTTGCTGAGGTTCCCAGCCTAAAAAGCGGTAGGGCGTTTGCATGACTTGGTTGACCATGAATCCAAACTGTTTTTTTACAAATTCTTGAATTAGTTCGTCGGCCCCTTGAGCTTGTTGGAATTGAAATCGCTTACCTTTGAAATGGCTTAAACCCTGTTCCAAATCATCTTGAAAAAGGCGAATACTGACCTCCCAAATACCTTCTTTTTCATTAAAAACCAATTCCGTGATACAGGTATGGAATGGATGAATCTCTTTTGAGAAACTCGAATGAAAAAGACCCAAGAAAACCAATAACAGCAGACTTTTCAAGATTAAAAGAAGGCTTTAAAAATATCATTTCCAAAGGTATAGGCCATCAAAGCTAGAAGGATAAGCATACCTACTTGTTGGGCACGCTCCAACACCTTATCCGATGCCGGTTTCCCAGTGACCATTTCAAAAATCAAGAAAATCGCATGCCCTCCATCCAAGGCGGGAATCGGCAAAATATTCATGAAGGCCAAAGCCATGGATAACAAACCAGTCAACATCCAAAAACGCGTCCAATCCCACACGCCACCAAACATTTGGGCGATTCCGATCGGGCCACTGAGCGCCTTGGAAGCCGATACATCGCCGGAAGCAATTTTCTTAAATCCACGAATATTATCCGTAATCACTGAAAAAGCCCGAGAAGTTCCGATGCCCATCGATTCTCCGAGCGTATATTCTTGATGCGAAACTTTAATTAATAGTTCCGGGAAAAAGCCAATTTGACCCGATTTAGAAACAACCATATCCAAGGTATCCGGACGGTTAGCCCGCATAATCGCTAAGCGAATTGATCGGCCTGCCTCTTTTTGAATAATCTCCTTCATTTCATGATAATAATGAATAGGCGTTTTATTCACCGCGGTGATTTGATCACCTACTTTTAATCCAGCCGCAAAGGCAGGCAACATTTCTTCTGATTTTTTACCTAATAACTTATCAAAAGCACTTGGCGGATTAGGTGCTGCCACCTCAGCCACCTTAAATGCCGCAATAGGCTCTATAAATCCCGCTTTTTTATCACTTAATTTTTCAATGAAATTAGAAGGGATCTTGATTTCAATTTGTTGGTCACCCCGCAAAACTAGATAGGAAGAATTTTCTCCTAATAACACGTCTGAAGAACGTAAATCCGACAATGAATGATAATCTGCTCCATTGACTTTGATGATTCGGTCGCCTGTTTGTAGGCCGATTTGTTTCGCTAAATCCAAGGCAACGATACCGTTTTTATTCAACTCCTCTTTGGAAATGAAATTATTTCCGTTCGAATAGGTCAAACAAACAAAAATCACCACACCCGTAATAACATTGACGATGACACCCCCAAGCATGACAATCAGCCGCTGGTAGGCAGGTTTCGCTCTAAATTCCCAAGGTTCGGGCTCTTTGGCTAAAGTCGCGGCGTCTTGTGTTTCATCGATCATGCCGGCAATCGACACATAGCCACCCAAAGGAAACCAGCCTAAGCCATATTCGGTATCACCCACTTTCTTTTTAAACAATGCAAAATTCAATACCGTAGGCACCGGGAATAAAAAATCAAAAAACAGATAAAATTTTTCTACCCGCATCTTAAACCATTTGGCCGTAATAAAATGTCCAAACTCGTGTAATGTTACTAAAATTGACAGTCCTAAAATCAACTGCCCTGCCATAATCAAACCTTCCATATTATCCTTTATTATATGTTTTTACCCAATTTTGGGCACTAATTCGTGTTAACTGATCTGTTGCAATATAATCCTCTAAGGATGGTTGGGCTAAAAAAGTTCCCTTGTTCATCGAATCTTCAACTAAATCGGACATGGCCAAAAATCCTATTTGGTCATTTAAAAAGGCCTCCACGGCAATTTCATTGGCCGCATTTAGCATACACGCCATATTTCCGCCTTTCGATAATGCCTCAAAAGCTAAGCCTAAATTTCGAAACGTGGCGATGTCGGGTTGCTCAAAAGTCAATTGGCTAAAATCTCGAAAATCAAAGCGAGGAAAATCTGAGCTCATCCGGTTCGGATACCCTAAGGCGAATTGAATCGGTAATTTCATATCTGGAAGGCCCATTTGCGCTTTCATCGAACCATCTTCAAACTGTACCAAGGAATGAATGATCGATTGCGGATGTACAATTACCTCAATCTGATTTTTCTCTAGCCCGAATAACCAAGCGGCTTCGATGACCTCAAGACCCTTGTTCATCAAACTCGCTGAATCAATCGTAATCTTCGCGCCCATCGTCCAATTCGGATGTTTCAAGGCCTGCGCTCGGGTCACGGTACTTAATTTTTCCCGATTAAATCCTCGAAAAGGACCGCCAGAAGCGGTTAAAATAATTTTCTCAATTGGGTTGTGTGACTCGCCCATCAGGCATTGAAAAATAGCGGAATGCTCGGAATCAACAGGTAAAATCGAAACACCCATTTCCTTGGCCAAAGGCATAATGAAAGCTCCTGCCACAACGAGTGTTTCTTTATTCGCAAGTGCGATAGTCTTTTTAGCCTGAATAGCCTTCACGGTGGGTAATAATCCCGCATAACCAACCAGCGCCGTTACTACCACATCGACCTCCTCGAGCACCACGACCTCCTCCAAACTTTTGGAACCGGCCATCACTTGAATGGGCAAAGCGGACAAGGCATGTTTTACTAGGTCATATTTGGCCTCATCACCGATAACCACATGGCTCGGACGAAATGCTTGAGCCTGAGAAATTAATAAATCTGCATTCGATTGGGCCGTCAAAACGACTACTTCAAAAGCATCTGAATGAGCAGAAATAACGTCGAGTGCCTGCGTTCCAATCGAGCCCGTAGACCCTAAAATGGCAATTTTCTTCCTCCCCCCTACCATATCATTGCCTTAACTTGTTGCACAAAAGAAATCCAAACTTGAGGATAGGTAAGTGTAATAAAGACAACGCCAAACAAACCTCCGTACAAATGCGCGGAATGATTGACAAAATCACGACCACGACGTTCCATTTCGATGGAATACCACGTAAATAAACCCGCGTAAATGATTCCCGGGATTCCCAAGATGCCGAACAAATAAATTTTCTCTGTTGGGAAAAATAAAATCCCCGCAAAAATCGTCGCCGAGACAGCTCCCGAAGCTCCCAAGGAATTAAAATGGTGATTATTTTTTTGTTTAAAATAGGTCGGTAAATCCGCGACAATAATTCCTAACAAGTAAAAAACTAAGAAAACCCAAGGCCCGAGACCAGGGAAAATGACAGAAAAAATATATTCTAATTGTGTTCCAAAAAAATAAAAAGAAAACAAATTGAAGAACAGGTGCGTAAAATCAGCATGAATAAAACCCGAACTTAAGAATCTCCAATATTCGCCGTAATTAGCGATTCGATAGGGGGACATCAGGAGTGCTGATAGCCAGGAATCCCGTTGCCATGCCACCATAGAAACAAGGGCCGTTATACCCATAATAACCCAACAAATCGAAATAGATTCCCACATAAAAGAAAAATGCTTCTCGACGAAGCCATTAAAATTCCCACAAAACTACATTAAACTTCGCGATCAACCAACCCGCGCATGAATTTCAACAAGCCTTCTTTTTTCCCTTCTTCCAAAGGTAATTCGTCCATCGCCAAAAATGCCTGATCAAAATACTGATTTATTTCCAGCTCGGTTTCTTCCTTAATTCCTAAGGCATTGTAAATCGCCGTAACTGACTGAATTTTTTCTTGTGGATGGTAGCCTTCGGCGGCCAACCAGCCTTGCAATTCCGTTTGAACCTGACCTTCCGCTTGTTCGATAGCGCGAATCAACAAAAAAGTTTTCTTATTCGATAAAATATCACCGCCCGCTTGTTTCCCGAATTTTTCCGGATCCCCATAGACATCCAATAAGTCGTCTTTTAACTGAAATCCTAAACCGATCAATTCCCCAATTTGGTAAAGTGAATCCGAAATTTCCCGAGTCGTTTGTGCTAAAATAGCGCCCATTTCTAAAGAAAGACCTATTAAAACGGAGGTCTTCAGGCGAATCATTTCGACATATTCGGCAATTTGAACCTGAGATCGACTTTCGAAATTCATGTCCATTTGTTGGCCTTCACACACCTCTGCCGCTGTCCGATTAAATCGCTGACACAAATATTGATACTCCGCCAAACTCAAATTTTCCGTTTTATTTAGGTACTGATAGGCATTGACTAACATCACGTCGCCCGATAAAATCGCAATATTATCATTCCACTTTTCGTGCACGGTCTGCTTGCCCCTGCGCAAAGGTGCCTTGTCCATGATATCATCGTGCATCAAGGTGAAATTGTGAAAAATCTCAATCCCAAGCGCCGGGGCTACCGCTTTCCGCCAAGAATCTTTGAAGAGCGAATAGGCCAATAAACACAAGACAGGACGAATACGCTTCCCGCCTAATTGCATCAAATAACGTATCGGTTCATACAATTCCACCGGGGATTTCCCCAGATCCTGTTTCGTAATTTCCGCCTCTAAGGCAGGTAAAAATTCTTGAATCATCGTTTATCTATCTACTTCACCCATCACCAAGTCCATGGACCCAATGATAGCAATTAAATCTGCCAAATACGCGCCCTTCGCCAAGGCCGGAATCACCGACAAATGATGAAAAGAACAGGCCCTCACTTTCATCCGAGTCGGAATATCTGATTTCCCATCCGAACGAATAAAAAATCCCAATTCCCCCTTCGGATTTTCCGCCCGAACATATACATCCATCGCTGCTGGACGAATTTTTTTGGGTACAAATTCCTGAGGATTAAAGCTACGGTCTCGTTTGTGATCTGAGGTCAATTGAACCAAACATTGTTCCATCATTTTAATCGATTCCAAGCATTCCTGAAGACGCACATGGTTTCGATCCCAGCAATCTCCCGTTTTGCCCATTTTCCCCTCACCCACCGGCACCTCAAAATCCAATTCCGGATACACCGAATAGGCGTCTACCTTTCGTAAATCAAAAGCCAAACCCGAAGCCCGCAACACCGGTCCTGTGCAACCATAATTAATGGCCAAATTCAAGGGCAAAATCCCCACATTCGCCGTTCGCTTTATAAAAATGGCATTATCCTCCACCAAAGTCATCACTTCGGCCAAGGTCTTTTTTACCAAAGGAATAAATTCAGTCACTTTTTCCTCGAATCCCACAGGCAAGTCATAAAACAAACCTCCCACCCACACATAATTATACAGCATGCGGGCGCCCGAAATCCATTCGAGCATGCGTTGGATATGCTCCCGATCGCGCATCAACCATAAAAAAGGCGTGTAAGCTCCAATATCTAAACCATAGGTCCCAATAGCCACAAAATGGGAAGCTAATCGGTTTAATTCGGCCACCAAGACGCGAATATATTCAATCCGTTTGGGTAATTTCCCAGTCAGGCCTATCATCTTTTCCACGGCCATCACATAGGCATGTTCAGAATTCATCGCGGCTATGTAATCCAAACGATCCACATAGGGAATGATCTGATTATAGGGCAGGGCCTCCGCATGCTTCTCGAAACAGCGATGCAAATAACCCAGATGCGGAATCACATCCACCACCCATTCGCCATCTGAAATCACTTCTAAACGTAATACTCCGTGTGTCGATGGATGCTGAGGGCCTATGGAAATCAACATTTCCTCGGATTTCAACTGATCCAACGCATATTTGTTTGGATCTGAAAGCGCGAAATTCTCCGGGAAAAATTGATACTGAGTGGATTCCATCAAACAAAAATGCGGAAAACATTGCTTAAAAAAAACTCCAAAAGATCTTTTTCGAAGAATAATCAGGAACTTGGATTTTATTTCAAAGATATTTTAAGCAAAGGCTTTGGTGAAAAAAATATTTCTTCTACCTTTGCATTCCGTTTCGAGAAGAGACGTCAAATGAATTTCAATTATGGCAAAGAAAGGAAATCGCATTCAAGTAATTTTAGAATGCACAGAGCACAAAGAGTCTGGCGTACCGGGAATGTCTCGTTACATTACGACCAAAAATCGTAAAAACACGACGGCGCGTATTGAGTTGAGGAAATACAACCCAGTATTGAAAAAAGTTACGTTACATAAAGAAATTAAATAGGATTAATATCCCAATAACATGGCAAAGAAGGTAGTTGCAACACTGAAGAAAGAAGGAGGCGTAAAGTACGCTAAAATCATTAAAGCTGTAAAAAATCCAACAACAGGCGCTTACACGTTCAAAGAAGAAATCATTCTTCAAGATGATGTAAATGCTGCATTGAAAAACTAATTTTCAATTCGTTTCGTTTTTTGCGCGTACATGGAAGTCCCTTTTTTCGGAAGGGACTTTTTTTTATCTCACACAATGGCATTATTCGATTTTTTCAAGAAAAAAGCACCCGTCCAAGAGCAGGAGGACTTAGAAGCGCTTGACAAAGGATTGGAAAAAACCAAGCAGGGTTTACTTTCCAAGGTCGGCCGTGCGGTCTTGGGAAAATCCAAAGTGGACGAAGATGTGCTCGATGAATTAGAAGAAGTTCTACTAAGCTCGGACGTCGGGGTTGCCACCACCTTAAAAATCATCGAACGAATTGAAAGGCGCGTGGAGCGTGAAAAATTTGTTTCAACCGAAGAATTAGATCAGGTTTTGCGCGAGGAGGTTGCGGCTTTGTTGGAAGAAAATCAATCCAGCAGCCTTGAAAATGCTTTTGCCGAACCGAAACAAAAACCCTATGTCATCATGGTGGTGGGTGTGAACGGCGTGGGAAAAACCACGACCATTGGCAAATTAGCCTCCCAATTCCATCAAAATGGCCTTAAGGTTGTATTAGGTGCAGCGGATACCTTTCGCGCTGCGGCGGTAGATCAATTAAAATTATGGGGGGAGCGTGTCGGCATTCCGGTCATCGACCATGGCATGAATACAGATCCGGCGGCGGTGGCTTTTGACACAGTGAAACAAGCTGTGGAAATGAAGGCTGACATCGTCATTATCGATACCGCGGGTCGTTTACACACGAAGGTGAATTTGATGACCGAATTAACCAAGATTAAACGAGTGATTCAAAAATTCATTCCAGAAGCACCCCATGAGGTGATGTTAGTCCTCGATGGTTCCACCGGCCAAAATGCATTTATTCAAGCGCAGGAATTTACGAAAGCGACCGAAGTTACTTCCTTGGCCATCACAAAATTAGATGGAACGGCCAAAGGTGGCGTGGTCATTGGCATCTCGGACCAGTTCAAAATCCCCGTGAAATACATTGGTGTAGGCGAGAAAGTGTCTGACCTTCAGGTATTTAACAAAACCGCTTTTGTCGATTCCCTCTTCGCGAAAAAATAATTATTTATTTTGCTCCTTGGCCCAAGTATCCTTTAGGGTGACGGTTCGGTTGAAAACCAAATGATCTGCCGTTGAGTCAGGATCCAAGCAATAATACCCTTTTCGGATAAATTGCACGGCCTCGCCCACCTGAGCATCCCGTAAACTAGGTTCCACAAATACGTTTGGTAGAATCTGTAGAGAGGCTGGATTGATGAATTTCAAAAAGTCATCACCTAATTCAGAGGCATCCTCGACAATCAAAAGGCGATCGAATAAACGAACTTCTGCCTGAACCGCATGTGGGATGGACACCCAATGAATCGTGCCTTTTACATGTATCCCCGACGTATCTTGCCCGGATCTACTATTTGGTAAGTATTGGGCATGAATCTCCTTCACGGACCCATCCGGATTTAACTCAAAATGATCACATTGGATGATGTAAGCGCCTTTTAGTCGGACCAAAAGGCCAGGCCCGAGGCGGAAAAATTTCTTAAGAGGTTCGACCATAAAATCGTCCCGTTCGATGTACAATTCCTTTGAAAATGGTACGATTCGTTTGCCGGAATCTGGGTCTTCTGGATTATTTTCAATTGCCAAATCTTCCACTTGTCCATCTGGATAATTCGAGATCACTAATTTAACTGGATCTAAGACAGCCATGACACGATCTGCGCTTTTGTTTAAATCTTCTCGAATACAAAATTCAAGTAAACTTAAATCAATTAAATTATCACGTTTGGCTACTCCAATCCGATCGCAAAATTCGCGGATCGACGTGGCGGTGAAACCTCTTCGGCGCAAACCTGAAATCGTCGGCATACGGGGATCATCCCAACCTTGCACGATTTTTTCATTGACTAATTGCAGTAATTTACGTTTACTCATCACGGTATGAGACAAGTTCAAGCGCGCAAATTCGAATTGATGTGAGGCGAAAATACCGAGTTTGTTGATGAACCAGTCATACAAAGGGCGGTGCACGTCAAACTCAAGGGTGCAAATGGAGTGGGTGATGCCTTCCATCGAATCGCTTTGGCCATGGGCAAAATCATACATGGGATAAATGCACCAGGCATTTCCGGTACGATGATGTGCGACATGGCGAATCCGATACATGAGCGGATCGCGGAGGTGCATGTTGGAATGAGCCATATCGATTTTGGCGCGGAGGACTTTGGCACCGTCAGGATATTTTCCGGCGCGCATATCTTGGAATAAGGCAAGGTTTTCTTCGACGCTGCGGGTACGAAATGGACTTTCGGTGCCGGGGCTCGTTGGCGTACCTTTTTGGTTGGCAATTTCTTCGGCGGTAGAATCATCGACATAGGCTAATGATTTTTTGATTAAGGAAACTGCATATTCGTATAATTGCTCGAAATAATTGGAGGCATATAATTCATTTGCCCAGGTAAAACCGAGCCATGAAACATCTTTTTTGATCGATTCCACATACTCGGTTTCCTCGGTCATGGGATTGGTGTCATCAAATCGCAGATTGGTTTTTCCTCCAAATTTTTGGGCAAGTCCAAAATTTAGGCAAATACTTTTAGCGTGTCCAATGTGTAAATAACCATTGGGCTCGGGAGGAAAACGCGTAAAGATTCCTTGAGGATAAAGTCCAGCAGCTAAATTTTCTTGGACGATTTCTTCTAAAAAATTTAATGACTTGGGTTTGGAATCTTCCATGTACGCAATACTTTGAATTAGGATGAAAATAGAACCTCAAAAATAAACATAATTTACACATGTTGGATACTAAGGTGGTAATATTAGCGTTTTATAAAATATCAACAAAAAGATGACCAATTGATAATTTTCTTCTTTATTTAGAAAAAAAATATTTAACTTGTCACATTAAAAATTAGGTACTAGTTTATCTGCATATCTACTCAAATTATTTTCATAAAATGAATACATTTTTCAAGTTCACCCTGACATTCTGCCTAGTTTCCTTAGGCTTTACTATGTTTGCACAAAAGCCGTTAATAAATGGGAGTGCTGCAGCTGAAATACATGGTTATTTTGGAAAATCTGTCAAATTTGAAGCCTCTGGATGTCCGACGACATCCGTTTATGTTTGGAAATTTTCAAAAAAATCTGCCCCAACGCCAATTAGTATATGGGCCGCAGCTTTTAACGTAGGTTCTGGTGGGGCAAGCAATCCTGTAACAGCGTTCACGCCGCCTTTAGGAGGACCTTTGGATTCAAATCAACCCGAAAATGATTCGCCCTTGGTTTATTCTGTGAGTTGTAAAGATACCGCGACTACGATAGTTGGACCAACTTCTGCCAAAGTAACCATTTTCATGGCTCGGTCTACTACCCGAATAGCCGATGTACAACCTTCACAACGAGCCTGTACCAATGTTTCAGAACCCGCTAGCGGAAGTATTGTATTGACTGCCTATGGATGTAAACAATCTATTACTTGGACGTTACCCAATAATGAAACCAGAAATACGGATGGGAATTTCTTACGCGTTGAATTTTCTGACCCTAATTTTACAGAGGGTGTTTATGCTGCACAATGTGATTTCCCATCAGTGACAGAGCCCATAGATGCAAATAATGGCTCAACTAATGTTATCCCTAATTTGAAATCTCAAAAAACATTCACTTACACTATTAAAAAGGCTTACAAATTAGATATCAGGCCAAGTATCACTGGGACAGGGAAAACGCTAGGCAAAGGAATAACGCAAGAAATTTGTAAAGGAACTTTCAACACATTGACTTGGGATGTTCCAAGTAGCTATTTAAACAAATTCCAATTTCAATGGCTAAAGGATGATAAAGGGACAATTGGGGATGAACAAGTTGCCCCTTTCCCAAATACAAATACAATGAAAGCTACAGTTCCAGGAGTTTACTATTTGAGAATTAGAGGAGATGCTGCATGTGTGTTAAATAATGGTGTAGAAGATTCCAATCCAATCAATGTCACTATTGTGGACTTACCAAAGCCAACAATCACGGGAAATCCATTTTATTGCCTAGAATCAAAAACATCATTAAACGTTAACGAAGCCTCACTAATTCAAAATGTAGGATACTTGGGAATAACAAAACCAGAGTCATACACATGGTATGTCAATGGAGTTGCGAATACCGACTTAGGCAAATCTGCAAGCATTTCATATAACAAAAATGACAAAATTCAAGTTGGTTATATGTCGAATGCAAATTGCCCTTCCGATTTATCATCAGAAGTAGCAGTCGTTAATTATGAGCGCCCAGCGACTCCAACAATCACTGCTAAAACTAAATTAGGTTTCTGCGCAGGAACCCCAATTGCTGCAACCTTAGAATCCTCAAAAAATGCGACAGGTGGAACGATCTATGAATGGAGTACGACCGCAACAACGGCGAGTGTAAATATCGACAAAGCTGGACTTTATACAGTGAGGGTAAAAGATGATAATGGTTGCTATTCACTTACATCTGCCGCAACCGAAGTAAAGGTACTCCCTTTACCAGCAGCGCCGATAATTGCAGCAAATTCGACTCCAATTTTCTGTACTAAGTCAGATGCAGGTGTTTTAAATTCGGTATCCATCACTGCAACATCGGTAAATGATGTTATTTGGAGTACCAAATATGAAGGCAAAGTTTTAGCTAACGTTGTAACGAATGGTACGTATACCACTACAGCGCGTGATGCCAATGGTTGTATTTCAGTTGTATCCAATTCCGTGAAAGTAGTCAATCAACCAAATCCAAGTTTAGGTTCTGCTTCAATCGCGAAAGAAGGTGTTTACAATTTGAAAGCATTGAACTTCCCCGCATTAGACGGATCAGGTACGGCAGGGGAATTTGAATGGAAATTTGGAACATCTTTACTGAACTCAAAAACAAATGTTGCTAAGGTATTAGCTGGAGGTGATTATACCACTCGTCGTAAATATACCTACTCAATTGATGGAACTTCATTAACATGTTTTACGGATGCTGTTCGTTATTCATATGGAGTAGATCCTGAATATAAAGGGGTGGCAATTTATCCTAACCCAATTACTGGATCAAAGGTAAATATACAGACCTTGGAAGATTGGTCAAGCGCAGAGGTAACACTTTATGATATGGTAGGTCGTCCGGTATTTAGTGGTCGATTAGCTTCTACCGAATTAGCCAATGAATTAAACGTAGCTGGCTTAGGAAATGGAATTTATATCGTTCAAATCAAAGGAAGTGGTGACAAATCATTCATTAGCAAAGTGATTGTCAACAAATAATTTCTTTTAAAAAATTCAAAAGCCACCCGAAACGGTGGCTTTTTTTATGAAAAAAATAATTCCATTTCTCCTATTCATAAATTTAGTAAGCTATGCCCAGTGGACTACACTCGGTATCGAAACGCAAGCATCTTTTCGAGCTATAAAAGTCTATCAAAAACATATTTGGATAGGTGGTACTAAAGGAACCGTCATTCATTCGGCAGACAAGGGTAAAACTTGGTCTTCCCAACAAATATCCGGTGCTGAGAAATTAGATTTCAGAGATCTTGTCATTCTTAATGATCAAGAAGTTATTCTTATGAGTGCTGGCCTTTCTCAGGAAAATGCCGCCAAAATTTACAAAACGAAGAATGGAGGTCAAACTTGGGATATTTTATATGAAACAAATGAGCCAGGATATTTCTTTGATGCAATTACTTGGAATTACAAAAGCAAAGAGGGACTCATCATCTCTGATCCCAAAGATGGCAAATTCTCCCTTTTTCGTTTAACGATGGAAGGCAAAGGCCTAGAGGAAATTACAAATCCAATATTTCCTACGCTGTTAAAAAGAGAGGCTGCATTTGCCGCCAGTGGATCTAGTCTATTGCAATCAGCGAAAATTGGAGAATTGTATTTGGTTACAGGGGGGTCGCAAAAATCACGCATTTATCGAACAAAAAATCTAGGATTGGATTGGACCCTCCAAGCAGAGCTCTGTTGTTCCGACTCCAGCAGTGGCTTTTTTAGTATCGCAGCAAAGAACGTCAATCACCTCATGGCAGGTGGGGGAAATTATTTACGGATTCACGAAAATAGCTTGGCGATAATGGAATCCCTTGATGCGGGTGAAAGCTGGCGAATCCTACCGGATAGTCCCCACTTCTATATCGAAAAAATCCTGTATAGTAAACCCTATTGGATCGTCACAGGACCTAGTCAAAGCGCGGCCTACCACGAAAAATTGAAAAGATGGAAGAGGCTTCCTGAGAGCCATTACCACAACATAATCCGAGTTAAGGATATGCTTATCGGCGTAGGAGGAAAAGGGCAATTAGGAAAACTCCCAATCGCCCAAATCGACGCCTTATTTCTTCCTGAAAAATAAAGAAATAGGAGATCCATCTAATTTAAATGCCTTCCGCATTTGATTTTCTAAATATCGCTCATAACTCTCTTTGATGTATTGAGGTAAATTACAGAAGAAAATAAAAGTCGGATAAGGTGTAGAAACTTGAGTACAATATTTGATTTTGATGTACTTTCCTTTCCAAGCGGGAGGTGGATAACTTTGAATCACCTCTAACATGACGTCATTTAATTTAGACGTCGAAATCTTTTGCGATCGGTTTTCGTAAACTTCCAACATCTTTTCCAGCACTTGGAAAATACGCTTCTTCTCCATCACCGAAGTGAACATAACCGGCATGTAATTTATGGGCGCCAAGCGTTCCTTAATTGCATTTTCCAATTTCACAGCTGTATTCGTGTCCTTCGCAACTAAATCCCATTTATTGACCATCAGAACAATCCCCTTTTTGGCCTTATCCGCCATACTGATGATGTTCATATCCTGCGCCTCTAATCCCGTCAAAGGATCGATCGTGGTGGCATCAATTAAAATAATCGCAATGTCACATTCTTCCAAGGCTTTTATTGAACGTAAAACCGAATAATATTCGATGTTATCGTCAACGCGCGCCTTTCGTCGAATACCCGCAGTATCCGTTATGATAAAGTCTTTACCATATAGGGTATATCGATTTTGAATCGCATCGCGGGTAGTTCCAGCCATATTCGTTACGATCGACCGGTCACGACCTAACAATGCATTTAAAAAAGAAGACTTTCCTACATTTGGCCGACCTAAAATCGCGACACGAGGAACTCCTGCTTCTGGATTTTCAACGCCCTCCTCTTTAAAATGAGAAACCATTACATCTAGCATATCACCCGTTCCGCTTCCACTTTCAGCGGCAATCGGAAAGGGATCACCCAAGCCTAATTCATAAAATTCAGCAGCCGCATGTGCTTTTTCATGTGTATCAGCCTTATTTGCGAGTAATAGAACAGGTTTTTTCGATTTGCGAAGTACTTTGGCAAAATCCTTATCCAAATCCGTTAATCCCGTTTGACAGTCTACCACAAATAACAAGACCGCAGCCTCCTCAATAGCTAATTCAACTTGCTCGCGAATAGCACCCTCAAAAATATCATCAGAGCCATGTACGTAACCACCGGTATCAATAACCGTAAAAAATTTACCCGTCCACTGGCCATAACCATAATGACGATCCCGAGTCACCCCGGAAACATTGTCCATAATAGCTTTTTTTTGTTCAATCAATCGATTGAAAAGCGTTGATTTACCCACATTAGGCCGACCTACAATTGCAATAATATTTGACATTTCTTTTGAAATTAATCGAGTGTATACCCGAATGAACGCAATTTATCAGCTTTCCCGCGCCAGTCTGGCTCCACCTTCACAAATTGCTCTAAAAATACTTGTTTACCAAAAAACTTTTCTAATTCAGCTCGGGCCTGAATTCCCACTTTCTTTATACTTTCTCCTTTATGACCAATTAAAATGGCCCTTTGAGAAACACGCTCCACATAAATTTCAGAAGAAATCCGAATGATCTTTTCATCTTCCTTAAAGCCAGTCACCACTACTTCACAGGAATAGGGAATTTCCTTTTTGTAATTCAAAAAGATCTTTTCCCGTATCATCTCCGCCGCAAAGAACCGCTCTGGCTTATCCGTTAATTCATCCTTATCGAAAAATGGAGGATGGACAGGCAATTGATTCACAACATGTATAAAAATCTCATCTAAATGAACTCCCTCTTGCGCAGAAATGGGCAAAACTTCTTTACCAGGGAAAATCCCTTGCCAATAGCTTAAACATTCCTGCAATCGTTCTGAATCTACAAGATCAATTTTATTCACTAAAACTAGAATGGGTGTTGACGTTTGATCTTTCCAACTCGTCAAAAAATCCAAATCTTCATAGGTGTCAAACACATCCGTCACATACAAAACCACATCCGCATCTTCCAAGGAATTTCGGACAAACTGCATCATGGATTTGTGCAATTCGTACTTTGGCATTAAAACCCCAGGTGTGTCCGAATAAACAATTTGATATGCTGTACCATTCTGAACACCATTCAGCATTCCAAGGATTCTGTGGCGCGTTGTTTGGGCTTTTGAACTTACGATTGAGAGCCGTTCTCCAACAAGAGCATTCATCAACGTACTTTTGCCTACATTGGGTTTTCCTATAATACTTATAAAACCAGCCTTGTGTTGATGATCCATAACTTTTAACAAAGATACTTGTTTTTCCCGAAAAAACCCTGCATATTTGCACTCCCAATTAGATCGCGGGGTGGAGCAGTTGGTAGCTCGTTGGGCTCATAACCCAAAGGTCGTCAGTTCGAGTCTGGCCCCCGCTACAAAAAGGACAAATCATCATCGGATGGTTTGTCCTTATTTTTTTGCCAAAAAATTGACCATTAAATAAATTATACGCCGTTAAATAATTCATTTAACGATTTAAAAGCGCTATTTCATAGGTTTGTCCATATAATGGAAACAGACTCATGAAAATCGAAATAAAATTACCAGGCTTAGACCATTGTCCTGTTCAAGACATTGTATACATCGAAGGCAGAGGAAATTATAGCATTGTTTTTTTAGCGAATAAAAAGCAAATTGTCATTGCCAAGACACTTAAGAAATTTGAGGCACAATTCCGCTTAAACAGATTCATTCGTATCCACAAATCTTATTTGGTCAATAAAGACAATATTCCAACATTTGAAAACAATCAATGTGTGGAAGTCCCCACTACACTTGGCATTTCTTTACCTATTTCCCGACGTAAATTAGAAATGGTTCGACAAAGCCTCGGATAACATCTATTCACTTTCCATAAAAAAGGGCCTCCACATAGAGGCCCTTTTCATTTATATCTGTATCGTTATCTTACTTACCAGAAGCTGGAGCTAACAAATTGAAGAATTGATCCAATTTAGGTGTAACGATGATTTCGGTACGACGATTCATCTTACGACCCGTACTGCTCGTATTTTCTGATTGAGGTTCAAACTCACCACGACCACCTGCTGTCATGCGATTTGGATCAACAGCAAATTTGGTTTGTAACAAACGAACAACTGAAGTTGCACGCTTAGCACTCAAATCCCAGTTATCCTTGATACAATCAGTAGAAATAGGCACAGCATCCGTATGACCTTCCACTAAAATATCTAAGTCTTTGTGATCATTTACCACTTTCGCTACCTTAGCTAAAACTGCTTCCGCTTTTGCATTAACAATCGCGCTTCCAGAAGCAAACATTAACTTATCCGAAATCGAAATATATACGACTCCTTTTTTCACTTCCACAGTTACATCCTCATCATTAATATCAGCTAAAGAACGCTTCAAATTCATCACTAAAGATAAATTGATCGAATCTTTACGCTGCATCGATGAATTTAAATCCTTAATGTATTTCCCTTGATCATTCAAGGCCTCTAAAGACTTACGGATACTTTCCGCACCCGACTTGTTGATTACAGATAAATCAGACAAACGGTCTAATAAATTCGTATTCGTTCTTTTCATGTAATCCAATTGCTCTTGCAAAGACTTCAATTGGCCATTTTTTGCCTCTAAATCCGAATCTCTTTTTTTGATTTCACCCTGAAGACTCGCAGTCAACGAATTACAGTCTGCTAAATCAGCCTTTGCTTTTGCTACAGCCTGATCGCTACTCGTTTGCAATTCAGTTAATCTTGATTGTAAATCAGCCAATTTTTTCTTGCTCGCACAGGAGAAGAAGAAAGGCATTAATGCCAATACCACAAGTAATTTTTTCATAGTAATATGTAAATTATGATTTTTAGTTTATTCTCAATTTTAACAACGTTGCAAAAATAGAAATCAAATGTGTAAATACTATCCTTTATCTGAAAAATTTTAATGAAAAAAGACAATTTTTTTATTCAAATTGCAAATCTAGCCATTCAATTTCAAAGAATCTAGCACATGACCCGTATCCTGTTCTAAAATTCCATTGATGGATTTTAGTACTTCAAAAAAATTACCCAACTTCTCCGCCCCAATTTTATCATATACGATTTGATTAAACAGCAATACCCCTTGACGCGCTTGATCTCTTTTTTGCTTACCTAAGTCCGTAAGAAAAATCTTTACAATACGCTTATCCTTATAATTCGCCTCTCGACGAATCCACTTTCTGTCCTCCAATGTTTTTAACATCCGCGTCAAACTCCGTGCCTCCAAGCCTAAAGCCGGTGCTATCTTCGTGGCCGAAATGCCCTCCTTATCGATATGCAAGAGCACAAATCCAATCGCCATTGTCATATCAAACTGCGCCGCATAGGTATTATACATACGACTAATGGCGTACCAATTCGACCTAATTTGAAAATCAACTGTCTTTTCTGCCTTCATAATTTAAAATGGTATGCTATACATACAATCGTAAATTTGGTTCAAAAAAAAATAGGATGCAAGCATCCTATTTCTAAAATTCAAATACGCAGTTTATTAAGCCGCTTAATTTTGATCGCTTTTCCCTTTATTATGTTTGGGCAACATTCACTTAAATAGAAGAATTCACTTAAGCAACCCCTTCAGCCAAGATTAAGACCTTGTTATTCAGAACCTCCACTACGCCACCTTCAATGTGAAAAGTTTGCTTATCCGCGACCAAATCTCCCTTTTGCAAAGTACTTACCAAAGCCGCATGGTCATTCAAAATCTGAAATGAACCATCAACACCTGGTAATGTGACTACAGTAGCTTCTCCGGCAAAAACCTTACGATCAGGCGTAATAATTTCTAAAAACATATCTCTAATCTTTATTTAGACGCTTCTGCAAGCAATTTCTCTCCTTTAACGACGGCATCCTCGATAGTTCCAACTAAGTTGAAAGCCGCTTCTGGAAGGTAATCATATCCTCCATCAATGATGCCATTGAAACCTTTGATCGTATCATTGATATCAACAAGAACTCCTTTTAAACCTGTAAATTGTTCAGCTACGAAGAAAGGTTGAGACAAGAAACGTTGCACACGACGTGCGCGGGATACGATTAATTTATCTTCTTCCGATAATTCATCCAAACCTAAGATGGCGATGATATCTTGTAATTCTTTGTAACGCTGTAAAATTTCTTTTACACGTTGTGCCGTATTGTAATGTGCATCACCCAATATTTCAGCTGATAGAATACGAGAAGATGAATCCAATGGATCCACCGCTGGGTAGATACCTAATTCAGAAATCTTACGATTCAATACCGTCGTAGCATCTAAGTGGGCAAAGGTGGTTGCCGGCGCTGGATCCGTTAAGTCATCGGCAGGCACGTAAACCGCTTGTACCGATGTAATGGAACCACGCTTCGTTGATGTAATACGCTCTTGCATCGCTCCCATCTCTGTCGCCAACGTTGGCTGGTAACCTACCGCCGAAGGCATACGTCCCAAAAGGGCCGAAACCTCAGAACCCGCTTGAGTGAAACGGAAGATATTGTCAATAAAAAACAAAATATCACGTCCTTGTCCTTCGCCATCGCCATCTCGGAAGTGCTCCGCTACAGTCAAACCTGACAAAGCTACACGGGCACGTGCCCCTGGAGGTTCGTTCATTTGACCAAACACTAAAGTAGCTTGAGATTTAGATAATTCAGATTGATCTACTTTAGATAAATCCCATTTCCCCTCTTCCATCGCATGTTTAAATGCTTCACCATATTTAATTACGCCAGATTCAATCATCTCACGCAACAAGTCATTTCCTTCACGCGTACGCTCTCCAACCCCCGCAAATACGGAAAGGCCTTCATAAGCTTTGGCAATATTATTAATCAACTCCATGATCAAAACGGTTTTACCAACACCGGCACCCCCGAAAAGACCAATTTTACCTCCCTTTACATAGGGTGCTAATAAGTCGATAACCTTAATTCCTGTAAACAAAACTTCAGTCGTCGTCGCTAATTCATCAAAGTTAGGCGCAGCACGGTGAATCGGCATACCCTTATCAGACTTAGGCTGAGGAATACCATCAATGGCCTCTCCTACCACATTAAACAAACGACCTTTAATTCCTTCTCCCGTAGGCATAGTCATCGCAGTTCCTAAATCGATTACTTCTTGACCTCTTTGAAGACCTTCCGTTCCCTCCATAGCAATCGTACGAACACGATCTTCTCCTAAATGCTGTTGAACCTCTAAAATAAGACCTTGACCATTCGATTTAGTCACAGAAAGTGCATTCAAGATCGCTGGTAAATGCGATCCTTCTCCTTCGAAGCTCACATCGACTACGGGTCCAATTACTTGCGCAACTTTTCCTTTATTTACTGCGTTTGCCATTTGAAATTTAAATTTATTAGGTACGACGAATGCCACGTACATTCGGAACGCAAAATTAGTGCGTAAATTCCAATTAGCAAAACTGAAGTTTGGATTTTTTTGCTATTTATCCACAAATTCAGTCGAATTCTTTGAATGAATTAAAGTTTATGCTGAAATTTAAAAATCATTTTTTGAAAACATTACAACAAAACCTCCATGCCAAACATTCCACTCTTTCAAAAATTCCTATTCGTCGCATGCGGCCTGTTGGGAGTCGGATGTCTAAGCACCTATTTTTATAAACCCAATCCCATTTTTAGCCTTAAAGAAATCTCCGAACTTGTCCCGAGCACAAGTCATGATGCCTTGGCTCCCTTTTTCGTCCAACAATCATTTACCGTTGAAAGTCATCTACCCAATTCACTCCATTTTTATATCTTTAGTGTAGGCCTACTCATCAGTTTCCTTTTACTCCTAATCGCCTTCAAACGACAAGCGTCTATTTCTTGGCCCTTTCTTCTGACTGGAATTTTTCTTTGGTTCGGCATACAGCTATTTCAAATGCAAGCCTTATCATGGCAAGACGGACTGATTCTGCTTGTAAACCAATTGAGCTGGATCGCCATCATCAGCCTATTCGTACTATTTATTTTAAGTGCTCAGTCCGCTTTAACACTTTTTTTAGAAATCGCTCATACCACCAAACGCAGTGAATCCGTCAAGCGCTACGGTTTTTTATACTTTTTTTGGAGCATTAATTTATTTTTTAGCGCAGCTAATTTGTGGGGGAACGCTGAATTCTCATTCTACCTACCTAGCTTAGTCATTGGAATTTTTTTAGTGCTACTTTATGCATTCCAACAAATAAAAAGAATTAATTCTTTCCCATATTTTCCAATCGGCATCACACTATTGGGATTATCCTATATTCTATTAGCCGAATTAACAAATAACGACCCAGCCATTCGAGCCATAGAATCCTGGATTTTGATAAGCCAAATAATCATGTGCTTTCTCTTCCCTCTTTTCATAGTAACTAATTTTAGACCCCTACTCCTTCAAAATCTTCCCATCCACAAGGTCATCCACAAACCCCTACATGTATCCATGGATCTCATCCATATAGGCGTTTTAATTCTCGGACTTGCGACCATTTTCGCCATGAACGGCAAAGTATACCATCAAGCCTTAGCTGGGAAATTCAACATGGAAGGAGATTTATATGTCCTCGAAAATGATTCGTTTTTAGCTGACATGTCATACCAAAAAGCCCTTCAGCATAGTAAATTGAATGCTAAAAGCAATTTGAGCCTCGCACGGACGGCGATGACCCAACAAAACCAAGAAGTCCTCGCCTATTACCTTAGTAACAGTCAAGTCAAATTCCCAAGCCAAGAAAGTAGCATCGCCCTCAGTGAACTATATCGGAAATCCAATTTGTTCTTTGAATCCCTTTTTGAACTTCAAAAGACCTATCAAATCATCGGTCCCAAGGCAGCACTTGCGAGTCAAATCGCCTATGCCTTTGATCGATTAAACCAAGCCGACTCAGCCCATTTTTACTACCAAAAAGCCTATGAGCTGGCTCCAGACTCTCCTTTTCATAAGGCTAATTACGCACTCTCTCTACAGCATGGTAAAATTCCTGATCTAGCTGTCCAGCCCAAGGAACATGCCTTGGCGGCTAATTTGTTGGCATTAAACATCCTACACCCTCTAAAACTAAGCAGTATTGAACCCTTGCAGTCAGATTTTAAACCGAATTTGGATTTGCGCGACCTTAGTTTACTTTTTAATTCCATCGCCTATTTTAAAGGTAAACAAATCGAACTACCCGTAGAAAATTGGTCCAAGGACTCTACCCTTCGAAATTTTTTCCCAGAAATCGATATCGCCTTTGCTATGCAAGATTTTTACCATCAGCGCCCACTTCGGGCATTGGAGAAAATCGCACTGTTGGTGGATCAAACCAGTGATGAAAAGAAAGATAAACTTATGCCGCTGTTGGAGGATTGGCATCGAAAAACATTGTCACTGCGAGGCAATCCGACGATGACTAACCTCCAAATGGCACGGAAAGCAATCGTCGCCTACCCTTTTTCATTGCCGATTTTACAAAAATCAATGACAGTCTTACCTAAAAAAGAGGCCTATGAAGCGGCATTAGCAGCGCTTCGATGGAATCCGAAGGCAGCTGCTTATTATCCGATTTATGCGTTTCAAGCTTTGGAACTAGGCGAGTTGGAATACGCCAAAGAAGCTATGAATTCACTCCAAAAAATAGATCAAGCCCTTTTTTCTTCCCAAATAAATGCCTTTCAATTCGCCTTGGAAAAGGCACAAGCACGACAAAAATTTTGAAAATTTAGCTGAGCTATTGGCATTCAGCAATAAATCGCTTACCTTTGGCCTACGAATTAAATGACGTTCGGAGTTAATGGTTCTTTCGTTCGTCATCCACTTAATGAACCAAACAATATGAATCAAAAAATTCGCATTAAGTTGAAGTCGTTTGACCATACCTTGGTCGACAAATCAGCTGAAAAAATCGTAAAAGCTGTTAAAGCGACGGGCGCTGTAGTTTCAGGTCCAATTCCATTGCCAACAAAAATCGAGAAATTTACCGTTTTACGTTCGCCCCACGTGAACAAGAAAGCGCGTGAGCAATTTCAATTATGTACGTATAAGCGTCTAATTGACATTTTCTCTTCTTCTGCAAAAACAGTGGATGCTTTAATGAAATTAGAGTTGCCTTCTGGTGTGGATGTAGAAATCAAAGTTTAATGATCTCGTTTATCATTCTCGAAAAAAGCCTTCAGCAATGAGGGCTTTTTTTATAGCCTGACCACACGCGCGCAATCCCAATCCACTTGCTTTTCTGCACAGGATAAGTCCATAAATTGGCGCTCGTCCATCAAACGCTCCAATTTCCCCATTGCTTTCGATAAGCCATAATAGGATTTAAATTTTCGAATCATGCTCAAATCCTGAATGATTGGTTGGCCCCCATCAAAATCCCGCGGATGAAAATACGTCATCACATAGGATTGTTTATCCCAAAGAACCTTTAAAAGAACATCTGGAAATAAACGAAAATAGCCTCCACCTGAAAAGACCAGAGGCATACCAGCGATATTAGCTACGTTAATCGGAAATTCTTTGACGCGCTGCCCGTTCACCTCGACCCAACAAGGCTCCTGTTCTCCAAAATTTGCAAATCCGCCATGGGCCCTTTCAGCTGGAAAAATGGAACAATCCACCTCAATACCCTGCGCAATTAATTCTTCAAATACCCATTTATTTGCCTCAATCAAAGAAAAACCAGGTGCCCGATACGCACGGATTTTTTTACCCGTGATGGCCTCAAGCGATTGAATGGAACGAATGAGGTCTTCTTTGAATTGAGGACGGGTTTGTTGGTAGGCCAACTGATGCACATCCGAATGCGTCGCAATTTCATAGCCCGCATCAGAAATCAAACGAATAATTTCCGGGTATTTACGAGCGACCCAACCTAAGCAGAAAAAGGTAGCTGATTGATTTTGGCGGGCCAACATATCCAAAATACGATCCACATTTTCATGAATACGCGCAGGAAATTTCGCCCAATCCGCTTCCGTCCTCGTGCTAGGATGATCCAGCAGGTGAAACCACTCTTCAATATCGAAGGTTAAAATCGTCATCTACAACCAATTAAAAAATTTAGCGCCATTGCGTTTAAATTCTAAGACGTCTTGCCGCGTGGGAAACGAGAAATAAGTCATTTCTGACGCAGGATTCTCGATCAATGTATAAGATTGATCGCGAATTAAAACAACCGACTCCAAGATACATTGCATCCCCAAATCTTTGGTATACTCAATCAACTCTTCCTGAGTCCTATTCCCAATCTCCACTTTTTTCTGCACCAAAATAGGCCCCGAATCGATGCCTTCATCCACAAAAAAGACGGAAACCCCCGTGTATTTTTCTTGATTTTTTAACACCCAAAAAGAGGGCATCAAGCCCCGATATTTCGGCAATAAGGCCGTATGTAAGTTAATAGTTCCCCGCGTGGGAATACTTAATAAATCCTTTTTGAACACCTGATTACCGCCAATGGATATGAATAAATCCGCATTTAAATTTCGCAAAATAGCCAAATTCTCTGCAGAATTTATGAGACCTTCTAAGGGAATCAATGGAATATTTGCCTTCTGCAAAACCGATTTTACGGAATAGCCCGGCTTTAATTTGGCCAAAATAAACTTGAATGAAAAGTAGATGAAAAACTCGAAGCCGAATACGGACCAAGTCTTCTTCATTTTATCCAAAAACGATTCCCGCTTGCCAAAAGGAGACACTTCAAAAAGCACTGTCCCAATTAATTCTACATCCTTGGGCATTTCGTCTTGCAATTTTTGAATCGCGCGAGGTAAAAAAAATGGGTCATCCTGGGTTAATAAAACAATTCTCATAGGTTATTTTAAAATAGTTGATTGATTTTTCTTAGTGGTTTTAGGGTCAGGGTAAACCAATAGGGTTTCAGACCATTGATCGACCATGCCATTCGGTCCTCTCGATTCGCTACTAGGCGATGCTTCCAAGAGGCGGTACTCGTGCCCCCATTTCGCATGGTCATCAGGACTTTGGGTAGATAGGCCGCGCGCATCTTATTTTTATACATGGCACGAAGCATCCATTCATAATCAGCGGAACACGTGAACTGAGTTAAATATGGCCCATTAGAATCTGCAGCTGATTTTTTGATATAAAAAGATAAATGCGGAGGCATCCAACCATATAGCCAGTTTTTGATCTGATATCCGCCGGATTTCCAATAGCGAACAATGTGATTAGTATCTTCAGGATTTACATATTGCTTATCACCATACACGACTTCTACCTCATTCTGCGAAAATACGGACACCACAGAGGAAATCACATCATTCGAAGGATAAAAATCATCTGCCCCGATCATTCCAATGATATCCCCTTGCAAACGGGAAAGGCCCTTATTCATCGCGTCATAAATCCCTTGGTCCGGTTCAGAAATAAAGCAAATTCGATCCCCAAAAGACTGTAAAATTTCCAAAGAACCGTCCGTACTTCCGCCATCGATCACCCAATACTCCATCGAAGGATAATCCTGCGCAAGTACACTTTCGATGGTTTGGCGCAACGTTGCCGCTGACTGATATGAAACTGTAAGGATGGAAACTTTCAATGATTCAGATTAAAAAACAAAGATAGAAAATCAACTCATTATTTTTTTTATTGCTTTACTTGAATAAAATATATTTTTCTGTACCTTTGCAAACCCAATTCGATTCTATTGGGGATTTAACAATTAAATGAAATGAAAAGAACTTTCCAACCCTCGGTACGTAAAAGAAAGAACAAGCACGGTTTTCGTGAGCGTATGTCAACGGCCAACGGTCGTCGTGTATTATTAGCTCGTCGTGCGAAAGGCCGTCACAAGCTTTCAGTTTCTGACGAAAAGAGAGGAAAATAAGCCTTAGGTAAACGAAAGGCTAATTTCTGGCTCGCTGTTGCTTATCTAAAGTATTCTTGCCGTGAAATTCACTTTCCCAAAATCCGAGCGTTTAACGCAAATAAAAATTATTGATTCTTTGTTTCAAAAGGATAGTTCAATCGTAAGTCAACGATTTGTCTATCCTTTTCGAGTTTTGTATCGGCAAGGTCCTACCGCAGCCAACCAACCCCAAATCGTCATTTCAGTTCCCAAGCGAAAATTTAAAAAAGCGGTCGACCGTAATTTAGTTAAACGGCGAATTCGCGAGGCATATCGATTAAATAAGCCAACTTTCCAAGGAGAAGGATTTGAAAAATTACCAGATATAATCGGATTTGTCTATATTGGTTCTGTGATCGAAGAATTCGACCTAATCCAAAAAAAGATGCGCCATATTTTACACGAATTCGCAAAACCCGCCAAAGCAAGCCATGAACAAAAAGCCTAACCTGCGAATTTGGATACTCAGCACCTGTCTGGCCTGCCTCGTGTGCTTGACCTTTGCCTTTCGAGGGCCGGGCGAACGGCTATTTGACATAGCCAAAAACCTAGACATTTACGCTTCCGTATTTAAGGAAGTAAATAAATTTTATGTGGATGAAGTCAATCCAAACGAAGCCATTCAAACATCGATCGATGCCCTTTTAAAAAGTTTTGACCCATATACGGTCTATTATCCGGAGGATGAACTAGAGGATTTTATGACCATGACGACAGGGAAATACCAGGGGATCGGGATCATGTTAAGCCATATCAATCATCGCTTTATTATCGGTTTCATCGACGAAGACAGCCCCGCTTCCAAAGCCGGCCTGGGCATCGGGGACGAAATCATGTCAGTAAATGGGGTTTCTCTGGCCGACAAAGACGAAACCGAGCCCGGAAAACTAATCAAAGGACAGGCGGGGAGCTCTTTAACGCTAGAGGTCTTGCAGATAGGCCAAAATAAAAGCACCCAAATTCGCCTTAATCGAGAAACCGTTCAAATCAAAAATGTGGTTTATTCCGGCATCATTCGACCGGGAATCGGCTATGTGTCATTGGAAGAATTCAACGCCTCCGCGGCCAAGGAATTAAAATCTTCGCTGCTCGATTTGAAACAAAAGGGGATGAAGCAATTAATCCTAGATTTACGAGATAATCCAGGTGGCCTATTGACCCAAGCGGTCGACATTTGCAATCTTTTTTTGGCGAAAGACACCAAAATCGTAGAAACCCGCGGGAAAGTAGAGGAATGGAACAAAACCTACGCGGCATTAAATAGCACGCTGGACGACCAATTACCCCTGATTATTTTAATCAACAACCATTCCGCCTCTGCCGCCGAAATCGTCGCTGGAGTCATGCAAGATTATGACCGAGCCGTGTTAATCGGCCAAAAAAGTTACGGAAAAGGCCTCGTCCAAGTGACCCGTGACCTACCCTATCGAACCAAAATGAAAATTACAACGGCCAAATATTACATCCCTAGCGGCCGATGCATCCAGGCAATCGATTACCAACATAAAAATGCAGAGGGTGTCGCCCAAGCCTACCAAGATTCTACCATCAAAACATTCAAAACAAAACATGGTCGGAAGGTCAATGATGGCGGCGGTATTCAACCGGATATTTGGCTCAATAAAGATTCCTATTCTTCTTTTTCCCAAGCACTTTTAAAACAACATGCGATTTTTCTTTTTGCCAATTATTACAAAAGCAAAAATCCTAAAATTGCTAGTCCAGATTCCTTTACGTTTTCAGATCAGGATTATGCGGAATTCCAAAATTGGTTAGGCCAACAAAAAATCAATTATGAAAGTCCCGTCGAAAAGCAAATCAAACAAAGTTTAGAATTAGCCAAAAAAGATCCGGCCTATGCGCAGTTGGAAACGAGCCTTCAGCAGCTAAAGTCAGAATGGACTTCCTCCACGCAAAAGGAATTAATTGCGCATAAAAAAGAACTCATTCCCCTACTCGAGGAGGAAATTATTTTACATTATTACCTTCAAAAAGGGATCAATGAATGGTCCTTTAGCAAAGACCCTTTTATTTTAGAAAGTATTAAATTGCTCGAGGCGCCTCAAAAATTCAAAGCCATTTTAACGACAAAAAATTAACATGAGCCTGATTTTAAGCATCGAAACGTCAACGCCCCTGTGTTCCGTAGCTTTACACCGCTCCGGGTTTTTAGTGGGCACGCGAGAAAGTATCGAAGAAGGAGCACATGCGAAGCAATTAACCCTTTTAATCGAGGCATTAATGTCCTCAGCGGAAATCAAGGGCCATGACCTCGACGCGATTGCCATATCCGTAGGACCCGGCTCTTATACAGGCTTACGTATCGGATTATCGACGGCCAAAGGATTATGTTTTGGCTTAGAAAAACCTTTGATCACATTAGACACCTTGAAAATTCTAGCTTATGGCAGAAAAGGACAGGCATTCGACTATTTAATTCCCATGCTGGATGCCCGACGAATGGAAGTTTACACATCCGTTTTTGAATCGAATCACCTGATTAATCATTTAGAAACCCAAACGATGATCTTAGATGAAAATTCCTTGATGGAATTCACCGACCGCCCAAGTTTGATTTTTGGAAATGGTGCCATGAAATGGAAGGACGCGTATCCTGAAATAAAGGGTACTTTTGAGGAAAATATGCCTTTTCCTGAAGCGAAATTTATGGGCGATTTAGCCTATGAGGCATTTTTGAACCAGGCATTTGAAAACATCGTTACCTTAGAACCCAATTACTTGAAGGAATTTCAAGGCACAAAACCAAAGGTAAAATAGCATGGATGAAATTATCAATAAAGTGGGCCAAAGTGGCCTAATCCAACTCGATCTGGAGGAACTCCGGCCCATTGGCGAGCGCGTTTTTTTCGACCTTGCCCCATGTCTATTTATGGGTCTCGCCTTAAAAGAGAAGGATTTTAGAGCCTATATTCAAGCGCATGACTGGACGCAATACCAATCCAAACATGTAGCGGTAGGCTGCTCCGCGGATGCCATCATCCCAACCTGGGCCTATATGTTAGTCAGCATTCATTTAGCACCCTTCGCCACCACCACCGTGTTTGGGACTTTAGCAGATTTAGAAAAAAGCTTGTATGCAAAAGTCCTTCATTCCATGGATATAGAACCTTTTCGCGATGGTCGCGTAGTAATTAAAGGCTGCTCAAAAGAATCCGTCCCTACGGATGTATATGTGCAAATAAGCACGAAGTTTCAGCCGATCGTGAAGAGTTTGTTCTTTGGTGAACCGTGCAGCACGGTCCCACTCTATAAACAGAAAAAGACGGTTTAACGCTGAAATTGTTCGAGGTATTTTTGAACTTTTTGTTGGTACAGCGGCCACAAATCCACTGGGACTTTTTGGAATAAGGCATTGTTTTCCTGTTGCTTTTTCAGATAGGGCACTAGATTAGGCGGCGGGTTTTCACGCCATTTTTGTTGTGCATTTTTTGACTCCCTTTTCGGATCTTCACCCTGTTCTTTTAATGCTTTTTCGGCTTGCATTAATTCAGGCATTAAGGAATTTTGACGATGTTCTAAACCTTGATTCAAGCGTTTATTGATCAAATCCTCTTCGTTTTTATCCATAGCATCCATGAGCTTTTTAAGGACTTCCTGTAATTCGCCTTCTCCGGGATTTCCGCCCAATTGCTTCATCGCTTCCTGAATTTCCTGACGAATTCGCGCTTGTTCCTGGGCCATTTTAACCATTTCCTCCGTCGAAGGCGATCCCTTCCCTTGTTGCATTTCCCGAGTTTTTTGATTGAGTTTTTGTTGGCGCCCGGCCCACGAACCCTTCATTTTTTGTTTGGATTTTCCTTTTTTTCCGGGGTTTAACTGGGCTTGTTGTTGCTGCAATTGTTGGAGTAAATTCGACAACAAAAGTGCCAAATTATTCGTCGCCGCCATCGCTTGTTGCTGTCTCATTTCCGCCATATCAAATTTCCGTTCTTTGATATAACGCGCAGCATCGTTCATCCGGTTACGCATCTGAGTCGTTTCTTTAGTGATGACGGAGGAAAGTGGTAGTAATTTTTTCCCTAAACTGAGCAAGGTATCTTCGAGCACGCGGGCGGTTTCTGAAAGCCTGATTTGTTGCTGAGATGCCGTTTTACTCATTTGGCTATGCATGAGTTTTTCTTGTTGAAACGACATCTGCAATAAATCATCTAGCACCAGGCGCAGCTGGTTCATATTCAAATCCAATTCCATACTTTCCGACTGCGTTCGTTGTTCTTGGAGACTTTTGGCTAATTTTTTAAGATCCTGAACCGTTTTTTTCTGATCTGCGGAATTCTTCGTTTTTTGAAGCTTTTCAAAATCCTGCTCGATTTCTTTCTCCAAGGGTTCCATTGCATCCAAGGCTTCTTTGTTTTCAGGCTTTTCGGTTTTCAATTCATCGAGCGCGCTTTCTTGTTGACGAAATTCCTGAGCCAATTTTTGTAATTCTTCAGCAGACTTCGCTTGGTCGAGATCTAGCTTTTCTTGTTTCTCGGCCATTTCATTAATCCCTTGAATGGCGTCTTCCAACATTTTATCTGCTTTCAAATCCTTATAAAACTGTGCCAAACGCTTTAATTCCAGCGCACGATTTTTCTCGGTTTGTTGCTTTTGTTGAATGGATTTTTGCCAGGAACTTTCTGTTTCAGGATTATTTTTAGGCACTTCCGTTTCACTTAATTCTTCCATCAGTTTTTGCAAATCGGCCATTTTTTGCATCCAAAGCTCCGTGGGTTTTTGGAAACTAAAGGTTTGACCTAACCAGCGATCCTGCAAGGCCTTTAATTCAGCCAATGTTTTTTTCAATTCTGCATCTTTTTGTCTAATCTCATCCAAGGTTTTTTGATTGATTTCCTTGCCTAATTGCGCGCGTTTCATCGCCTCATCCAATTCCTTTTTAAGCCCCTGTGCTTTTTCAAGAGCCTTCGAAAGCGAATTCTCCATTTGCGCGAACTCGGAATTAACTTGTTGATTCAATTGCGCTAGCTCCGGAAAAGTCCAAAGGACCTGCGCCGTTTTGGTCCATTTAGGCCCATGCAGACCATCGTTGTCCGCCACTCGGAAATAATAGGCGATTTGTGCTCCGGGCCTTAGCGACAGGGAATCAATACGGAAAATATGCATAAACGTCGCACGATCTTTCCCCTTCTGAAAAGCGATTTCCTGTCTTTTCCATGTGGACCATTTGCTTTGTTCATTCACCCGATGCTGAAAAAGCATTTGAATTTGAGTCAAGCCATAATCATCCGAGGCGAGCCCTTTAAAAACAAAAAACCGATAAAATAAGGTGTCCAAGGTCGTTTGAATTTCGACATTCGGTTTGGCATCCGGAGTCACCTTGATATTTTGTTTCGGCGCCCATTGAGGAGGAAGCATGGGATGTGTTAACCCAAATTGAATCTCGCTCGTCGCAGTAAATGTTTTTTCATAGACGTAGGGCTGTGAAATGATGGATTTGCTGAGATTAAGGGCTTTTTCATGGGCTAATTGAACCTCCATCCCGTTTTCGTTTTCAGCTTTTATAGCCCAACGAATTTTGCTGCCTTCTGGAATTTCCATGGAGGATAATTGTTGGGTTTTCTCCATGCCACGATTTAAATAGGCGGGAAAAATCACTTGGGTTTCCACCTGAATCATGGCGGGTCTTCGCAGGACTTCCAAGGTTTGAGGCTCAGAAAAATAACCTCCTGCCTCGAATTGGAACATTTGATTTTGAGAACCTACCGACAAAAGGACCCGAAAGCCTCCCGAGTAAATTTCCATCGGAATTTTTTCATCCTTCCAAATCACAAAAGCTTCGCGTGGCAAATCTTGTCCTTTTAATTGCATATGTAATTCAAAATTTTCACCTACGATGGCGTGGAGGTTTGGATTTAGAATCTGAAATGAAAAGGGCAATTCTTTCGGATATTGGAAATCATAATGAAGAATTCGTACGCTCGGCTTTTGGAAAATGGAGGGGTTCCATAGGTTCACACTCAGGGTAAAAAAACTGACTGAAAGCAATCCGATGAGATAGGCTTTGAACTCCTTTTTACTGATGAATTTGCCAAAATCATAGGTTTTTACATCTTCGATTTTTTGAAAAATAGCTGCTTCGAGCAAGGGTGATTGATTGGCTTGATTGGCTAATTGGAGGATATTAACTAATTCATCTTGTTGTTGGATCGGCAGATATTGCCCCACCTGATGGGCAAGTTGTAAGAATTTCGCCTCGCTGATTGGATAAAGTAATTCCCAAATGCCCTTTCGAAGATGCCAAAAAATTACAGCGATGGAAAAAAGGCTGTATCCATACACCATCGAGGCCCGTACGAGGGAGGAAAACCAAGCAAAATATTCCAAAAGCACACAGATAATCCCCACCAATAGCAGGTGACATAAGGATTTCAATAGTCCTACTACCAAGGCATTCCTCCAATACCGAAGATGGTAGGAACGTAATAAATCAAGGATCTTATATTTTTCTTGGGACAAGTCGTTAGAATGGAAATTTGAAAATACGAAATAAAATTGTTGAAAAGAGGTATTTTGGGTAGATTTGATGATTCTAATTCATATGTCCCAACAATCGCAAGAACAATATCAGTTTATTGAAAGCATCCTTCGAAAACACCTAGGAGATGTTTCTGGCATGGAGGATTTCCAATTTTTCTATGGGGGAAATTTTAATTTGGCGGTTCGCGTTAAATTATTGACCGGTGAATTTTTTGTTAAATGGAATCAAGGAGAGCATTTGGGTCTGTTTGAAGCAGAAGCGAAGAATTTGGGATTGATTGATTCGACAAAAGCGATTCGCGTGCCCCAAGTGCTGGGGGTAGGGTCGCTCGAGGAGAAGGAATATTTGATGATGGAATGTTTGCCTACGGGGGAGAAAAAAAGTGATTATTGGGAGGACTTCGGTGCTAAATTGGCCCAATTGCATAAAAATACTTCGGCAAATGGCCACGGATTAGATTATACAAATTATTTAGGCGCGGCAAAGCAAACGAATGATTGGAATCCGAATGGGGTACAATTTTTCATTGAGCATCGCTTAAAAAAGCAGGTTGATATCGCTGTATACCATCGGAAAATTGATGCGGCCACGGAGGAAAAATTTCAAGTCTTATTTGACAAATTACCAAATTTGATTCCGAATGAGGCCTCTGCCTTGTTGCACGGCGATTTATGGTCAGGCAATGCCATGATTCATGCGGATGGCCATATTGCTTTGGTAGATCCTTCTTGTTATTATGGTTTAAGGGAAGCTGAACTTGCTTTTACTACGATGTTCGGGGGATTTGACCCGGCCTTTTACGATGCTTATCATGCGATATTCCCGATCGAAAAGGGATTTCACGAACGAATTCCCCTATACAATTTGTACCCATTGATGGTGCACGCGAATTTGTTTGGGGAAGGTTATTTGCCGGCTGTTCAAAAAATCCTTAGCGATTATATCGTTTGATTTTCGACCCATTTTTCGATAACATCATCCACTTGCTTGGCTTGAGGAAATAAGGAGACTGTTTTTCTAAGAATCTCTTCCACCACCGCATCTGGGCAAGAAGCCCCACAAGTTAACAGAACTCGCGTTTTTTCCTTTTTGGGAAGAAATTGATGTGTAAAAATTTCTTCATTCGTTTTATTGTCGAAATGCAAAATGCAATCCTCTGAAATTAATTTTTCGGCTGATTTAATAAAATAAGTGGGTAATTTTTCTGCACATAGATCGACTAAATGGGCTGTATTCGAAGAATTATATCCTCCGGCAACGATGGCAAAATCGGCCTCCTCAGCTAATAAACCATAGGTGGCACTTTGGTTATCGTGCGTAGCATAACAAAGCGTGTCCCGGGTATCAGCGAAATGATCTTTGATTTGGTCAGGGCTTAGATGATAATATTCGGTAATCACTTCACGAAGAAAATCAACGATTTCCTGCGTATCCGTTGCCAACATCGTGGTCTGATTCACCACACCGATCCGTTTTAAATCGGTGCTAGGATCAAAGCCCTCAGAAAATTGTCCTTCAAAAACCTGATAAAAATCTGCGGCAGGTCGTTTAAAACTAATAAAATCTGCCAGAATCATGGCTTGGGAAAAATCCTTGATAATCAAAGTAGGCGTTACGGCCCGAGAATGCGAAAAAGTAGCTTTCGTTTCTTCGTGGCTAGGTTTTCCATGTACAATAACTGAATAATCTTTTTGGCCGATCGAATTTGCTCGGTTCCATACCTTTTCCACAAAAGGACAAGTGGTATCGTAGGCATAAGAATCGATGCCAATTTCTTGTAAGATTTGTTGGATTTCCAACGTCGTCCCAAAAGCTGGAACTATGACAATATCTTTCTGACTTAAATCAGACCAAGAAATTAATTGATTCCCTGCGGTATCTTGAATGAATTTAACGCCGCGATCCAATAAATCTGCATTTACTGCAGGATTATGAATCATTTCTGAAAGTAAAAAAATACGTTTATCGGGATTTTCATCGATGATGCGGTAAGCTGTTTCAACCGCATTTTCCACTCCATAGCAAAAACCAAAGTGCCTAGAAATAAGTATTTCCACGGGTCCAAAATCAAAGGAGGCCGGTTTGAAATCCTTTTTCATTTTATCCTGTAAGCGTCGAGCCTCTTTAATCTGGCTGATTAAATTGCTTTTAAATAACGTGGGAATTGAAAAAGATTTCATTTTTCGTAATTTTCGCCTTTCGATTGGTATAGTTAGTGCTAAGGAAATTTTATCTTCCACCATCGTGCAATTTCTTAACTAATAAGTTGAATAACAGTTTTCAAAATTACAAAGAGCGATAGGAAAATACACGACCTTTGGATAAAAATACAAGAATATTGATGTAAATCATTGACACAACTAATAACTTATATTACTTTTGTTAACAATTTATTTCACTCCGTCATCAAAGTACTACTAAGATCATGAAAAAAACGACTTCTTTAAAGCTAAGAATAAGTCGGATGTTGATTGGAAATCCAATCGGCTCATTGGTGATAGCGTATATTAAAAACCCCCTTTATTTCTTGTATACAGGCTTAGGTATCGTAGTTATGCTACTTTCCTATGAACGTTCCTTTAGTGAGAGACCCGTGGAAGCGGGATTTTTCTCCGGAAAAATTATTTTCGGGAAGGATCAATATCACCGCATTCAATCCAAGGATGTAAATGCCCAATTAAAATCTGAATTAGGAGCCAAAGCCCTAACATTGACCGCGACAAAAGAAGATAATCTTGAATCTGTGTATTTAAAAATATACAATATGAATGGTCCAGGAACCTATTTTATTCCGGGAGATGGGGAGATTGGGAATATTGGAAACTTGATTAAGAACCTGGATAAATATACAGATAAAAATAATTTTTACGAGTCGAGTTTACCAAATAAAGAAGGTGTTCAAAACGGGGTGGGTCGTGTGAATATTACACGAATTACCGAACACGAAATAGAGGGAGAATTAATTCTAATTGCCAATAATCCGCAGGGAGAACAGGCTATTTTGGAATCAGCCAAATTCAAAATTCCCCTCCACTAATCAATCTTATCCCCTCAAATGGAATTTGAACCAGCTTTGGTGAAGCAAGAGTGGGAAACCATCCTAGATTTTCTCGAAAAACAAGTAGACAAGCGGCCTGCCGATTTGGAAGCAGTCCTATTTTTGATTGGCGTTCAAGAATTAGGCAAAGGACATGCCTTTTTTACCAAAGAACAAAAACAAGATTTAATGCACATCGCCACATGTAAGGTGCTAAGCTTCAGTGGCATTTACGAATTAGAGGGATTAGATGCGGAAGGATGGCCCCATTGGAATCTGGTCCAAAACCTACCGCCTTTGGCTTTAAAAGAACAAGAAATCCTTTTAAAGGCGCATGTTATTCATTATTTCAAAGAAGAAGTCTTTAATTAGGTATGAAAATCATCAGTTATAATGTCAATGGCATCCGAGCGGCCATGCAAAAGGGTTTTGTGGAGTGGATAGCCGAAGAGAATCCAGATGTGCTTTGCCTTCAGGAATTAAAGGCCGACAGAGACCAAGTGGATGTAAGTGGCTTAGAAAGTTTAGGCTACGAGGTGCATTGGCATTCCGCGCAAAAGAAAGGATATTCAGGCGTGGGGATTTTTTCCAAAATAAAGCCAACGCATGTGGAAGTAGGTTGTGGCATCGAAAAATATGATTTTGAAGGCCGCGTGTTGCGCCTCGATTTTCTAGATTTCTCCATCATGAGTGTATATATGCCTTCAGGCTCGAGCGGAGATGAACGACAGGAATTTAAAATGGAATGGTTATCTGATTTTCACAATTACGCAAAGGATTTAACCCAAACAATTCCAAACTTAATTATAGCCGGGGACTATAACATTTGTCATCAACCCATCGATATCCATAATCCAAAATCCAATGCGAATAGTTCCGGATTTTTGCCTGAGGAACGGGCATGGATGGAAAGTTTTATTCAAAGTGGCTTTATCGATACTTTTCGGTATAAAAACCCGGAAATGGCTCATCAATATTCGTGGTGGAGTTATCGAGCCGGGGCACGAGCGAAGAATTTGGGCTGGCGCATCGACTACCACATGACCACGAAATCCATGGAAAATCGTATTCAAAATGCTTATATCTTACAGGATGTGAAACATTCTGACCATTGTCCCATCGTTTTAGAAATTAATTAATATGCATTATTCAAAACACGTTTTTATTTGTTCCAACGAGAAAGACGCTCCTAAAAAATGTTGCGGTTCCGGCCATGGTACTGAATTAGTTGACGCATTTCGCGCGGAATGGGCCAAGCAAGGAGGCACAGAAAAGATTCGGATTCAGAAATCGGGTTGCTTAGATTTTTGTGGAAAAGGTCCGGCGATGGTCGTATATCCGGAAGGCGTATTTTATGGAAATGTTCAATTAGAAGATGTTTCGGAAATCACTGAAACTCATTTAATCGGGAATGACATTGTATCCCGGCTTCAAATTGGATAAATTGCCCCCATGTTATATCGATTATATCCGACGCTCTTAAATTCATTTTCGCTTTATCAAAGTCAAGCGCGGGATTCCTTTGGGAAAATTATTGTAGATGATATCGAGATGATCGAACGGATTAATCGTGTACGAAAGCCTACGAACAAAGCCCAGCAAAAAGGCATGGATTTCGAACGCGCAGTCATTTTGGGTGAAAATGAAGAACTCTTTGCGGAAGGGATTATTGACCAGGCGCGCAAACTCCTCCCTGAAAAATACAAGACTCAATTTTACGTAGAGGCCCGATATAAGAACGCACAAATTTACGGGTATGTGGATGGTGTGGGAGATCACATCGCGTTTGACCTAAAAAGTACCTCCTATTATGAACCGGGGCGCTTCCATAAAAATCATCAAAACCTGTATTTATTAGGCCTTCAAAAATACGGCATTGAGCGTTTGGATTATGTGATTACGGATTTCAAACAGCTTTATGTGGAAACCTACGATTTGAATCACTATGATTTCAATCCTCTTTATGCGCAGATTGAAGCCTTTATTTTGTTTTTGGAGGATCACAAAAAATTCATTCGAGACAAAAAGATTTTTGATCGCAAGTCGAATGACAATCAGTTGTCGCTTTTTCAATAATTAAATCAAAAACTTCTTTACGTCCTGAATATCCTGAATGCGATAGGTGGAATTCGCGAATTTTTGTTGGTAATCCACATGAATGGCGGTAATTCCCGCATTTTCGGCCCCTTGAATATCAAAAATGGGGTGATCGCCTACCATCAACACTTCATGCGCTTCACATCCAGCGAGCTTTAAGGCATAGGTGAAAAAAAGTGGATCGGGCTTTTTCGCTCCGGCCATTTCCGAGGTAACGATGGCTTGGAAATAAGGGGTCAATCCGGTTCCGGCGACCTTAACATGCTGAATATCATCAAAACCATTCGTTAAAATATAGAGCGGAAATCGCTTGGCCATTTCCGGAATTAGCTCATGGACGCCGTCGAAGACATGTGTTTTTCGAGGTGTTCGATATAGAAATTGTTCGGAGAAATCCTTGTCGGGCCCTTTGAAATTTACTTGTTGGAAAAAGCGAAGAAAGCGAGTTTCGCGCAGGGTACTTTGGGAAATTTGGCCTACTTGGTACTCGCTCCAGATTTGATCATTTACTTGATGAAAAATGGACCAAAGTTCTTCCTTCGACATGCTGACCGATTGTGGCAGGTTAAATTCGTCCAATAAGTCGAATATGACTTCTTTTGCATTTCGGTCATGGTCCCAAAGGGTATGATCCCAATCAAAAAATAAGGCTTTGGGGTTAAATTTCATCGAACAAAGGTAATAATAAGCTACCTTTGTCGCTAGTATAAAAAATGAGCTATGGAGCATCAATTAAAATTAAAGAAACCGCTTGCCTTTTTTGATTTGGAAACGACAGGGGTGATGGTCAATAGGGATCGTATTGTTGAAATTGCGATTGCAAAAGCGCATGTCGACGGAACGGTGGAAGTGAGAACGAAGCGATTGAATCCAGGCATTCCGATTCCCTTGGAGGCATCGCTAGTCCATGGGGTATATGATGAGGATGTGAAGGATGAGCCTCAATTTAAGCAGGTGGCGAAATCCTTGGCGGAGTTTTTGGATGGTTGTGATTTGGCTGGATTTAATTCGAACCGATTTGATGTGCCGATGTTGGTGGAGGAGTTTTTACGAAATGAAGTTGATTTTGATATGAAAAATCGGAAATTGGTGGATGCCCAACGTATATTTCATATGATGGAGCCAAGGAATTTAACGGCGGCTTTTAAGTTTTATTGCGGCAAAGATTTAATTGGGGCCCACGGTGCGGAAGCGGACGTGTTAGCGACCTTGGAAGTTTTAAATGCCCAGGTGAAGCATTACGAAAGTGTGGCAATGAAAGATGATAAGGGTGAGGATTATTTCCCGATTCAGAATGATGTGAACAAATTGCATGAGTTGTCGAATTCGAATTCAATTGATTTCGCCAATCGCATGGTCTACAATAAAGAAAAGGTGGCTGTATTTAATTTTGGTAAGCATTCAGGCAGACCGGTGTTAGATGTTTTAAAATCGGATCCCTCCTATTATGATTGGATGATGAAAGGGGATTTTGCGATGGATACGAAACGGAAGTTGACCGAGATTAAATTACAAGGATTTAACCGCTAGGTAGATTTTCATGACGAATATTTAAGTTTAATTCGTATTTTTGCCTCGCATAATTGCCTAATTATATCACCCATGCAATCCATACCTGAAATAATTCGTACGATTCCATTAACTCATTACGTCATCTTAAGCTCTGCTTTATTTTGTATTGGGATTTTGGGGGTGTTGACGAGAAGAAATGCCATTATTGTGTTTATGGCGATAGAGTTGATGTTAAATGCTGTCAATTTACTTTTAGCTGCATTTTCATCGTATTATTCAGACCCTTCTGGCCAGATTTTTGTCTTTTTCATTATGGCTGTTGCGGCAGCGGAAGTTGCGGTAGGCCTAGCCATCATCGTGATGATATATCGAAACATTCAAAGTATCGATATCGGGATCCTCAATAAGTTAAAAAATTAATTTATGTCATTTATCTATTTAATACCTCTTTTACCCTTATTGGGATTTGCAATTAATGGACTGGGGTTTCCGCGTATTTCAAAGACATTGGCAGGTATCATCGGAACGATTCCTCCCTTGGTAGCCTTTATGTTGTCATTGCAATTGTTTTTGAATTTTGATGGAAAAACTCAAATTTTAACGCTAAGTGAGTGGATTAGGGTGGGGGATTTATCGATTCCCTTGGCATTTCAAATCGACGAATTATCGATAATGATGTTGCTCGTTATTACGGGAGTTGGGACGTTGATTCATTTGTATTCGATGGGCTATATGGCGCATGACAAAGGATTAGGTAAGTTTTTTGCCTTTTTGAATTTGTTCGTGTTCTTTATGCTCATTTTGGTATTAGGGGCCAATTTCACTGTGTTATTTATAGGTTGGGAAGGCGTAGGTTTATGTTCCTATTTATTAATTGGCTTTTGGAATCAAAAGAACAGTTATGGGGATGCGGCGCGCAAGGCCTTTATTATGAACCGAATTGGGGATTTAGGCTTTTTGGCGGGGATCTTTTTATTGATTCAACATTTCGGGAATACCAATTATGCGGATATTTTTGGCGCGATTCAATCGGGCGATGTTCCTGAAAATGTAGGCTTAATTGCTTTTTGTTTATTTGTAGGTGCGATGGGTAAATCGGCTCAAATTCCATTATTTACTTGGTTACCCGATGCGATGGCGGGACCTACGCCGGTTTCTGCTTTGATTCACGCAGCCACGATGGTGACGGCGGGAATTTACATGGTTATTCGAGCGAATGTACTCTTTGAATTAAGTCCGGAGGTGTTGCATTTTGTGGGTTGGATCGGATTAGCTACTGCCTTATTAGGAGCGGCGATTGGTTTGTTTCAAAATGATATTAAGAAGGTATTGGCCTATTCGACGGTGTCTCAATTGGGCTATATGTTCATGGGATTAGGGGCTTCGGCGTATTCGGCTTCCTTTTTCCATGTGATGACGCACGCTTTTTTTAAGGCCTTATTGTTTTTAGGGGCGGGTTCTGTGATTCATGCGATGTCGGATGAGCAAGATATTCGAAAAATGGGTGGTTTAAAAAGTAAAATGCCGATTACCTATTTGACTTTTTTATTGGGAACTATTGCGATCGCGGGTATTCCGCCATTTGCGGGTTTTTTCTCGAAAGATGAAATTTTAGCGCACCTGTATCACCACGATCAGGTGATGTGGGCTTTGGCGATTTTGGGGTCGGCCTTGACGTCTTTTTATATGTTCCGTGTGTTTATTCTAACCTTTTGGGGTGAATTTAGGGGGACAGAAAAGCAGGCCCATCATGTACATGAATCCCCTTTGTCGATGACGATTCCATTACTGGTATTAGCCGTGTTTTCAGTAGGTGGAGGATTGATCAATTTACCTCATTTTGCAGGTGGACATGAGTTTTTGGCTACTTGGTTAGCACCATTATTACCTGAATCAGAAGGGCTGGGTGAGGTTTCCTTTTTGAGTTTGGAAATGGGGGCTCCTTTATTGGCGGCATTTTTGCCTGCGTTTTTGGCTATTTATTTGTTTGGCGTGAAGAAGTTGATTCCTTCGGAGGATGCTGACATTTCAGGGATACAAAAATTGGTTTATCAAAAGTTTTACATTGATGAAGTATATGATGTGCTTTTTGTGAAACCAATTGCCATGATGTCCAATTTCTTTGCCCAGGTAATTGACTTTTTGGTGATTGATTTACTCGTGGAGGGGATTGGCAAAACCGTTCAATATGCGTCTACCGAATTGAGAAAGGCACAGACTGGAAATGTGGGTTATTATGTATTTGTGATGGTTATATCCATCTCCATCATTTTATTTTTGGGATTAAAATCCTTGATCTTATAATATTTATTTGACGAAGAAGGCATGAATTTACTTTTTATCCTATTTTTCCCATTATTGGCCGGCGCTATTTTGTTGATTGCAAAGCCTGCCAAATCATTTATTTGGTCCTTGGGAACTGCATTGATTGAATTGGGCGCGACGGGATATCTGTTGACCCAAATGTCAGAAAGCCAAGGTTCTCAAAGTTTCACACATGCTTGGATTCCTGAGGTGGGGATTTCTTTTTCTTTGTTGGCCGATGGCATCAGTGGGATTTTAATTGGGCTTTGTGCTTTATTGGTTCCATTCATCATTGCCAGTACTGCGAATACAGATAAAGCGAATAATGCACAATATCAAGGCTTAATTTTAACGATGCAAACCGCTTTAATAGGCGCATTTTTAGCCAAAGATGCCTTTTTATTTTATTTCTTTTTCGAGGCCTCTTTATTGCCTATCTACTTTTTAGCCTCGATTTATGGGAGTGAAAACCGTCAGGCCATCACGTTTAAGTTTTTCATATATACACTCTTCGGATCTTTATTTTTATTGATTGGATTAATTTTCGTGTATTTACGGACTCCGGGGCTGATCCATTCAGCGGATATGGATGTTTTATACCAAACGGCACATGGACTTTCAGCGGCCCAACAAGGCTATTTATTCCTCGCCTTTTTCATCGCTTTTGCGATTAAAATGCCGATTTTTCCCTTTCATACTTGGCAGCCAAATACGTATACCACCGCGCCGACGCAAGGAACAATGTTATTATCCGGTATCATGTTAAAAATGGGTACCTATGGCGTGATACGGTTAGTCTTACCTATGTTTCCCTTGGGCATTGCGGCTTGGGGTCCAGCAGCTATGATTTTGTCGATTATAGGTGTTATTTATGGTTCGATCATTGCGATCCAACAAAAAGATGCCAAAAGACTCTTAGCCTATTCTTCCTTTGCACACGTAGGATTGATTTCCGCGGGTATGTTGACTCAAAGCATCGAAGGTATTCAAGGTGCTTTATATCAAATGTTGAGCCATGGAATTAATGTGGTGGGATTGTTTTTTGTGATTGATTTGATTGAAAGACGAACTAAATCTCGTGAATTAGCCCAATTAGGTGGAATAACACAGGCATCCTATGTGCTGAGTGTTTGTTTTGTGATTTTAAGTTTAGGTTCGGTCGCTTTGCCCTTAACGAATGGTTTCATCGGAGAATTTTTATTGTTAAAAAGTGTATTTGATTATCAAATGACTTTGGGAATTGTGGCGGGGATAACAATAATTTTAGGCGCGGTTTACACCTTGCGATTGATTCAAAAATCGATGTTTGGCAATGTTTCGCGCATCACGAAGGATTTTGAAGATTTACAGGCGGCAGAAAAATGGGTATTGATTCCATTATGCGC
>Ga0114958_10000198_pt1 | contig 51513 bp, 52 predicted proteins | sample C_130208_EF_Meta_FD_89577 | JGI IMG/M metagenome (GOLD analysis project Ga0114958, IMG submission 89577) | Freshwater microbial communities from Lake Croche, Canada to study carbon cycling - C_130208_EF_MetaG | ecosystem: Environmental > Aquatic > Freshwater > Lake | place: Lake Croche, Canada... | reverse complement strand
GCTACCCAGCCAAGATTTCTTGATGTTTGCACATCACGAAAGACGGGCATTATAGCAAACTTAATCTATTCTGACACTCTAAAATCGTAAATCTCTAGTGAATCTCATGGATGTTATTGTTTTCGACTGTCGCTGTGGTGTGCAACAGATAACCAAAGTTTTCAACCATTGATAATTTGTCGTTTAAAACGACTTTGTATGAGAAAGGCAAAAAAATGGGCACTGCAATTAACAGCGCCCAAAAAAGGAGATAAATGCTAAAAGATAAGCAGTTATTAATATGTATTTTGATAATCGATTGTTAAAGAATTAATATTGCCTATTATTTTTCAACAATTTATAATTTTTAAGTTGAAAATAAACGTTGTAAAAATAAAAACAAATTAACACTTAGATACTTTAGGAGTTTATTTGGAGGATATATGACAAACTATAGCGATATTTATAAGAGGTTTATTAATTTAGCAGTTGCATCTGAAAAATTATTGGAATACCCAAAACTTGATCCAACGGAAACAAAAATATTGAATTTATTAATTACTTATTGGCAAAACAATCAAGCCATTACAGTAGTTAACGCAATGCACATGACAACTGAAATCTCTACTTCCACCGCATTCAGACACTTAAAAACGTTGCGTAAAAAAGGCTACATTGAATTAGTCATTGATGAAATTGATAACCGTGTTAAGTATGTGCAAGCTACAACTCAAGCTAATGAATATTTTGCTAAATTAGGTAAGTTAATGGTAAAGGCTATCAAATAAAGATGTACTAATAAAGCTATATTTTAGATAATAGTGTTTTATTAAAATATAGTTTTTTAAATGATAACAGTTTTTATTGTTGCTGGTATAGCAACAGCTTGGGTTGTTTTCTATCAACTCAATATATTCTTTTTTAGCAGTTTAGAGCTTAATCCATTTGTCCGTTGGATATTCCTACCTGCCGGAATAAAATTATTATCAATCTTATTGTTTGATTATATTGCTATTGCAGGACTGTTTATTGGTGCAATGATTACCTCTGATATCCTACTTTATCCAATTTCTCACTTAGTTGTTGTTAGCGCAATTTCTGCAATCAATCCATATTTTGCAGTCAACATTTCTAAACGCTGTCTCAAATTAGATAATCTATTCTACAATCTACAAGCCTCACAGCTATTAATCATTTGCTTTGTTGCAGCTGTCTTTAATAGTGTTGCGCATATGATTTATTTAAACTCAGTCAAAATAGCAGACACGCCCTTACAGGGGGCTATCAGTATGATGATTGGGGACTTTTTAGGTTGTGTGCTAGTGCTATTACTTTTTGCATTAGCAATTAAATTGGTTAGAAAATACTTATCAGCAGATAATTAAAGCAAAAAAATGGACACTGCGTTAACAGTGTCCAAAAAGAGGAGATAAACACTTAAATGATAAGTAATTTACGGAAATGATTTTAGTAACTGATTATTAAAACCGCATTTCACATTTGTTAAGATTTAAATATTGCCTAGTGTTTTATTAGCCCGTTGTATCTGTTGTGAAGCTTTCTGTTACTTCTGTCTATCTTTCTCAGCTTTAAGTAACTTGCCCGCACGCTCTTTCTGCTGCTTTAAGCTAGCTATGCGTGCTTGTTGAGGCGTTAGGGGTTTAATATGTCAACCATAAATTGTAAAACTATGACACTACTGTTGGAAAATTCCTGCCATATGCAATAATCGACGCATAAAATTACGTGCTTTTTTGAGGATTTAATGGATGTTTATTTAGTGCGGCACACAACGCCAGATGTTGCTTCTGGTGTTTGCTACGGACAAGCCGATGTTGGGCTGGCAGAGAGTTTCGATATGGAGTGGTCGATGCTGATGCCAAAGCTTGCCCATTTGGTGAACCCCTTAGTATTTAGCAGCCCTCTTCAGCGCTGTGCGAAGCTAGCGCAAAGAGCGGTAGATCATTTTAATTTTTCATCACTGCTTACAGATGCTCGTTTGCTAGAGCTTAGTTTTGGGGATTGGGGGTTAAAGGCTTGGGAAGATATTCCGCAGGGTGTTGTGGGTGATTGGACGGATGAACACGTAATGCAAGCGCCGCCCAATGGTGAATCTTATGTTGACTTGCATCTAAGAGCGAAAACTTTTTTATATGATTTGGATAAGCATCAAAACTATAAACAGGCGCTAGTTTTTACGCATGCAGGTGTTTCAGAGCATTAGTAGCAGAGGCTTTAGAGGTCCCCTTACGAGAAGCATCGGGGATGGAAGTTAATTATGGAAGCGTGACCCAAATTGCATTAGATGCTGGAGTCACGCGGCTTAAGTTTGTAAACCGTTAAGCGATTTTGCTTTGGTGATTAGCTAGCTTTTGGAAAGCGGCTTGTGCAATCCAAGCGACGCCTAAGTAGAAAGCTGTGTAGCCAAGGTAGGGTGTGAAGTATTGAGCTACACGTGCTGAAAACTCAGCAATAGTTAAGCCGCTCACCTTGTCTGAAAATGCATACCAAAACGCGTTTGATAAAACAAAAGCTAGGCTAGTAGCTATCAAAGCGGCAGGTATAAAAATGCTTAAATTAAAAGGTTGTTCTTGTTTAGCAATATAACGACCAGCGCCCCATACCATAGCGTATGTTGGAATTAGGCCCCAGTAGCCCAATGACATGCAGTAATCTGCAACGCCAGCAAATCCCAAAGCATAAAAATCTACGGCAAAAGCAACGGCAATAGCGATCGCTAACCAGCGTACTTTTTGCATCAACATACCAGTTAAGAAAAGTGCTGCGATGGTTGCATCAGGTAATAGAAAGCTGGTGCCAAAATGACTGCTACGCGTGAGTAAAATTAAGGCCATTAGCGCCATTCCGATGAGCGTTGAATTTTGTGTTTTTGAAGACATAACAAACTCCATTTATATTTAATCATATTGTAACCCTTATCCGACGGTTTTTGTCGGATAAGGGTTGGGGTTTAAAAATTATAGCTTAGCGTTGCAAATACTGATCTCGGATCACTTGGGTAGTAATAGTAGCCAGCATAAAAACTTGGGTCGTTTTTATTTTGAAAGCCACCGTAAGTTGCATAACGCTCGTTTAATAAGTTCTTAATAGCCAATCTAAAATCCCATTGATTAATTTTTTTATTCAAATATAAATCGCTGACAATGTAAGAAGGCATTTTGGTGTAAGCGCTTTTATCATTTGCGCCATCATAATATTGACTGCCAACGTAGTTCGTCACTAAGCCCAAAGACCAATCATTGTCGAACTTATAATTCACACGAGCATTAATTAGAAGTTTCGGCACAAGATCGAAAGACTTTCCTTTATATGGCCCATCTTCATAGATTGCTTCTTGTAGCTTTGAGTTTGTGTAAAAACTTAGTCGATCCGTCATCAAAGATGCAGTGCTCAAGTAAACGCCTTTTCTTTCAACTATGTTTGCATCATTGATGTTTTTTTGAGTACCAACGTTATATCGAATGCCATCCTCTGTTTGTGTTTGGAAAATAGAGGTTGTAAGCTTTGTATTACCTATTTCAAAAGTTGAACCAATTTCTGCCGTGCGATCTATTTGGGGATTAATTAAGCCTCCAAAGAAAGTTCTACCGCTGCTGCTATATCCCCAGAACTCGTCAATATTGGGAAATCGGAAAGATTGGCCGTATTTAATATAAACTTTCTCAGCATCTGAAAATTTATAGTTAAGCCCCAACTCCCAAGCATTAGCGGATGTGGTTTTTTTGGCATTAGATAAATCATATCCGTCATCATCATTCGCACTTATGCGCTGGGTTTGTCTTCTAAATCCGGTTGTTAAATCCAAATTTTCTTGAAGTGGCAATCTTTGGTTCAAGTAAAAAGAATTATCGATCAATGCAGCACTCGATTTTGATAGAGAAGGGCCATCATTAAGCAAATTTAGATCGTTTTGCTTGCCTGAGGAATGAGCATAGTCGTATCCAACGACTAGGTTTCCTAATTTTTCTAAGTCTATTTTTAGACGTGGTGAAAAGTCCATGCGCCATCGGCTATAGTTTGCGCTGTAGGCAGAGTATTGGGGAGGGTTATAGAGGGCGTAGCCATTTAAAGGATCGCCTTGATTATCGCCATTCTTGAAAAATTCAGACTTTGTGTTTTTGTAAGAAAAATCACCTTCAAATTTCACACTATTTGTGATTTCGTAAGTAGTCCCTAATCCTAGTCCGTAGTTGTCATACTTGTTGTTTGCTCCTTTGAAGCAACTATAAATGTCACATTTCACATCGCGCGGGTTGCCTTGTCCAATAGGCGCTATCACTGCACCAGGCGTGTGATTTTTGTTGTGATTTCCGAAAACTTCTAGGTAGGCAGAGCTTTTCTCGGAATATTGGGTAATGCGGGCATTAATTGAATATTGGTCCGACGCAGTATTTTGTCTCCAGCCATCTGAGTGACTGGCATTGCCTGAAATCTTAAAAAGCGTGTCGTTAAATTTGTTCTGAAAAATTGCGTTCATGCCGGTTGTGCCAAAGCTACCTATGGTTGCAGATGCTTGATTAATTGATTTCTGACTTTCATTAGTCACGATGTTAATGACACCACCCACTGCGCGATCGCCATATTGAACCCCTGCACTACCTTTAATTACTTCGATACGATCAATCGATTGAACTGGGATGATTTCCCATGGCGTTGCGCTAGAATCAATAGGGCTCACTTTTTGGCCATTGATTAACACTAAGGTTGTACTGCCTGAAGTGGCCCCATAACCACCAATATCAATAGTTGCCCCTTGGTTGAATTGGCCAAGTGCAGTCCCTGTGACATTGAAACCGCCTAGTTGCGAGAGAATCTGCGGGATCGAAGTTGCGTTGATTTCTTGAATATCCTCGCGGCTAATTACCTGAATATTAGCTGGAATATTTTGAATTTTTTCATGCACGCGATTGGCTGTAACAATGACATCAGTAGCGTTAATCGGTGTTTCTGCAGCTATGATTGGTGTACTAAAAAGCAGGCCTAATAGACCAGCTATCGTGGTTTTTTTCATTATCATTCCCTAGTAAAGGCGTACGTCCCCGCGCGCCAATATTAAAAATGAAAATGCCGAGTGTGCAGCTCGATTAGAATTAAGAGATTGTATGTAGTATTAACCTGATTGGATTTAATACAACAGAAACCGTCACCCCGCGGCATTTCCATGCTTAGGTTGCTAGGCCGGTCTCCGGGCTTGTGAGGATACGATTTGCGCCTTCCCAAACTTGCGTTCAGTGGCGTGTTGCAAATCTACAATCACTTACCGTTGCGGGGGCAGCATAGGATTTGTTTTAAAAACGCACCTATTTCCCAGTTTCACCCTTGTTACTGAAAAGTATCGCAGGCACCTATCAACTTAGGATCATTATATTGGATTTTAGTGAAGCCCGTTTAATAGTTTATGTAAACACGCTGCCACCAAGGTGCAGTAAAGCTTTCAATGTAATCGCTTATAGGTTGACTAGATAAGGATTTAACAATTATAGTGCGTGCATGGATGCTGATTTAAAAGCTTTAGAGGAGAAGATTTCACAACTCGTGCAGTTGTGTAGATCTCTGCGTGAAGATAACATCGAACTAAGGCAATCGCTTGCCTTAGCGCAAGAGGCTGAACGCCAACTAAAAGCGCGTATGCAGCAAGCTCAAATTCGAATTAAAAGCATCATCGATCGCTTGCCAGAGGATGTCTTATGAGTAACGTTAAAGGCGTTGAAGTTAATATTATGGGGCGCGAATTCACGATTGCTTGCCCACCCCAAGAACGTGAAGGTCTATTAAGTGCTGTCGCTTATCTCGATAAAAAAATGTGTGATATTCGAGACTCTGGGAAGATCGTTGGTGCGGAGCGTATTGCGATGATGGCGGCGCTAAATTTAGCCCATGAGTTACTGACAACTCGCTCTGGCGGTGTTGACATTGGTGGGATGAAGGGTAAAGTTGCTCGAATGCAAAGCATGGTTGATGATGCGATTGCTGAGCAAAATAAATTGTTCTAATTCATCTCTAAAAACTGCTTTACTGGTTTCTTTTGTTCCCCGCGGTATAGTTTAGGTTATATATTCCTTGAACTAGTTTCTAGCATAGGTCTCCGTTATTCAAGTTGCTGTGAGCGCGATCCACTGCGGTTGTGCCTAATGCGCTTTAGATGGTTACCACTTGAGCCTTTTTGGTTCAGGATGCTAGCCCAGGCTATATGCAGCGGGGAACTCCTTATTTTTAGCGTAGTTCGTGATATTTCAAATCGGCTAAACTTACCTTTTCTAAACATTTCTCATGGCTTGCTTCAAGCACAACGGGCGGCGCAAAACCTGCTTCGGCAGCCTCATGCCAGCGGGATGCACATAAACACCATCGATCTCCCGGTTTCAGCCCTTCAATACCGTACTCTGGATGAGCTGTGCTGAGGTCATTGCCTTGGCTGCCAGAAAAAATTAAAAATTCTTCTGTTACTTGTGCGCAAACAGTATGGCTTCCGGTATCTTGCGCGCCGGTTTCACAGCATCCGGTTCGTGTAAATCCGGTAAGAGGATCTAGGCTACACACTTGTAATAACGTTCCCAAAACATTTTTTGCCATTGCGCTGCTCTTTTTTAAGATTAAGTCAGGTTATGATAAGCGCATATTTGAATAATCAGGAAATATTGAGGAATAGATAATGCGTTATTGGTTGATGAAATCTGAGCCTGCCGATGTTTCGATTGATGATTTAGCATCTTTTCCAAATCAAACGGTGGATTGGTATGGTGTACGGAATTACCAAGCACGTAACTTTATGCGCGACCAAATGCAAGTGGGCGATGGTGTCCTGTTCTATCACTCCAACTGTGATCAGCCTGGCATTGCAGGCCTTGCAGAAGTCTCAACACTCGCATATCCAGATCGATTGCAGTTTCTTAAAGACCATAAATATTACGATCCAAAAGCCACACCAGAAACGCCGCGTTGGTTTAATGTGGATGTGAAGTTGGTGCGTAAGACCAGATTGCTGAGTTTAAAAGAAATGCGTGAAAAACCAGCATTGGAAAATTTAAAAATTTTACAACGAGGTAATCGACTCTCAATTACGCCAGTAGATCCAAGAGATTGGCAAACAATTATAGCTTTATTAGCCTAAGTTAAAAAAGCCCTGAATTTTCAGGGCTTTTTTTATTAATTACTAAAGATTACGGCAGATCTATTTATTAAGGCTGGTCTAAGCTACCCATCGATTTAGGATAAGTCACCACGCCCCAAGGCATTTCCTTGTTAGGAATTTCTTTGGTTTTTTCTAGCGTTTCAGTGTCAATCACCATCACTGCTTGAGATTTACCGCAAGCAAGTAAGATTTGTTTGTCATCAGGGGTGAAACTGAAATGCCAGCAGCGATTGCCTGTGCTGATATCTTTGATTTTTTCAAAGGTCTTTGCATCGTAAACCTGTAAGGCCTTCTCTTTTGAGGTTGCAACAAAAATACGCTCGCCTTTACGATCAAAGGAAATGCCATAAGGCGATTGGCCGGTTTCAACGGTGCGGATAACATCAAGCTTTTTGTCCAAGACCAAAAATTTATTGCCGTATTCCAAAGTGGCTAAGTAGCTTTTGCCATCAGGCGATACTTTGATGCCGCGTGGGCGATCGCCATATTCTTTGGTTGAGATGGTTTTGAGTAGTTTGCCTGTGGCAAAGTTGTGAACGGTGATGGTATTGTCAGCCTCATTGGTGATGATGATTTTTTTACCATCTTTTGAAAACTCAATGCCTTCTGTTTCTGGGCCACCTAAAATTTCTCGTACCTTTTTACCTTTTTTTAAATCAACGACTGCAATAATTGCTGGTGCTTTGTCATCATCGTCATCCTCTTTAACTGGCTCGCCCATTTTGGGTGGCGGGCCGCCTTTTGAACTTGGCTCAGTGGAAACAAAAACTAAGCCTTTATGGACTCGAACAAATTCTGGGTTTTTACCCACCATGATATGTTTAATTAATTGGCCAGTTGCGCGGTCAATGACTGAAATATTGTCATCGTCTTTGTTTGCAGTAATGAGGAACTTACCATCTGCAGTCACCGCAATGCCGCGAGGACTTTTGGCTTGAATATCAATATTGCCAGTGGCTTCCATGCTATCCAAATTAATGACAGTTATACCGCCATCTTGATTTGAAACATAAGCGTTACCCTTTTCAGCGCCAAGGCTAGAAAGACTAGTTGCTGAAAAAATAAGGGCTGCTGCAAGCAATGAAAGCTGTTTCATGTGTTTATTCTCCAATATTAAAAGTGCTTATTTTAGTCAGTTGCTTGGCCATAAGGTTCTGTCAAACTTCAAGTCAGGAATTTATCCCAAGAATAGTTGATAAGCCGGGTTGTCGCTCTCATCCCAATATGGGTAACCTAACTGATCTAAGAATGTTTTGAACGCCGCTCGGTCGCTAGGAGGCACCTGCATGCCAACCAATACCCGGCCGTAATCTGCGCCATGGTTGCGATAATGAAATAAGCTGATATTCCAATCGTGACCCATGGTGTCGAGGAAGTTCATGAGTGCGCCAGGCTTTTCAGGAAACTCGAAACGATAAATCACCTCATTGGTCGCTTGTGGGGCATGGCCTCCAACTAAGTGCCGTAAATGTAACTTTGCGACTTCGTTATCGCTCAGGTCTAGTGCAGGCAAGTCGTTGGACTTGAGCATTTCAACTAGTTCGCTTGGTGCTTTGTTGTCATTGACCGCAATGCCGACAAAAATATGGGCTGATTTTGGATCTGAATAACGATAATTAAATTCTGTAATGCTGCGGCCGCTGAGTAAGCGGCAGAATTTTTTGAATGAGCCTGGTTTTTCAGGAATAGTGACCGCTAATACAGCTTCACGTTTTTCGCCAATCTCCGCACGCTCTGCTACAAATCGCAAACGGTCAAAATTCATATTGGCGCCAGAGGCAATGCCCACCATGGTTTTGCCATGCAAATTATTACGTTTGATGTATTCTTTCATACCAGCAACACCAAGTGCACCAGCTGGCTCTAAAATAGAGCGGGTGTCTTCAAATACATCTTTAATCGCAGCACAAATCGCATCGTTATCGACCAAAATCATTTCATCAACATAGGCTTGGCAAAGCTTAAAAGTATGTTCGCCCACTTGCTTCACTGCCGCGCCGTCAGCAAATAAGCCGACTTGGTCGAGCATGACACGTTTGCCTGCTTTTAACGACTGCGTCATGGCGTCAGCGTCACTTGCTTCAACGCCAATCACTTTAATTTCTGGGCGCAACGCTTTTACATAGGCGGCAACGCCTGCAAGTAAGCCACCGCCACCCACACAGCAGAATATCGCTTCGATAGGCTCAGGATGCTCATTCAAAATTTCCATCGCAATCGTGCCCTGACCGGCGATGACTTCAGGGTCGTCGTATGGGTGAACAAAAGTCAGGCCTTCCGACTTTTCTAGTTTTAAAGCATGCAAATAAGCGTCTGAATAGGAATCACCAAAGAGCACAACTTCGGCGCCGCGACTTTTAACAGCATTGATTTTAATGAGCGGGGTTGTTGTTGGCATGACAATGACTGCTCGGCATCCTAGCTTTTGTGCAGACAGTGCAACGCCTTGCGCATGATTGCCAGCAGACGCTGCAATCACGCCATGAGTAAGTGCCTCTTTAGAAAGATGCGCCATCCTGTTGTAGGCGCCGCGAATCTTAAAAGAAAACACGGGTTGCATGTCTTCACGTTTAAGTAAAACGCGATTATCTAAGCGTGCCGACAAAATCGGCTGATATTCGAGCGGTGTCTTTTTAGCCACGTCATAGACTAGTGCGGCACGAATTTTTTCTAAGTAGTCGTTTTTCATTCAGTCTTGCTAAGTGTATGATTGAGGGTATCTTGTAATTATAAAGAAAACGTATCATTAAAGAATTTTATTATGCAATTTGAAGGATAAATGAACATGGCAACGCAAGACGAATTAAAACAACAAGTCGCAATAGCGGCGGTCGAATATGTAAAAGGCGGCATTATTGGGGTGGGCACCGGCTCCACTGCTAATTTCTTTATTGATGAACTTGCAAAAGTAAAAGCAAAAATTGACGGTGCTGTCGCCAGTTCAGAAGCAACAGCGCATCGCTTGCGTGCCCATGGCATTGAAGTGTTTGATTTAAACGCTGTAGATGGCATGGAAATTTATGTTGACGGTGCGGATGAAATTACTGAGCATCTTCACATGCTTAAAGGCGGTGGTGGTGCGTTAACACGCGAGAAAATCGTTGCAGCCTGTGCAAAAAGCTTTATCTGTATTTGCGATGAGAGTAAATATGTACCAGTACTCGGTAAATTTCCTTTGCCGGTAGAAGTGTTGCCAATGGCGCGTAGCTATGTGGCCCGTGAGTTGGTGAAGCTAGGCGGTCAGCCAAAATTGCGTGACCTCACAACAGATAACGGCAATATGATTTTAGATGTGCACGGTTTAACAATTAGTAACCCGATTGAAATGGAAGCCAAGATTAACCAAATCGTCGGCGTGGTAACGAATGGCTTATTTGCCGCACGTCCGGCCAATGTTCTTCTGTTAGCAACCGCCGATGGCGTTAAAACTTATACATCAAAATGTCATAAACAAGGTCTAAACTAGTCCTCTTTATGGATTTGCTGTTGATTTTTTTATAAGGACTTTCTGATGCAAACTGAACATACCTATAAGCAGTATGACGCTGAACTTGAAGCTGTGCGTGCAAAAGTCCTGCAAATGGGCGGCTTGGTTGAGCAGCAAATTGTCAACGCTTTGGACTCATTGGTCAGCGTCAATCCAAAATTAGCTCAAGAAGTAATGGGGGTCGATCAACAAGTCAATTCACTTGAAATGCAAGTTGATGAAGATTGTAGCCACATCATTGCAAGACGTCAGCCTGCTGCCAGTGATTTACGCTTGATCATGATGATCGTGAAGACGATTACCGATCTTGAGCGTATTGGTGATGAAGCAACTAAAATTGCACGTGTTACACAAAAGATTTATGAGTCGGACCGCATGTACAAGCCACGTTTTAATGAAATTAAAACCATGGTAACTTTGGTGCGTGAGATGTTGCGTACATCTCTAGATGCTTTTGCGCGTTTGGACGTGACGAGAACAGTTGAAGTTGCGCGTCAGGATGAGCAAGTAGATGAGCAATTCCGTGCTGCGATGCGTCAGTTGATTACTTTTATGTTGGAAGATCCACGTACAATTTCTATGTCATTAGAGGTGTTGTTTGTTGCGAAAGCGATTGAGCGTATTGGCGACCATGCAAAAAACATTGCTGAATATGTGGTGTATATGGTGAAGGGTAAAGATGTTCGCCATACCTCTGTTGATGAAATGGAACGCGAAACGCTCGCACCATAATTTTCTGTTTTTTTTGTTACAAGAATAAAGGTTGGTCTTGGTCAATAGTAAACCAACTTTCTCTGAAATTGCTGCAGTTGATCTAGGCTCCAATAGTTTCAGATTGCAACTTGCAAGGGTGGTCGACGACCATCTTATTTTTCATGACTCCTTGCGTGAGGTCGTCAGACTGGGCGCAGGGTTGAGTGATGACAAAACTCTGAGTGACGAAGCATTAAATCGTGCGATTGAATGCCTTAATCGTTTTGGTGAGCGCCTGCGTGGACTTCCTCCTCAAGCAGTGCGTGCAGTCGCTACTAACACTTTTCGTGTTGCTAAAAATGCCCCTCAACTCCTAAAAGCAGCGCAAGAAGCGCTCGGTTTTCCAATAGAAATCATTGCTGGTCGTGAAGAGGCGCGCATGATTTTTGTGGGCGTGAGTCACAGTCTTACTAAAGCTGAACATAAACGCCTTGTCATTGATATTGGTGGGGGGTCAACTGAATTCATTATCGGTGAAGGCTTGGAGCCTGTAGAGATGGAAAGTCTCTATATGGGATGTGTTAGTTATAGCCTGAAGTACTTTGCTGATGGAAAAATCACTGAAGAAGCTTTTGAGCGGGCTCAAATTGCGGCAGCGACTGAAATTCAAACGATTGCAAAAAACTTTAAACCTAAGCATTGGCAAGAGGCAATTGGTTCCTCTGGAACAGCGCGGACACTTGGCGAAGTGCTTCGTCTTAATGGCCTGACGGATGGCGCTGTTACGCTTGAGGGCTTGTATCAATTGAGACAGTTATTGATAGGTGCTAAAGAAGTTAAAAAAATACAACTTCAAGGACTCAGTGTGGACCGTTCTTCAGTCATCTCCGGTGGATTGGCCATTATGATCGCTGCATTTGAGGGTTTGAGCATTGAGAAGCTGACCGTTGCCAATAGTGCATTGAGAGAAGGTGTGCTTTATGAGTTACTAGGGCGCATGCAGCACGATGATACGCGTGATGCAACGGTTAATAGCTTTATGCGTCGTTATCATGTGGATAGAGATCAGGTAAAGCGTGTGCAGTCTTTATCGATTTTATTGCTCTCGCAAGTCGAACATAAGTTAAGCGGAGATGTGGCGGTTGCTAAGCAATATTTGGGATGGGCGGCCAAATTGCATGAGATTGGTGTTTCGATTGCACACGGCGGTTATCACAAGCATTCGGCGTACATTATTGAAAATGCTGATATGCCCGGTTTTTCGAAAATGGAACAAGAAAGTTTAGGTTTTTTAGTGCGCGCACAGCGGCGCTCACTTGCTAAGCTACAAATGCCAGCGCTTTCTGAAGACCGTACAGTGTTAGTGATGATTTTTAGATTGGCGGTTTTATTTCATCGCAATCGCTTACATATTACGCCGCCAGAACTCAATTTGGCTTGGCATAAAGCGGGTTTTGGGCTGGATGTTGAGCCTGGATGGCTCGCTAAGAATCCTTTGACGGATGCTGAGCTAGCCAGTGAGGTAGTTTATTGGAAAGACCTTAATATTACGCTTTCTCTAGCTTAGTTCTTTGAGATTTCTGGCGCTGGCAAGTCCTGGCCGTAAAGCTGCATTAACGCTTGTTGTGCTGAATTTTGTATCCCGCGTTTATGTGCTAATTGGTAAGTGCTGTCTGGCATCATTTCCCAAGCATTCATATTGTCTTTCAGGTACACATCCAAACCTTCTTGAATGACTCGTTTTTTTACTTTTGCATCGAGAATAGGGAAGCAGACTTCAATACGCTTAAAGAGGTTTCGGTACATCCAATCGGCGCTTGAAAGGTAAACATTTTCCTCTCCTTCATTCAAGAAGTAAAAAATACGCGTGTGCTCTAAATAACGACCAACCACTGACCGCACTCTAATATTTTCAGAAACCCCAAGAACGCCAGGCTTGAGCGCACAGACGCCACGCACTAATAGATCGATTTCAACACCGGCATTAGATGCATCGTACAAAGCTCTAATAACATCGTACTCCAACAACGCATTCATTTTGGCAATGATGCGGGCTTTCTTAGCGGACTTTGCAATTTCTGTTTCTTTGTTGATCGCTTTAATCAAGTTGCTATGCAAAGTGAATGGTGATTGCCATAGATGATTGAGCTTGTTTGATTTTCCTAGACCAGTCAGTTGCGCGAAGACATCATTCACATCAGCACAAATTTCATCGTTGCATGTAAATAAACCGAAGTCTGTATAAAGTTTAGCTGTGCGTTGATGGTAATTACCTGTTGCAAGATGCGCATAACGACGCAGCGTGCCATCTTCACGGCGAACAACCATGGCCATTTTGGCGTGGGTTTTGTGGCCGACTACGCCATACACAACGTGAGCACCAGCATCTTCAAGTTTGGCTGCCCAATTGATATTTGCTTCTTCATCAAAGCGTGCAAACAGCTCAACGACAACAGTCACTTCTTTGCCGCGCTTCGCCGCCTCAATTAAAGACTTCATTAAAGTAGAGTCTGCGCTGGTGCGATAAAAAGTTTGCTTGATGGCTAATACGTCTGGGTCTTCAGCAGCTTGCGTAATAAAGTCAGTCACAGCATTAAAAGATTGGAAGGGGTGATGAACCAAGATATCTTGTTTGCGTATCGCTTTAAAAACGTCAGATTCTTTGACTAGTTCTTTGGCCTTAGAAGCCGTATAAGGCGGGTATTTAAGCGTTGGCTTATCTACTAAATCCGGGATCTGCATCAGGCGAACTAGGTTTACAATGCCATTGACTTGGTAAAGGTCTTCTTTATGTAAGCCAAACTGACCAAGTAGAAAATGAGACATTTCATCAGGACAGCTATCGGCCACTTCTAGCCGAACGCCATCACCAAACTGGCGGTGTGATAACTCACCTTGGAGTGCAATTTTTAAGTCTTTTGTATCTTCATCGTCAAGCGTTAACTCACTGTCGCGCGTTACTCTGAATTGATAACAGCCTTTAACGGTCATGCCCGAAAAAAGCTCATTCACATGGGCATGCAAAATTGAAGACAAGAATACAAAGCCATGCTCGCAATTAGCCACTTCACTTGGTAAGCGGATGACCCGAGGCAATGCTCTTGGGGCCTGAACAATAGCAATGCCAGAGTTGCGACCAAAGGCATCTTTGCCATCAAGCTCAACAGCAAAATTTAAGCTTTTATTTAAGACTCTTGGAAATGGATGCGCTGGATCTAGGCCAATTGGGGTCAAAATTGGCATGAGCTCTCTAAAAAAGAAGTCTCTAATCCAAAGGCGTTGAACATCGTTCCAGCTTGTACGTCGGAGAAAATTGATGTTTTCCTCAGCAAGCTTTGGAAGCACTACCTCATTGAGTATTTTGTACTGATGATCAACCAGTTTGTGTGCTTCAGCGCTCACTTTTGCGAAGACTTGTTTTGGCAAAAGTCCGTCAGGACCGGCGTGCTGATCATTGAATTTAATTTGATGTTTAATACCAGCAACACGGACTTCAAAGAACTCATCCATATTGCTACTAAAAATACACAGAAACTTCAGGCGCTCCAGCAGGGGCACTCGATCATCCTCTGCTTGAGCAAGAACGCGTTTGTTGAAAGCTAATAAGCCAAGTTCACGATTGACGAAGTGTTCTGAGTTCAATTTGATGGCGTGCGACAAAATAATCCTAGACTGTAAGTACCAATAATGACGATTTTATGACAAAAAGCGATTTGCTTAGCTGATTAAGCTTGTGGCGGTACATAGCCACTTGCTTTGTCTGCGCCATCACCAAAGAAATAAGCTTCGGTTTGCTCTTTGAGATATTGACGTGCTTGCGCATCAGCAAGGCTTAAGCGATTTTCATTAACTAGCATGGTTTGCTGTTTGAGCCATCCTGCCCAAGCTTCTTTTGAAACGCTTTCAAAAATCTTGAGGCCTAGTGGACCGGGGTACGGTGGAAAGTCCATGCCATCTGCTTCTTTACCTAATTTGATGCAATTAACTGTACGTGCCATATTCATCTCTTTAATAGAAAATTATCTAGAGCGTTCATGATAGCGCAAGCGTGGATACACTGCACCTGAGTATCAGGTAAAAAACGCACTAAAATTCCCCGCGTAAGCCAAACAGAACTGAACGACCACCCATCGGCGCGATTTCTTTTAAGAACGAACTATGGTCGCGAATATCTTCATCTAGTAAATTACGTGCTTTTGCAAAGGCCTCTAAATTAAGTGCTGTTTTTAAGCGATAGCTAATGGTGGCGTTTACCATTGTGTAGCCTTCAGTCGGTGACTCATTAGTGGCAACTCTATCTTGTTTAAACCCATGCAGAATATCAATTTTAGAAGCAAAATCGCTAAGCTGATAATCAAGACCTGCTCCTATTCTCATCGGAGCAATTCTAGAGAGTGGTTGGTCAGTGAGCTCGTTTGTTGCTCTTACATAATCGCCGCGCACATTAAAATCTAAGTCACCCATGCCCTCATAAATACGGAATTTACCTTGTGCTTCTATCCCTGTAAAATTTGCTGGCACTCCGATAGTATTAGTTTCGTATAGACTGAAAGTGTCATTCGGCATGTCGCGCCGGTTTCCGTCTTTATCCCGATAAAACCCAGTGTTATAAACATTAATAAAATTATCAAATTTTGTGTAGAAACCACCGAAGTTAAAGCTGTGTTTCAAATTTTTCCAACGGATTTGTACATCAAAGCCATTAGCTTTTTCAACATTAAGATTTTGACTGCCAATCTCATACTGATTGGTCGCTAAGTGGGCACCGTTCGAAAACAGTTCATTCTGCGTCGGTGCTCGCTCTGTATGCGTTAGATTGGTTGCTATGCCCCATTGCTCATCAATGCTAAACAAAGCCCCGGCAGAAAGATTTTCTGGGGTGAATTGTTTGGATGAAGCATCGCCAAACTTAGGCACGAGGGTGAGAGGATCGTCGGCTCCACCGCCTGCTGATTTGACTGTGGTCTTATCAATCCGACCACCTGCAGAAAGTTTTAGCCGATCAATTGGTAACTCTTCATATAGATAAATACCCTGACTTGATGTGTGTGTGGATGGCACAAAGGCTTCATCACCCAAGGCTGAGAATCTTGTGTTTTGTGTTTGTAGACCAATTACCCCAGATAAATTGCCTATTTTTGCATGACCTGCTTCTAGTGTGCTTTCGATGCCTCTATTTAAAAAAGTAGTGCCTATCGCTCCATTATCAATTTCTTGATGTTTGTAATCTGTGAAGGCCATGCGGAATTTAATGCGCTCGATAAAGGTATCAAATTGGTGGACCTCTGATGAAAAATCCAAGCGATTGCTTTTCATGTCCACTTTTACAGTTGGCTCAGCCACTGTGCCATAAAAGTTGTTAAATTCAGAGTATGAGAAACCCACATGCCCTTTATCGAAGGTTAATGAGGCACCAAAGGCTCCGCCGTCTGATTTTGCTGCACTGTTGGCAAGTTTGCCGTTGTGGACATGATCCGCGCGCCCCTCGCCGATGAGTTTGTTTTGGGCGCTGCTTGGGATGCTTAAGTCATCTGTTTTTCTTGTATAAACATCCGCATGAATTGCAAATGTGCCATTGCCGACATCAATTACAGCTGCGCCACTTCGCTCATTATCCGCACCACCCAATCTTGTTTCTCCGCGGCCCATGACGCCGTTCAACGGCTCTTTGGGAATGCGGTGATCGATGATATTCACCACCCCACCTACCGCCCCTGCGCCATAAAGCACTGTGGCTGGCCCGCGAATCACTTCAATTTGTTCTGCAATCAATGGGTCAATCGTAACGGCGTGATCTGGACTGAGTGATGAGGCATCGAGCGCACTTACCCCATTTTGCATAATTCTGACGCGGTCGCCATCCATGCCGCGAATGATAGGGCGAGAAGCATTAGGGCCGAAGTAGCTGGATGTGACCCCTGGCGTGCCGTTCAACGTTTCACCAATGGTAGATTCACGCTTTAGAGATAGCTCGCGACCGTTGAGCACAGCAACGGGAGTTACTAGTTCATCTGATCCTGCGCCCAGTGGATTACCAGTAATAGGAATGGAAGGCGCTTGAATAATGTTTGTTCCAACTATTGGGGCACCAATAATTAAGTTTGCATGGGCGCACATTAATCCTGCAATCGAAACCACTAATTTTTTATTTCTCATAGCACACCTTAAATAAAAAAGCATTTCTCTCAACATGTGAAAGAAAGAACGAAACGCAAAATGCGTTAGCTCAATTTAATTAAGTGATTGAAGGTGGCGCGCGGGCAGCATAAACAGCTGCTTGAGCTATGCTGTGTGGATGGGGAATAAAACCATTTAAAGTAAAACTAAAAACATCAAAACTGATGTTGAAGTGTTTTGCAGCAATGCCATTAGTTAGAGATCCATAACTAATGCATTTTTCGCAGAAGTTTAAATGAGTCGTTTTTTCTTGTTTTTTTGAGGTGTGCTGTGTGTCAGCAATATGAGAGATTTCATGCGTGATTCCTGCCTGCTGTGTCAGTGCGAACAGTAGAGCAAAGATAAAGTACATGGAATATCGGCGTAACATTCAGATATTGTATCAGATTAAAAAAACCTCAATCGCATCAAGTTCTTGCGATACATCAGAGTAATCTTAAAAACTGACGTCGCAACGCGCATACCAATAACGGCTATTGTCTTCGTCACCTTCTATTTTGTGGAGTAAGGCATGCATCCAGTAGGATATAGGTTCATTGTAATCTTGAACAATCCGATGTGAGGCATCCCAATGACCTTCTTTCGCTAATTTCAGTGCACTTATGAGTTGGTTTTTTAATTCAGCATTCATCGATGTATAGAGATTAGGCTTTAAAAAAGCCCAGCGTGCATTTTGCAAACTGGGCTTGGTGTTAAACGGCTAAATTAAGCGCTGAAATTTGCAGACGCAAAGTCCCAGTTGGCCAATGAAGCTAAAAACACCTCAACGAATTTTGCGCGAGCATTGCGGTAGTCGATGTAATAAGCGTGTTCCCATACATCAATGGTTAACAATGCTGTTTCACCAGTGGTTAGTGGTGTGCCAGCTGGACCCATATTCACGATATCCACTGAGCCATCTGCTTTTTTAATTAGCCATGTCCAGCCTGAGCCGAAGTTACCAACAGCTGAAGCTTGAAATGCTTTCTGAAACTCATCGAATGAACCCCATTTTGCATTAATTGCATCTGCTAATGCGCCAACTGGAGCAGCGCCGCCGTTAGGCTTCATGCAATTCCAGAAAAATGTGTGGTTCCATACTTGTGCTGAATTGTTGTAGATGCCCGCTGAAGATTTTTTTACAACTTCTTCAAGACTGCTATTTTCAAACTCAGTCCCTTTGATCAAGTTATTTAGGTTAGTCACATACGTTTGGTGATGTTTGCCATAGTGGTAATCAAATGTTTCTTCTGAGATGTGAGGAGCAAGCGCATCTTTTGCATAGGGTAGGGCTGGTAATTGGTGTTCCATGAAAATTCCTTAATAGAGTGGTGGTAAAAAAATTTTATCTTTGATTTTGCCACATTAATGACAGATAAAAAACAATACTATGGTTAGGGAAAAGGGATTATGGTTTTTTTGCTCGGGGATGTGCTTGGTCATATACTTTTGCAAGGTGTTGAAAGTCTAAGTGGGTATAGACTTGGGTAGTGCTAATGTTCGCATGTCCAAGCATTTCTTGTACCGCACGCAAATCTCCGCTCGATTGTAAAACATGTGTTGCGAAGCTATGTCGAAGCATATGAGGATGAACGTCACTATTAATGCCTTGTTTGATCGCCCATTCTTTCAGTCGATATTGAATTGCCCGTGGCGTGATGCGATTACCTTGTTTGGTAATGAATAGCGCTGGCTGGTCTGGTTTTGCAATACTTGCTCGTGCGCTAAGCCAAGATTGAATCGCAGTTATTGCATAACTGCCAACAGGCACGATGCGGGTTTTATTGCCCTTGCCAGTAACAGATATTGAGCCGTTGGCGAGGTCTAGTGTATTGAAGTCGAGGCCAACAAGCTCTGCCAAGCGTAAGCCTGAAGAATAAAAAAGCTCTAGGATTGCATGGTCGCGCAAGCTTAATAAGTCATCCTCTTTAATATCCACCAATTGCACCGCTTGGTCTGCCGAAAGTGCTTGTGGCAAGTTCTTCGCAGATTTTGGTGCGCGCATGCCGATACAAGGGTTGCTACTAAAGCCGTGTTGTTTAACAAGGTAATCAAAAAAGCCGCGCCATGATGAAAGCATGCGGGCAATGCTTTTTCCGCCAAGACCTCGGCCATGTAGTTTTGCAATGAGTTGACGAATATTTCCAGGCTTTAGGGCATCTAAAGGCGTTTTATTTTCAGTAGTCGCATCCAACAGAAGCTTAATATCTCGTGCGTAGTTGCTTTGCGTGAGCTTACTTAGGCCACGCTCGAAAGTAATGTGATTGAGATAGGCCTCTAAATAATTCAAGCTGGTTGCGTTTGTGAGCAAGCGTGTTTCATTTAAACGATATGCCGACTGACTGCAGCACTGAGTAGTTCACCAAGGCGTTTCACAAATACAGTTCCCATTTCTGGATAAAAACGTTTTTCGTCAACTGATGCCATGACCAATATACCAATTGGGGTGCCAATTTCTAAGGTAGTAATCGCATAGGATTTGGCATCATCGTTGGTCTTGATGCTCACCAGGTTTTCGTCTGGAAGTTTGCCACAATATGGCTCGGTGAGCGCTTCAGTCCAGCCTTTTGAAATGTCATCCACTTCGTCAAATACAGCAAGACTTGCATCCTCGTTGTTTTTTGGCTCAGCCCATAGCATGATTTTTGAACTCGATAGACCAAAATCATTTTGTAGGTTGCTGTCTAGGGCGTCAGCAATCTCAGACAAGTTGCTTGCGTTTAATAAGGCCAAAGTAAGCTTATGTACTTTACTGATTTTTTCATCATTTTCGATACCAAATTGAAGGAGTTCGCTGTATTTTCTCTCAATTTGATGGATTTTTTCGCGTTGAGCGGCTTGTTGACGCTCTGCTAAAGATACCGTGCCACTCCCATGAGGATTTGGTAGATGCATCGTTGCAAGCAAGCTTGTGTGCGCGGTAAAAAATTGAGGGTTCTTTTCAAGATATAGCGCGACTTCTACTTCATTGATGTTGTTATTCGTTTGGTTTTCCATAAGTCTATATTCCAAAATTACTTTTAATTAAATTTCGATTTCGCCTTCAAAAACTGACAAGGCCGGCCCTGTCATCATGACAGCTGCGTTATTACCATCCCACCTAATATTTAAATCGCCACCACGCATTGACACCTTGACCGGCGATACCAACTTACCTAAACGAATGCCAGCCACAGTCGCCGCGCATGCGCCAGTGCCGCAAGCTAGAGTCTCGCCAGCGCCTCGCTCAAAAACCCGTAATTTTATTTCATGCGGATTGATAATCTCCATGAAACCAGCATTTACACGTTGTGGAAATTGAGGGTGATTTTCTATTAAAGGGCCTTGGCTTTGTAAGGGCGCACTGTCTATATTGTCGACAATTTGCACAGCATGCGGGTTGCCCATGGATACCGTTACAATTTCTATTTGAGTATTGTGGATGTTGAGCGAATAAGTCAGTGCAGACTGGTCTACAAGAAATGGGATTTGCGCCGGCTCAAATCGTGGAGCTCCCATATTCACTGTGACTAATCCATTATCTTCTAGCTGTGGATAAATCAGCTCATTAGCCGTTTCAACACAAATTTGGGTTTTATCTGTGAGCTTTTTTTCATGAACAAACCTAACGAAACAGCGAGCGCCATTGCCGCACTGCTCAACCTCACCACCATCGGCATTAAAAATACGATAGCGGAAGTCTGCAGTTGGATTTGTTGGTTTTTCGACAAGCAAGAGCTGATCGCATCCCACACCAAAATGTCTATCAGCAAGCTGGCGAATTTGAACTGAGGTCAAGTCAATTGCATGACTATAACCGTCAATAACTACAAAGTCATTGCCTATACCCTGCATTTTAGTAAATTTTATATGCATATTTCGTCTGTCAACTTGACTGAATAATTAACGATATTGTAGGGGATTGTGACGGGCTAAGGTAGTCGTCATTTGATGTAACCTTTTTAGCTCCTATTTTTTAATCTATTGAAATTTGTGCAAAAAAAATAATCCGGTATAATCGCTAAGATTCCGAGGAGCGCTGCGAGAGAAAACTCCCAGGCTCGGAACATGTTCTAACGGCGCTCACCATATTAACCGTGCCGGGCACGGGATACGGGTGAGAGTGTTAGAGCTTCAAGTGGCTTCACTTCTAGTTTTATAATTAACTCCAAATTTACCGCATTCCCTCCGGTCACACCATTCAAGGAAAAAACATGAATACTGTGACTGATATTAAAGACTACATCATTGCTGATATTAATTTAGCTGGTTTTGGCCGCAAAGAAATTGCGATTGCTGAAACTGAAATGCCAGGTCTAATGGCAATTCGCGAAGAATTTTCAAAGGCTCAGCCATTAAAGGGCGCGCGTATTACTGGCTCATTGCACATGACGATTCAGACCGCTGTGTTAATTGAGACGCTGAAAGATTTAGGTGCGGAAGTACGTTGGGCATCTTGCAATATTTATTCAACGCAAGATCACGCTGCTGCAGCGATTGCTGCTGGCGGCACCCCTGTGTTTGCAATCAAAGGTGAAACCTTAGAAGAGTATTGGGATTACACACATCGCATTTTTGAATGGACTGACGGTGGCTATACCAATATGATTTTGGATGATGGTGGAGATGCTACATTGTTGTTACATCTTGGTACGAATGCAGAAAAAGACATTTCTTTATTGAATAATCCAAGTAGTGAAGAAGAAGTGTGTTTATTCAATGCGATTAAAGAAAAGCTGAAAACAGATCCAACTTGGTACTCAACACGTCTTGCACAAATCAAAGGCGTGACTGAAGAGACAACAACAGGCGTTCATCGCTTATATCAAATGCACAAAGAAGGTCGCTTAGCTTTCCCGGCAATCAACGTGAATGACTCAGTCACAAAATCAAAATTCGACAATCTTTATGGCTGCCGCGAATCATTGGTTGATGCGATTAAACGCGCAACTGACGTAATGATTGCAGGTAAAGTTGCAGTTGTTGCTGGTTATGGCGATGTAGGTAAAGGCTCTGCACAGGCTTTGCGTGCTTTGTCAGCGCAAGTTTGGGTAACAGAAATTGACCCAATCTGCGCTTTACAGGCAGCAATGGAAGGCTACCGTGTTGTGACGATGGATTATGCTTGTGAACACGCTGATATTTTTGTGACAGCCACTGGTAACTACCACGTGATTGATCATGACCATATGGCGAAGATGAAAGATCAAGCGATTGTTTGTAACATTGGCCACTTTGATAATGAAATTGATGTTGCTTCACTTGAAAAATATGAGTGGGATGAAATCAAACCACAAGTTGACCATGTGGTTTTCCCTGATGGTAAAAAGATCATCCTGTTGGCTAAAGGTCGTTTGGTTAACTTGGGTTGTGGTACAGGCCATCCAAGCTACGTAATGAGTTCATCATTTGCCAACCAAACCATCGCGCAAATCGAGTTGTTTGCTAACACCGACAAATATCCAGTAGGTGTTTATACGCTACCCAAGCATTTAGATGAAAAAGTTGCAGTGTTGCAGTTGAAAAAACTCAACGCTCAGCTCACTCGCTTATCAGATGAGCAAGCAGCTTATATTGGTGTTTCTCAAAACGGCCCATTCAAGACAGACACTTACCGCTATTAATTAAGCTCATGTTCACAGGCCACTTATGTGGCCTGTTGATGGCTAAACGATAGAAGAAAGCATTCATGAAACCTGAAATTAGTTTTGAGTTTTTTCCGCCAAAAACGGAAGAAGGTGTTTTAAAGCTGCGTGAAACGCGTAAGCAATTAGCGCTGCTTAATCCAAAATTCTTCTCGGTCACATTTGGTGCGGGTGGCTCAACGCGCGACCGTACCATGGATGCTGTGCTTGAGATTCAAGCTGAAGGTTTTGAAGCTGCGCCTCACATTTCTGGTATTTCTTCTTCAAAAGAAGAGATTTTAAGTTTGCTGACCACTTACCAAAATCATGGTATTCGCCGCTTGGTAGTTTTACGTGGCGATTTACCTTCAGGTGAGGTGAGCAGTGGGGATTTTGCTTATGCTAGTCAATTAGTTGCTTTCATTCGTGAAAAGACAGGTGATTGGTTCCAAATTGAAGTGGCTGCTTATCCTGAAACGCATCCAGAAGCGCGCTCAGCCGCGAATGATCTGAAACACTTTAAGACCAAAGTAGATGCGGGCGCAAATGCTGCCATTACGCAGTACTTTTATAATGCAGATGCCTACTATCAGTTTGTAGACCAATGCCAAAAGTTAGGCATTGAAATCCCAATTCTACCTGGTGTCATGCCAATTTATAACTACACACAATTGGCACGTTTTTCTAATGTTTGCGGTGCAGAAATTCCACGTTGGTTACGTTTACGTTTGGAAGATTACGGCGATGATATTGCCTCGGTTCGTGCCTTTGGCTTGGACGTAGTAACAGATTTATGTGAAAAACTGTTGTCAGGCGGAGCGCCGGGACTTCATTTTTACACATTGAATCAGTCTGGCATTATTAGCAATATCGCTGAAAGACTGGGTCTGAAGTCTTAAGTTCTGAAGTCTGAACTGAGTAACAGTGATGAAATTAAAAAAGCCTAGAATTTTCTAGGCTTTTTTATTGAACGTGACAGCGGAAATAATCAAGTATTAGTGAAATGTTGGACTATCATCACCGAATACTGCATCTTCAACAAATAAAAAGTCCTCAGTACGACCTTGTTTACGAAGTGCCATTAAAGCTGTCCAGCGAATTTCATCCACGCCGACATGTTCTTGTGAAAGCGCCATAGCACGATCCATAATAACTTCATGCAAGGCGTGATTGATAACGTTGGCTTGCATCAAAAACATTAAAAAGCTCAAACCATCAACGTCAATTTTTTCAGTTTCAACATCACTGTAAATACGGATTGATTGAGTAACGCCGCTTGGTGCATTACCTGCTTCGTCAGCCATCGATTCTAATGAACTAAACCAATCAAATGCACCATTTATATCGCTACTGTCAAAGCCTGCTTCAAATAACTCTTGGGCAAGGGTGTTGTGGTCGGGCTGAATATTTGCCTCCACGTAGTTTTCAAACATATAAACTAAGACTTCAAACATAGATTCTCCAATCAAATTTATATGGTCAAATTTATTCAGTTAGCCGATGCGCTGATAACGACCTCCTGGTAGAGAAGCTATTTTATATTCTAACTCCAGCATTAGCAGTTTGGCCGAAAGGGCTTCACTCGTCAAGTTGCTCAGCGCAATGAGCATCTCAATATTAATGGGGTCAAATCCAATTAAATCAAGCACAACATTTGACTCTGAGGGTTCGCTTTTTTCTGAAGATTTACTAATTAAGTGGGTGAGATGGGGTGCTAATTCATTCGTGATGTCTTGTATACAGTCTACTAATTTCGCCCCTTGTTTAATGAGCTCGTGACAGCCTTTAGACATCGGCGAGTGAATGGAGCCCGGAATAGCAAAAACCTCTCTACCTTGGTCAGCGGCAAGTTTTGCTGTAATCAGTGAGCCGCTTTGCGTGTTAGCCTCCACCACTAAGCAACCCAAGCTAAGTCCACTAATGATGCGATTGCGTCTAGGAAAGTTTTGCGGACGTGATGGGGTGCCAATTGGAAATTCCGATATAACTAGGCCTTGATTGACAATTTTGTGGGCAAGTTCGCGATGCTTGGCTGGATAGACAATATCTAAGCCTGTGCCAACTACAGCAATTGTTTTACCGTTTTTGTTTTTTAGCGCGCCTCGATGAGCAGCTCCATCGATGCCAAGTGCCATGCCGCTTATAATACAAAATCCTTGCTCGCTTAAAGCATAAGCAAACTCTTCCGCATTTTTCTCCCCCTGCACAGATGAATTGCGACTGCCTACCATTGCGATCGCTGGAATGGTTAGGCAACTTAAATCACCTTTTGCATAAAGGATGGGTGGAGGGTCGGGAATTTCTATAAGGGCCTGAGGATAATGCTCGTCAGCGAGCGTAATGAAATGGTTATTATCTTTTTCCAGCCATTGCAGGCCAAGTTCAGCCATTTCTAAGTTAGGCCCTTTTTTGATTAAGCTAGATACCGCTTCGGATACAACTTGATTAAGCGCTTGGTGTGATGCCGCAAAAATATTTTCAGGACTACCAAATTGGCTGAGTAGTTTGCAAATGCCTTGTTCCCCCAAGCCTGATATTTGTTGCAGGCATATCCATAGTGTGGCTTCATTTGTGTCTTGGGTAGTCATGCGGGGTATAATGATGCGAATGTTTAATTGGTCTCAATTAGGTGGTTTTGATTAGTGCCCTCAAGTGCGGAGCTGATTAAATTTTGCGCTTAATTAATATAATAATCAAGTTATTACGGTGATTAATTCAAATGGCAATATTAGAGATACTTAACTATCCTGATGCACGCTTGTACACAGTTGCGAAGCCTGTATTGCAAGTGGATACAAAAATCCAGCGTTTGATCGATGACATGGCTGAAACTATGTACGATGCGCCTGGGATCGGCTTGGCTGCGACTCAGGTTAATGTTCATCAACAAATCATTGTGATTGATATCAGCGAATCTAAAAATAAATTGCAGGTATTGATCAATCCTAACATTAAGACCAAGGCTGGTTCGCAGGAGTATGAAGAAGGCTGTTTGTCTGTGCCAGGCGTTTATGAAAGTGTCACGCGAGCGGAGAGCATCGTTGTTGAGGCTTTGGATCGCAACGGAAAGCCTTTTGTATTAGAGGCAGATGGCTTGATGGCGGTCTGTATTCAGCACGAAATGGATCATTTGCTAGGCAAAGTTTTTGTGCAATATTTGTCTCCGTTAAAACAAAACCGCATTAAAACCAAAATGCAAAAAATGCAGCGCGGTCGATAACTTGAAGTCACTTAAGATTATTTTTGCAGGGACGCCTGATTTCGCTGTCCCAGCTTTAGCAGCCCTTATTGAAGCTGGTCATGATGTAGAGCTAGTGCTTACTCAGCCGGATAGGCCTTCGGGAAGAGGGATGAAGTTGAAGTCTAGCCCGGTTAAAGAGTTGGCGTTACAACACCAAATTGAAGTTTTTCAGCCAGAAACCCTGGAGGATTTGGATGCGCAATCCTACCTTGAGGCTGTAAAAGCTGACGTGATGATTGTTGCGGCTTATGGTTTAATTATTCCGACGAATGTTTTGCAAATGCCACGGTTGGGGTGCTATAACATTCACGCTTCATTGTTGCCGCGCTGGCGAGGTGCGGCGCCTATACATCGCTCTTTGTTAGCTGGAGATGCTGAAACTGGTGTGACGATTATGGAAGTTGTGCCAGCGCTAGATGCTGGCGCGATGATTTTAAAAGGTGTGCTGACGATAGGTGCGCGAGATACTTCACAGTCATTGCATGATGAGTTAGCCAAGATAGGTGCTGATTTAATGGTGGTTGCCATGAAGCAATTAGCAGAGAAAGGTAGCTTGCCTGCCACGCCTCAAGATGAGTCATTAGTCACGTATGCCGCTAAATTGCAGAAATCTGAAGCAAGCATTGATTGGTCGCAATCTGCAGATTTAATTTCTCGGCAAGTGCGTGCATTTAATCCTTTCCCTGTAGCGCATGCGATGCTGGGTGGAGAGGTTTGTCGTATTTGGATGGCGACTGCTGTTGGAAGTGCGGTCAATGAGACGCCCGGCAAGGTGCTAGATGTCGGCGCTACTATTCAAGTAGCCTGTGGTGAGGGTGTCCTCTCTATTGAAGAACTGCAATCACCTGGCGGAAAACGTTTAAAAGCCAGAGATTTTGTCACTGGGCATGGTTTGAAAGTTGGCCAGTATTTTGAATAAATTTGCGTTTTATATTTCGATGAGATTGGTTAAATAGCACGTGCATATCTCACAACAGATTGCTGCAGAAGCAATCGGACAAGTTTTTGCAGGGCGTAATTTAGGTGTGGTTTTAGAAAGCCTATTTGCGCGATACTCAAATATCACGCCACAACAGCGTGCCGTTGCTCAAGATCTGAGTTATGGCACGTTGCGGTTCTATGGCGCAATAGAAGCTTTATTAGATCAGCTTCTGCAAAAGCCTTTAGAAGATGCCAAATTACAGTGTTTATTATTAGTGGCTATCTATCAATTGCAGTATGACAAAGCTGCATCGCACACTGTCGTTGACCAAGCCGTTAAGGCGGCTAGCCAATCCAAAAAAACTTGGGCGAAAGGTTTGGTGAATGGTGTTTTACGAAACTTTCTACGTCAACAACCTGGATTAGTCGCCAATCTTAAAGATAATGAGTTTGCGACATACTCCTATCCGGCTTGGTGGGTCACCAAGCTTAAGTATCAATACCCAGATAATTGGCAGTCCATGCTTGAGGCAGGGAATCAACATCCACCAATGACTTTGCGCGTGAATCAGCGTCAAATTTCAGTGGCAGATTTTGTGAGAAAACTCGAAGCAGAGGGTATCTTATCGCAAGCCTTGGGTGCAAATGCGGTTACATTAGTTAAACCTATTCCAGTAGACCGAATCCCTGGTTTTTCGGCTGGTGAAGCTTCAGTACAAGATTATGCGGCGCAAGTTGCTGGCTATGCCTTGGACTTAAAAGATGGACAGCGTGTGCTAGACGCCTGTTGTGCTCCTGGCGGCAAAACAGGTCAAATTTTAGAGTTGGCTGATGTTGATTTAGTCGCAGTGGATAACGATGTAACGCGTATCGCTCTTACGCAAAGTAATATTGAGCGCTTAAAACTAAAGGCTACTTTATTAGTGGGTGATGCAGCTAAGTCAGTTGATTGGTGGGATGGGAAGCCTTTCGATCGTATTTTGGCGGATGTGCCTTGTACAGCCGCTGGTATTGTAAGGCGCCACGTTGATATTAAGTGGTTACGCCGTGAGGCTGATATTGCTTCATTCACCAAGCAACAGGCCCAGATATTGCCATCGTTGTGGCAGGTATTAGCAAAGGGTGGTAAATTGCTTTACGTTACCTGCTCAGTTTTTCAAGAAGAGAATCAGCGGCAGATCGATAGTTTTTTGAAGTTACATGCAGATGCTGAGCAATTGCCATTAGATCAACCATTGGCAGGCTTGATTTTAAACAATGGACAATTACTACCGAGTGCCCAGCATGATGGTTTATTTTATGCCTTACTACAGAAGCGCTAATCGCCTTTACGCATTCATTTGCCTCATTAGTGTTTCGCTAGCATTGGTTTTTAGTCAGCTAGCGCATGCGGCAACCAGTGCTATTCATATTAAAAGTGCAGAGTTGATTCAGTCAGATGAAGCTTATACATTGACCGCTGATTTTGATATTAGCTTTAGTCCAATCATTGAAGATGCCTTAAATAAAGGCGTGCCACTCACCTTTCTTGTTGAGTTCCAACTGAGCTCGCCCCGTCGCTATTGGTTTGATGATGAAATTGTCACGCAAACCCAATATTTGACCTTGAGCTACCACGCGCTTTCACGACAATATCTAGTCAATCGCAACAACCATCAACAGTCTTTTGCAAGCCTGCAACAAGCTAAAGAAGAGTTTTCAAAAATAAAACCTTGGGCGGTAGTGGATAAAAAATTAGTCAGAAAAGGGGATGCGTATTTTGCGGCAATAAAAGTACGATTGGATCAAACTAAACTACCTAAACCTTTGCAAGTGGAAGCGATTGGTTCTGACGATTGGAATATTGCGTCTGAACGATATCGTTGGACACCTGTATTTGCTTATTAGAATGCGCTTTTACTGATGCGATATATCCTTTTCATTACAGTCTTACTTGGTGCTGGTTTGCTTTACTTGCTCTCTCATGCAAGCGGAAATGGCAATGTTTCTGGCGCTGATTACACGATGCTGCTGGTTCTAAATATTGCGATTGCAAGCGCGTTGCTGCTACTCATCGTATATCAGCTCGCAGTGCTTTTTAAGCAGATGCGAGCGAGAGTGATTGGCAGCCGTCTTAATTTACGGTTGCTGGGCGCGTTTGCATTAATGGCGATCACACCAGGTGTTCTTGTTTATGGCGTGTCAGTCAATTTTCTTACGCACTCAATTGAGTCATGGTTTAACGTAAAGGTTGAGGCAGCACTAGAGGGAGGTGTTCGACTTGGTCAGAGTTCCCTAGATGCAATGTTAGCTGACCTCAAGCAAAAGGGTGATGGCATTGCCTTAAACCTTGCTTTTCAGCCGAACAATGCCCAGTTAACAGTGTTGAATGATCTGCGTGAAAAAAATGGCGTACAAGATGCAGTTTTGCTGACGATGCAAGGCAAAATTTTAGCCTTTTCCAGTAGTGATGCCACCAGTTTCTTGCCAAATACGCCAAGCCTAGATCAGCTGAGACACGCTCGCCAAAAAGATTTTGGCATCATTGAGCCTATTGCCGGCAAGGGCTTGTATTTACGCGCCTTAGTACCGGTCAATATGAATGATATTGGTGGTGAAACTCGGATTTTGCAATTACTCCAACCCGTGCCAAGACAGCTTTCTAATACAGCTGAAGCCGTCCAAAATGTTTATCAAGATTATCAAGAGTTGTCATTGAGTCGTGAGTCACTTAAGCAAGTATTTTCTCTCACGCTTACTTTGGTTCTGATGCTCGCTATGCTGACAGCAGTCTCAGTTGCCTTTGTGTTAAGTCGTCGTTTATCCGCGCCGCTTGGGGTATTGGCAGAGGGGACGAGAGCGATTGCGCGGGGCGATTATGAGACCGTACTTCCTGTTCATGGCAACGATGAATTGGGTGTTTTGGTGCAATCTTTTAACAGCATGAGTAAACAGCTTGGTGAGGCCAAACAGGCCGCAGAGGCCAATCGAGCAAGCGTGGAAGCTGCAAGAGTTTATTTAGAAACAATCCTAGCGCACTTATCATCGGGTGTTTTGGCTTTGAATGATAAAGGGGAGTTACGTACTTATAATTTAATTGCTTCGAATATATTAGGGGTTGTATTAGGTCATTTTGCAGGACATTCCTTTGCTAAGCTTGGGCAGGAGTTTCCTAATTTATCAGCGCTTACAGATATTATTCTTTTGAATGCAAGCCAATCAAAAGCCAATGACTGGCAAGCAGAAATGGACATTGTTACCACACAAGGACAGCGCACGCTACTCTTACGTGGAACGCGACTACCTTACAGCGCAGACAGTGGCTATTTAGTAGTGTTTGACGATATTACGATGATGGCACAAGCGCAGCGCGATGCTGCTTGGGGTGAGGTCGCTAGACGCTTGGCCCATGAAATTAAAAATCCACTCACGCCCATTCAATTATCCGCTGAGCGAATTGAACATAAGCTTTCAGCCAAGCTAGATGCCGCTGACAGCGAGATGCTGAAGCGCGCGACAGGCACCATCGTGGCTCAGGTAGATGCTTTAAAAGCGATGGTGAACGAGTTTAGTGAATATGCGCGAGCACCCGTTCTTAATTTAAGCTCATTAGATCTTAATCAACTAGTGCTTGATGTGCTTGATCTCTATGAGCCAACAGGGGTGGCCCTCAAAGTCAACCTCGCTAAACAGCCACTAGATGTGCTTGGTGACAATACAATGCTGAGGCAAGTGTTACATAACTTATTACAGAACGCTCAAGATGCATTAGATGGAGTATTAACGCCAACGATTCAAGTGGCAACTTCAAAGTTGTCAAACCATGCGCAGTTGATGATCACTGATAACGGTGCGGGCTTTCCTATTGAAATTCTATCGCGCGCCTTTGAGCCTTACATGACAACTAAACGACATGGCACAGGGCTTGGTTTGGCGATTGTGAAGAAGATTGTAGAAGAGCATCAAGGCACCATTACCATCGAGAACCTTAAAGGAAAAACTGATCGTGATGCAGGCGCTATTGTGATCGTCACCCTACCTCTTCAAGTGTTAGCATCAAAAAAACCAAGTGTTAAACGCAAAAAGGCTGAGCAAGCATGACCGCAAGACAAGTACTAGTTGTGGATGATGAAATTGGCATCCGCGAATTACTGAGAGACATTCTTCAGGATGAAGGGTATCAAGTCCAGCTTGCCGAGAATGCGGCTGAAGCCAGAGAGTATCGCCAACATACTCGTCCTGACGTGGTCTTGCTCGACATTTGGATGCCTGATTGCGATGGCATTACTTTACTCAAAGAGTGGGGGACTGGCGGCATGTTGACTATGCCTGTTGTGATGATGTCAGGCCATGGGACTATCGATACCGCTGTGGAAGCCACGCGGATAGGTGCGTTTGATTTCTTAGAAAAACCAATTGCCTTACAAAAGCTATTGAAGACGGTGACGGCTGCGCTCAAGCATAGTGAGAAACTCCCTAAGTCAGATATGAGCTTATTAAGCCTCGGTAAAAGTGCTGTCATCAATGAGCTTCGTCAGCGACTAGAGCAGGTGAGCATGAGTAAAGCGCCTTTGTTATTGATAGGTGAAAAAGGCAGTGGTGCCGAGCTTTGCGCTAAATTCTTACATCAAACAAATACACCTTGGATTGAATTGCTTGATTCACAACTACTGGCCGACGCACCGCTTGATATATTGGAGCAATTGCGTGAAGGTGTTTTATTTATTCCTGAAGTCTCGGATTTAGATAAAACACAACAAAAAGGCTTGCTGGTTTTACTAGCGAAGGCTGAAAAATATGGCACGCGTGTGATTTGTGGCACTTCACAACCATTGCCCGACTTAGTCGCCGAGGGCGCTTTTGATAATAGCTTGTTGCAAACTTTATCAGTGAGTACCTTACGTATTCCTAGCTTGGCAGACCACCGAGAAGACATTCCAGATTTAGTGCGCGCGATGGCGTTTCTTTTGGTTGAAACTACCGCCTCACCCTATCGAGAGTTTGAAACAGCGGCGCTCAATATGCTGAGAAATGCTGATTGGCCTGGCAACTTATCGCAGCTTGATAGCGTGATTCGGAATTTGATGCAGACGAGTCTTGGTGAAAAAATCAGCTTAGATGACGTGAACCGTGTCATGAAACAGTTTGCGCCATTGCAGACCGCTGTTGTAGAAAAAGCGTCTTCAAAAGAAAGTGTTATGCCCCTTGATTTGAATAAGCCATTGCGCGAAGTAAGAGATGATTTTGAGCGTTTATATTTTGAGCATCACATTCAAAAAGCCGATAAAAACATGAGTCGTGTCGCCGAAGCAGTCGAGCTAGAGCGTACCCATTTATACCGCAAGCTCAAACAGTTGGGAATTAAAACGAAGTAATTTTATTGCTTCTTTTTTAGACGCCAAAGCGAAGTGGTTTCTGCTTTTCTTGCTGGGTGAAGCCTATCTGCCTCATCACTTACTTTGCTATGTTTGGGCTTGATATCAATCTTCTCTTCTACAGCTAAGCCCGCCTGCTCAATCGCGTTTCGTAACTCGTCTTTAGCCCTCAATCCTAAATGCTCAGCGAAGTCAGACATGATTAGCCAGCCCTCGCCGTCATCCGTAAGATGCGCTTTTAAGCCATTGAGAAAAGCAAATAGCATCTTACTTTCAGGGTCGTAAACAGCATATTCAATCGGTGAGCTTGGTTTAGCTGGTAACCATGGGGGGTTGCATAGAATGAGAGGTGCCTTGCCCTCTGGAAACATATTGGTTTGCGTGAGTCTGATTTGCTTTTGCAAGCCAAGTCGCGTGATGTTTTCTTGGGCACAATTGATGGCGCGGGGGTCTTGATCTGTTGCGACGATTTTTTTGACGCCTCGTTTAGCCATTAATACTGAAATAACACCCGTGCCAGTGCCGATGTCAAAAGCGAGCTCTGTGCTAGGCAGGGGTGCTTTTGCGAGCAACGCTAAGTATTCCCCGCGGATTGGTGAAAATACGCCGTAATGTGGGTGAATGTTGGCACCTATAGCCTCAATCGGTACGCCTTTTTTACGCCATTCATGGGCGCCAACTAATCCTTGTAGCTCGCGAATTGAAACTACAAAAGGACTGGTGAATTCGCCGTAGGCCTCTAAACAAGCTTGGCTAAAATCTGGTGCGCGTTTTAGTGAAATTTTATAATTTTCACCCACTTCGATCAGTAGCATCCCCAGCACTCTTGCCCGCTGTGCTTTCGCAACGCGATGTAAATTAAATGCTTGCTTGAGATCTATTGAAGCAGTTTCTGGTTTGTTTTTTTTGGATGATTTTTTTTGTTCACAGCGTCTTGCCATCGCTTGTAATATTTGGCCAGCGTTGTGAAAGTCACCACGCCACAATATCGCAGTGCCTTCGCAAGCGAGTCTGTAAGCTGTGTCAGCATTGATGCTGTCATCTGCAATCAAGACGCGTTTGGGTGCCACAACCTCAGCTTCGGATTGCCAGCGTGCACTGAGCGTACTGCCACTTTCAACCCAACTAATCGACATTAAATATTGAATTCCAATACTACTGGGGTGTGGTCGCTAGGCCGTTCTAATTTACGCGGTGTTTTGTCTATGTAGCTCGTTGTACATGCCTTGCTGAGTGATGGTGTGACTAAAATATGATCAATTCGCATGCCTAAATTACGTCTAAACCCTGCCATGCGGTAATCCCACCAACTAAATTGACCTTCACCTTTTTCAAACAAACGGAAGCTATCCTCTAAGCCCAAGTGAGTGAGTGCTTTGAATGCCTCTCGCTCTGGTTCGCTCACTAATACTTGGCCCACCCAAGCGGCAGGGTCATGACAGTCGATATCTTCTGGTGCAATATTGTAATCACCCAATAGCGCCAGTTTAGAATGCTGAGCAATTTCGCTCTCCAACCAAGGCGTGAAAGCATAAAGCCAGTTCAGCTTATAAGCGTATTTATCAGAACCTACCGCTTGGCCATTTGGAATATAGACGCACACAATGCGCACGCCATTAATTGTTGCAGCAATCAAGCGTTTTTGCTCATCTGCAAAGTTGGGAATGCCCATGTGCACATCATCTAAGCTGTGTGGGCTAATAATGGCTACGCCGTTATAGGTTTTTTGACCGCTATGAATCGCGTTATAGCCTACTTCTTTGAGCGCCTCATAAGGGAACTTGCTGTCTTCTTGTTTGGTTTCTTGCAAGCACAAAGCATCTGGCTTGTTTGCGGCAAGCCAATCAAGCACGTGCGGTAAGCGCACATTGAGTGAGTTAACGTTCCAAGTGACGATTTTCATATTAAGCTGCCACGGTCATGCCATTGTGGCGTAACAATGCCTCTATATCTGGTGCACGGCCACGGAAGGCAACGAAAGACTCCAACGCGGGTCGTGATCCACCTTTTGCTAAAATCTCATGCCAGAAGCGCCGTCCTGTTTCTGCGCAAAGCACGCCATTTTCTTCAAACATACTGTAGGCATCTGCCGAAAGCACTTCTGCCCATTTGTAGCTGTAATAGCCAGCCGCGTAACCGCCAGCAAAAATGTGGCTAAAACCATTTGGGAAACGGTTCCATTTTGGTGGGCGAACCACCGCAACTTCGTCACGTACTTGTTCGATTAGATCGAGCGCAGTTCCTTTGCCATTTGGGTCAAAATCGCCATGCAAACGCATATCAAATAATGAAAACTCAATTTGGCGAACGGTTTGCATGCCCGCTTGAAAGTTTTTGGCTGTGATCATTTTATCGAATAGGGCGCGTGGCAAGCTTGGGCCTGTTTCCACGTGTTTGGTCATATGGCGAATCACATCCCATTCCCAGCAGAAGTTTTCCATAAATTGACTAGGTAGTTCGACCGCATCCCATTCAACACCTTTAATCCCTGATACGCCGTAATCATCTACTTGCGTCAACATGTGATGTAGGCCATGACCAAATTCATGGAACATGGTGATGACTTCATCGTGCGTAAATAATGCTGGTTTGTCACCAACTGGTGCTGAGAAGTTACAGGTGAGATAAGCCACAGGTGTGACAATATTATCAGCGCCATTATTTAAATCTTGCTTTCTGCGAGTAATCGCTTCATCCATCCAAGCGCCACCACGCTTATTATTGCGTGCGTATAAGTCTAAATAAAACTGCCCAATGGCTTTACCATGTTGGTCGCTGATCTCATAAAAAGCTGCATCTGTATGCCAAACAGGGGCTTGTGACTTTTTCACGTGTACCCCAAAAATGGTTTCAACCACTTTGAAAAGGCCTGCCAATACTTGCGTCTCTGGGAAATACTGTTTTACCTCTTGGTCTGAAAAGGCATATTTATCTTCACGTAACTTTTCAGAGACAAAAGCGACATCCCAAGCTTGCATATCGCTAATGCCCAGCTTGTTTGCGTAATCTGTGAGTTCTTGCATATCACGCGTAGCGAAAGGTTTAGCACGTTGCGCCAAGTTATCTAGAAACGTAATCACGTCTGAAGGGGCATCCGCCATTTTGGCGGCGAGCGACATTTCAGCGTAGTTCTTATAGCCCAATAAGGTTGCAGACTCTCGGCGGAGTTTAAGTATTTCAGCAATTAAAGGGGTGTTATCCCAATCTGCTTTGCCAAATTCTGAGGCACGTGTTGCATAAGCGCGGTAAAGCAATTCACGCAATGGGCGGTTTTCGCAGTATTGCAATACAGGCATATAAGATGGGAAATGCAGTGTGAATTTATAGCCATTTTTACCATCGCTAGAAGCAGCTTCCTGTGCGGCTTGCAGAGCGTCTTCTGGCACGCCTTTGAGGTCAGCAAGATCTTCTACAAAGTGCACGAAATCATTCACTGTATCCATCAAGTTTTCTTCAAACTTAGTGGTGATTTTTGAGAGTGATTCTTGGATTGATTTGAAGCGTGCTTTTTCCGCTTCTGCTAACTCAGCGCCACCTAAACGAAAACCGAGCAATTCATTTTCAACGATTTTTTGTTGTGCAGTATTGAGGGTAGAGAATTCAGCACTATTTTTAAGTGCACGAAATTTTGCATACAAGCGTTCATCTTGGCCTAAGTCTGAGTAAAAATCAGTCAGTTTAGGCAGGCTTGCATTGTAGGCTTCGCGAAGTTCTGGGCTATTCACCACCGCATTCATGTGGCCGATTTGTGACCAAGCACGAGAAAGTTGTTCTTCCATGTCTTCAAGCGGTTTAGCAAAGTTTGCCCATGTTGGCGCTTCGGTTGCAGACGCTAGTTTTTCAACGCAAGCCCGACCAGCTTCAAGTAAGTGATCAATAGCTGGCTCAACATGTTCAGCTTTTATTTGGTCAAACTTTGGTAAGCCAGAAAAATAGAGTAGTGGGTTGTTTGCTAAGTCGGTCAATTCAAATTCCTTTAGGTGGTGCAGTGGCGTGATATTAATATTATGTATTTAGAGATTCATTTTTTGGATCAAAGGTTCAATTTTGTCACTGTCATGGCTAGACAAAACCTTGCGCGCAGCAGGCACTAATTTGTCTAAGTCGCTTTGCAATACCTGATGCTTGACAGACAAAATATGCGATGGGTGCATAGAAAACTGACGCAAGCCTAAGCCTAATAAAAGACGTGTTAATTTTGAATCGCCAGCCATCTCGCCACAGATCGAGACCTTTTTCCCAAGCTTTTTCCCAGCTTTCAGTGTTATTTCTATGAGCTGAAGAATTGCTGGATGAAGTGGATTGTAAAGGTGAGAAACGCTATCATCAGTGCGGTCGATGGCGAGTGAATATTGAATTAAATCGTTAGTACCGATGGAGAGGAAATCCAATTCCTTAGCAAAGGCTTCTGCACAAAGTGCTGCTGCTGGAATCTCAATCATGCCGCCAACTTCAATATTGTTGTTAAAAGCAATTTTTTCTAGCCTTAAGCTTTGTTTTGCCCGCTCAAGTAATAGAAATGTTTGTCTAAGCTCAGTGAGTGAAGACAGCATTGGAATGAGGATTTTAATGTTGCCAAATGCTGAGGCGCGGAGCAAAGCGCGCAACTGGACATGGAACATTTGCGGTTCGGCTAAACATAAACGAATCGCACGTAAGCCAAGTGCAGGATTGGTACAGCTGCGTTCAGTCTCAGGATTGATTTGCTTGTCAGCGCCTAAGTCCAAAGTTCTGATCGTGATAGGCTTCCCGTCCATGGCTTCGGCGACTGCTTTGTAGGCCTCGAATTGCTCTTCTTCAGTTGGCGCTTCTCGGCGATTCATGAATAAGAATTCAGTTCGATATAAACCGATGCCGGTAGCGCCTGAGGCTTTCACTTGCACGACGTCATCAGGCACTTCAATATTGGCGTACAAATCAATCGCTGTGCCATCTAGGGTCACTGCTTTATTCAGCTTAATGCGTTTGAGTTTTTGTTGTTCGATTTGCCATTGTTCTTGCTTGAGTTTGTATTCAGCCAGCGTGTCTCTGTCTGGATTAACAACCAACACGCCTTGCGTTCCATCCACAATCAGCAACTCGCCATCACGAATAAGTGTTCTAGCGCGTTGCAACGCAACGATAGATGGAATGTTGAGGCTACGCGCAAGAATGGCGGTATGTGAGGTTGCGCCGCCTACGTCGGTCACAAAAGCTGCAAATTGATGTTGCTTAAATTGAATGGCATCCGCTGGTGAAATATCGTGTGCAACCAAAATAATGGCTTTTTCTTGCTCTAGCACAGGAACTTGGCTTGGTCGGCCAAGCAATACTTTGATAATACGTTCAACCACTTGCACGACATCATGTTTACGTTCGCGCAGGTATTCATCTTCAATTTGGTCAAACTGCTCTACGATGCTTTCCATCTGCTGTTTAAGCGCCCACTCTGAGTTGCAGTGCTCTTTTTTGATGATGAGCTTGGGGTCATCATCAAGCGTGTGGTCATTCAAAATCATTAAATGGGTATTGATGAATGCCGCCAGTTCAGCAGGGGCGCGGGCTGGAAGTTGTGCTTTAACGGCCTCTAAATCCAGTTTGACGGTATTGATCGCTTTATCAAAACGCGCGACCTCTTGCTCAATCAGATTTTCAGGAACTTGGTAATGCACGACCTCTAACAGGGCGTGCGAAACCAAGTGGGCATTGCCAATGGCAATCCCGTTTGATACGCCTACACCATGAATAGAAAAGCTCATTACTCAGGCTCACCAAAATGATTATTGATTAAAGCCAGTAGTGCGTCCATTGCTTCTGATTCATCTGCGCCAGTTGACTCTAATGTCACGGTGCTTCCTTTACTCGCAGCCAACATCATCACGCCCATAATGCTTTTTGCATTCACGCGGCGACCGTTGCGCTCAATCCAAATATCACTTTTAAATTGGCTCGCAATTTGTGTGAGTTTGGTTGAAGCACGGGCATGCAGGCCGAGTTTGTTGATAATGAGAATATCTTGTTTCATTCGCTTGCTTCCTTGACTGATACCTCTTTACAAGCGGCTTCGGTGAAATTAATGACGCCTTCTTGCCCACCGCTTAACGCTTTTTCTGCTAGTTTTGTTAGATTTCCATTGCGATAAGTGAGTGCGCGAACTAGCATAGGCAAATTTACACCAGCAATGCCTTCTACGCTATTCTGTTTGACTAATTTGCTCACAATATTGCAGGGTGTAGCGCCATAAATGTCTGACAGAATGAGAACGCCGTCGCCCTCATCCAAGTCTCGCACTACTTTTTGCATCACGGGCAATAAGGTTGCTGGGTCATCGTGCATATCAATCCCAAACTGCTCTAATAAAGCTGGGCGCGAGCCCATGACGTGGGTTGCGCAATCAATCAGGCTTTCGCCAAGTGCGCCATGCGCCACAATTAAAATACCAATCATAGAGACAGTTCCAATTCTCGGTGTCTGATTAAGACTTGTTGTTGCTGTGAAAAATGCTTACCTAACTCTTCAACGATATGAACTGAACGATGTTGCCCGCCAGTACAGCCAATCGCAATGGTTAAATAACTGCGATTTTCTTGAATAAAACTTGGCAGCCACCGGGTGACAAAGTTTTGAATGTCTTGGTACATATCATCCACCATAAGCTGTTGCTCTAAAAAGGCTTTAACAGGTGCATCTCGGCCTGTCATTGGTCTAAGTTTTGGATCGTAATGCGGGTTGGGTAAACAGCGGACATCAAACACAAAGTCTGCGTCCAGTGGAATGCCATGTTTGAAGCCAAAGGAAGTGAACAATAAAGTGATATTTTTGCTTTCTTGGGCGACAAAACTCTTTACCCAGCCACGAAGGGTGTTTGCACTTAAGTCGCTGGTATCAATGTGATGGCCTAACTTAGAAAGTGGCGCTAATAATTTACGCTCAAGTTCTATGCTCTCTCCTAAGGTAATATCATTATTGCTCAATGGATGGCGACGCCTTGTTTCACTAAATCTTTTGACTAAGGCTTGTTTGGTAGATTCAAGAAACAATACCTTAACGTTAATACCTTGCGCTTTAAGTTTTTCGATATTCTCGGGTAAGGCCTCTAAAGCCCCGCTTCTTGTATCAGTACTTATGGCGACACGACTTTGGCTATTATGTAAATTTTCGTAAATTTGCGGTAGTAGTGTGGCGGGTAAATTGTCTACGCAGTAATAGCCAGCATCCTCAAGGGCTTTGAGAACGACGCTTTTTCCTGAGCCTGAAAGGCCTGTAACGATAATGAGTTGCATCAGTTTTGACCCGCGTTATTTTTAAGTTCACGCGCTTGCCTATCCATAAATTGCTTGGTGCCATTGACGCCACGTAATAAAAGCATGTGATTGCGCACTGCGACTTCGACCAAGACAGCAATATTGCGACCAGCGGCGATAGGAATGACGACTTTTTGCACCTTGATGCCTAATACGCCTTCGTCATGTGATTTTATTTTGAGTCTATCGAGGTTTTGTGGCGCCAATGTGTCAGCCATTTCTAGCTGGATTATCAAATCTAGCGGTTTGCTTGGCTTGACAGCGCTGTCACCAAACAATGCGCGAATATTTAAAATGCCTAGTCCACGTACTTCTAGAAAGTCTTGTAATAAAGGTGGACATCGTCCTTCAATACGCTCAGGGGATATGCGATAGAAGTCGACAATATCATCAGCGACTAAACGGTGACCACGTGAAATCAGCTCTAATGCTAACTCGCTTTTTCCGATAGCGGGGCTGCCTTTAATCAGCACGCCAAAGCCCTGCACCTCAATAAATACGCCATGCGCGCTGGTTGATTCTGCGAGTGCTTGCGCTAAATGATGGCTTAATAAATCCATTAAATTCGGACTTGCAAGCGGCGACGTCATTAAAGCAGTTTGGTGTTTGTCAGCTGCCACGATCAGCGCCGCAGGAACCTTTTCTCCATTTGCAACGATAAGTGCTGCAAGCTTTTGTGAAAATAAATGATTGATTGCTTGCGTTTGTTCCAGCTCTTCTAAGCCGTTTAAATAGTCCATTTCGGCGCAGCCAAGTACTTGAACTCTATTCGGATGGACAAAATTGCGATGCCCAGTTAAAGCCAGTGAAGGCTTTGAAACAGTTTCGCTATTGAGTAAATTATCACCCCCAGATTTACCCGCTACCCAAGTAAGCTTGAGTTTACCGCGGGTTTCTTGGTGTAGCTGGTGTACGCTAATTTCGACCATCAGAGTTTACCTAAGTTAACTACTCAGTTGCTTGATGCTTCACAGCACCGTTGGCTTTGTGGTGGTCAGCATGTTTTTCTTTGTGTTTTAACACCTGACGATCAAGCTTATCTGCCAATAAATCAATCGCGCTATACATATCTGCATCACTTGATTCGGCATGCAAATCAGCGCCAGGAACGTGAATCGTTGCTTCTACTTTTTGTACTAGCTTTTCCACTGACAAGGTGACTTTAACATCAATCATATGGTCAAAATGGTTGCTGAGTTTTGCCAGTCTTATTTCGATATATTCACGTAAAGAAGGAGTGACTTCTAAGTGATGCCCAGTTAAATGTAAATTCATGATTAACTCCTTCTGGAAGTAATGCAAGCCTCATAGAGACTTGCGTTGATTGGCCGCAGGTATGTTGAGAGACTCGCGGTATTTAGCAATTGTACGTCTTGCAACGACAATTCCTTGTTTCGATAATACTTCAGTTAGTTGATTATCTGAATAGGGTTTTTTAGGATTCTCTTCAGACACCATTTGTTTAATCAGCGCGCGAATTGCTGTTGCAGAACAAGCGCCACCAGTATCGGTTGAAACATGGCTGCCAAAGAAGTATTTAAGTTCATAAACACCGCGAGGTGTGAGCATATACTTTCGCGTAGTGACTCTAGAAACAGTCGACTCATGCAAACCAAGCTCGTCAGCAATTTCACGCAGCACCAAGGGTCGCATGGCAATTTCGCCATGCTCAAAGAACTGACTTTGTTGGTCAATAATCGCCTGAGATACCCGTAAAATAGTTGAAAACCGTTGCTGAACATTTTTAATCATCCATTTGGCTTCTTGCATTTGGCTATTTAAGTATTGATTTGAGCTATCTCGATTGCCCTTTAGAATGTTGGCATAAAGTTTGTTGATGCGTAATTTAGGAACTACCTCATCATTCAGACTTGCAAGCCAATTGCCTTTGACTTTCTTAAGGACAATTTCATGCTGAATATAATGGCCTGCAGCAAGTTTGGTGAAATCACTGCCAGGACGGGGGTTCAGGTGTTTGAGCATTCGCTCAGCACTACGAAGATTTTCATCGTTGCAGCGTAGCATTTTTTTAAGCTTTGTATAATCGCGGGAAGCAAGCGTTGCTAGATGATGCGCAGCAATTTGGAGTGCCAGATCATACCTGCTTTTATTTTCCTCGCGAATTTCTTTGGGTAAAAGCTGTAATTGCAATATGAGGCATTCGGATAAATTTCGTGCTCCAACACCAGATGGGTCTGAATGTTGAATATGCTTGAGCGCAGTTTCAAGCTCCAATATATCAATTTCTAGTTCTGCAGGAAGCAGTTCTTTTAAATCTTCCAGAGATTGCTCTAGATAACCATCTTCATTAATTGCATCGACTAGGAACATAGACAAAGTTTGGTCGCGTTCTGAAAGTGGAATGAGTTTAAGTTGGCTGATGAGGTGTTCACGAAGTGTTGGTGCAACCACTTCTTGGAAAGCGAAGTCGTTGTCATCTTCTGAGTAATTGTTTTCTTCCCAGCGGTGACTGCTACTTCCCCCAAAGTAATCTTCACTTAATCTGTCTTGAGCTAATTTTTCAGCGGCATTTTCTTCGTCTTTCTGAACTGCACTTCGGCTGACTACTTTTTCTTGTGTACCAAACCCATCATTCGTAAATTCATTCGTGTTATCTGAGCCATCATCATTTTTGTCAGTTCGCTCCAGCAGAGGATTTTCTTGCAAGATGGTTTCAAGTTCTTGGTTTAACTCTTGTGATGATAATTGGAGAAGACGAATGGACTGCTGTAATTGCGGAGTTAGCGCTAGACTTTGTGAGAATTTAAGTTGTAAGCTTTGTTTCATTTAATACTTAATTTGGCTGATCTCGCCAATTAAAGACGGAAATCTTTGCCTAAATAAACGTCTCTAACATCTTGGTTACCAATAATCTCTGAAGTAGAGCCTGAAGCAAAAACACGACCTTCATTGACGATGTAAGCTTTATCGCAGATGCCAAGTGTTTCTCGGACGTTATGGTCTGTAATTAGGACGCCAATGTTTTTAGCGGCTAAAAACTTGATGGTTTTTTGGATATCAAGGACAGCAATTGGGTCAATTCCTGCAAAGGGCTCGTCTAGTAAAATAAATTTTGGGTTAGTTGCCAAGCAACGCGCAATCTCAACGCGGCGGCGTTCACCACCAGACAAGCTGACTGCCAAGTTGTCGCGGATATGCGAAATATGAAGCTCTTCCATGAGTTCGTCTAAGCGCTTTTCTATGGCCTCAGGACTCATTTTTTGCAATTCCAATACCGCGCGAATATTGTCCGCTGCACTAAGTTTTCTAAATATTGACGGTTCTTGAGGCAGATAAGATAAGCCCATTCTTGCACGCTGGTGGATAGGTAGACGGCCAATATCTTTACTGTTGAGGATGATACGACCCTCATTCAAAGGCACTAAACCTACGATCATGTAAAAGCTGGTTGTTTTACCCGCGCCGTTTGGGCCGAGTAAACCAACAACCTGGCCACTTTTGATATTGAGCGATATGTCCTGCACGACAGTGCGAGATTTATATTGCTTACGTAAATTTTCAACAATTAACTCGGTCATGATGAAACTTCAGTTGTTATCTTGTGTAGGTTTGTTTTTAGGTTGAATAATAGCTTTGACGCGGCCTGTTGGTGTTGCAGGCGTTGCAGATTTTGAGCCAACGCCAATCACTTCAGAGTATTCTGCAATTGCGTCATACATAATGTAGTCGCCATGTACAATATCGTTGGCGCGTTTAACCCAGGCTTTAGTGTAAAGCTGAACTTTATCCATACGTCCATCATATTCAATGCGTTGTGCAGAACCCTCCATGTATTCATCTTTTCCTTCACGTTTTTGTTTGAACGTTGTTGGGTTTCCATAGGAAGAACTATGTTGAAAGCCTGATTCATCTTCACGCACTACTAATTTATCTGCTTTAATCAGCAAGGTACCTTGCGTAACAATTACATTGCCAGTGTAAACACTAATTTTTTTAGCATCGTTTACGGTCACAGTATCCGCTTCAATTTCAATTGGTTTGTCTTTGTCTGCTTTTTCTGCCCAAGCTGAGTTGGCAAACAACACAATAAGGCAGTACAGGAAAAAATGACGCAACATGTGGACTCCGAAAACAGTTTTTTTGGTGATTGCGATTTTATTTTCGCGTTGAGCTTGGGGATTTGTAGACATTATTTGCCTTATTATCTGACATTGTTTTATTAGCAACTTCCGTAGAACTTACCTTAGCCCTTGCTGCCTGTTTAGGCAATAGCGATGTACTTGATTTTGTATTTGGCTTCTCATAATGGCCGCGAACCTTTTTTTTCAATACGAAGTTTTTTTCTTTTTTGTCATAAATCATCCCTGTGCCATGAATGATTGTTTTTGGATCTTGGGTAATGACCACATCACTTTCAGTGCTGGCAAATTCCGTTTTAGGTAAGACTTTTAAATAGCCTGTCTTAAGGCGCATCTCTCCACGACCTTCAAACGCTTGTCTAACGATGATGACATTGCCCTTGAACTCAACTACTTCCCCATTGGCGGATACAAATCCTTTTTGTGCTTCAATTTGGGTGTAAGGTTTATTTTCACCGTATTGCGTGTAGCGAGGTCGAATCAGTTCTGTTGTATCATCATCCGGGTAATGACGCATTTCTACCGCAGCAAGCATGTTGCGAAGATTTCCTTTAGCATCAGTTTTGGTCGTTACAAAGTTTTCTACAAAATAATCTACGTCGTGACGATGACTTCCGTCTACTTTTTTGGTATCAGATTGCACGTTACGATCAATCCAAAAAGTAATGAATGCAAGCACACCCAAGACAATTAGTGGAAAAATAATGGTACTGCGTCCGTTCATATAAACCTAGCGCTAAGAATGGCTGCGTTTTATTTAAGGAACTTTGCCATTTGGCCGTCAAATGTGCCTTGTGCTTTCATCAGCAATTCGCAAAGTTCGCGCACCGCACCATGTCCAGCTTCACGCGTGGTGATGTAATGCGCATATTCTTTTACCAAAGGCATTGCATGAGGGACAGTGACAGCCAAGCCAGCGCGGCGCATCGGCGGGAGATCAATCACATCATCTCCCATAAACATACATTCTTCTGCGGTGACGTTTAAGTCTTTTAGAATCTTATTGAAAGCCTCAAGTTTATCTTCAACCCCTTGATAAATATGAGTGATTTTGATGTTTTCAGCTCGCTTAGTGACGACGTTAGAGCTGCGGCCAGTCACTATCGCCATTTGGATCCCGGTGTTGTGTAAAAGCTTTAAACCTAAGCCATCTTGAGAATGAAAGTTTTTGTATTCTAATCCGTCGTCACCCAGCATCAAACCGCCATTGGTCATCACACCATCGACGTCAAATATCACGACTTTGATTTTTTTTGCGCGTTCTTCATTTGAAATATTGTCCGTTAAAGCCACTTTTAAACCACCTTTGCGATAAGTAAGTCGTGCATATTGAGCGCACCATGTAATTCACCTTGTTGATTGACCACTAAAAGCGCGGTAATTTTTCTTTGTTCCATCATTTCAACGGCTTCAACAGCCAATTGTTCAGGGTTAATATTTTGCGGGTTCACATGCATGACATCGCTTATCCCAGTTTTGTTGATGTCGATACCATTTTCAAAAGCGCGACGCAAATCCCCATCGGTAAAAATACCAACGGCTTTGTTTTTGTCATCCACAACTGCTGTCATGCCCAAACCTTTGCGAGACATTTCGATCAGCGCCTCTTTTAAGCTTGCATGAATGTTGACGCTCGGAATCGCATCGCCTGTCCGCATCACATCTTGAATGCGAATAAAAAGCTTTCGGCCTATGCTGCCTCCTGGATGTGACCTAGCAAAGTCTTCTGCTGAAAATCCACGCTGGTCTAGCACAGCCAATGCCAATGCATCACCGAGTGCCAGCATGGCAGTGGTGCTTGCTGTAGGCGCTAAGCCAAGTGGGCAAGCTTCAACCGCTACTTCCGCATCTAAATGCACGTCGCCTTGTCTTGCAAGCGTTGAATTATTTTTGCCTGTCATACTAATGATTTTGGTGCCCATGCGTTTAAGCAATGGCAAGATGGTAAGGATTTCATCACTCTCACCAGAGTTTGAGAGTGCAATCACCACATCGTCTTTAGTAATCATGCCCAGATCACCGTGGCTTGCTTCCGCAGGGTGCATAAAAAAGGCGGGGGTGCCAGTGCTTGCTAATGTGGCTGCAATTTTATTGCCAATATGCCCAGATTTACCCATTCCGCTTACCACAACGCGGCCTTGGCATTGTAAAATGAGGTCAACCGCCTTAGTGAAGTTGGCATCAAGCTTTTGTGCAAGTGCTTCAACTGCATTAGCTTCAATTAAAAGCACTGTTTTTGCCAGCTCTATGGGCGTTTTGGTGGCGCTTGATTTTTGTAATAATGAGTTTTCCATACCTACCAAGTATAAAAGGGAATCCGTCACGAATAAAGGATACATTTGCAAATAAAACCGACTTTTAGCAAAGTCGGCATACATTTTGCATAATTTAAGGATTTATGCACGAAACCCTACCCGCTATTCTGTTATTGCTCGTCAGCTCAGTGCTTGTTGTCGCATTATTTCGTGCGTTTAAATTGCCGGCGATGTTGGCCTATATTTTGGTCGGCCTGCTGCTTGGACCAAAAAGTTTTGGATTCTTGCCAGATACTGAAGCTAATCGACAGCTTGCTGAATTTGGGATTGTTTTCTTGATGTTTAGCATTGGCTTAGAATTTAGCCTCGGTCAGTTATATGCGATGCGAAGAATTGTATTGGGTATTGGCAGCTTACAGGTGCTCATTACAATGGGTGCCATCATGCTGGTTTGTTTAAGTTTCGGTCTTGATTGGAAGGCTGCATTAGTAGTGAGCGGCGCATTGACCATGTCATCGACTGCAATTGTTTCAAAACTATTGGTTGAGCGCCTGGACCTCAATGCGCGTCACGGCCGAATCGCAATCGGCGTCCTGCTCTTCCAAGATCTTGCGGTTGTCCCCTTGTTAGTGCTGATTCCCGCCATCGCAAGCCCGACTGGATCCTTAGCCTACACGCTTGGGATTGCATTTTTAAAAGCAGCGGTAATGCTGTCGCTCCTTTTCTTTTTCGGTAAAAATCTCATGAATCGCTGGTTTGGGATTGTCGCTCGCCAGCGATCACGCGAATTATTCGTGATGAATGTACTAATGGTCACTATGGTGTTGGCTTACGCCACTAAAGTAGCGGGGCTTTCTTATGCACTTGGTGCTTTTATTGCAGGGATGTTGATTTCAGAAACACGCTTTCGTTACCAAGTGGAATCCGATATTGCCGCATTTCGTGACATATTAATGGGTTTATTTTTCATTACCATTGGCATGTTGTTGGACTTTAATAGTTTAGGGGGCAATCTGTCAGGTATTTTGCTGGTGATGGTTGGGCTGATTATTTTTAAGTCCTTAGTCGTTGCCCTGCTGAGTCGCTTTTTTCGATATGAGCCTGGTGTGGCCGTTAGGGCAGGCGTGACCTTGGCGCAAGCGGGTGAATTCTCGTTCGTTGTATTTTCTCTTGGCATGGAAAATGGCTTGATTAGCAATGATTTGTTACAAGTTGTGTTAGCGGCTTCATTGCTTTCGATGTTTCTTGCACCATTTATTATTCAGCACAATTTACAAATTGCTGAATTCTTTTCTCGGAGTTATACCCGCAATCGCAAGAATCAAATTGAGGGCATTGAAAGTGTCGGTAAGCAACTCAAAGATCATGTCATTATTTGTGGTTTTGGACGAAGCGGACAGTATCTAAGTCGTTTCTTAAAAGAAGAAAGATTCCCATTCATCGCTTTAGATATTGACCCAGCGCGCGTCCAAGAAGCAGCCAGCGCGGGTGAGAATGTAATTTACGGCGATGCGGGTAAGCGTTTAGTCTTGGACGCAGCTGGTGCTGCACGCGCTAAAGCTTTAATCATCAGTTACGATGACCCGCCATCGGCTATTAAAATTTTACACTTAGTAAATGACTACTTTCCAAATTTGCCTGTCGTGGTAAGGACTGTGGATGATACCAACATGGAGCGCTTCCGAGACGCCGGGGCATCAGAAGTCGTGCCAGAAGTGTTAGAAGGCAGTTTGATGTTGGCTTCACACGCATTGGTCTTGTTGGGTGTTCCACTTAACCGTGTCGTCAAGCGCATTCGTTTGTTCCGAGAAGAGCGATACAAAATGTTTAAAGGCTTTTTCCATGGCATTTCGGATGGTGATGAAGCCGTTGAGCGTGCAGTCCCACGCTTGCATTCTCTTCCTGTTAACGCCCTTGCTTACTGTATAGGTAAGCCACTCAAGGACATTTATTTTGGCCTTTGCAAAGCGGAAATTACTGCGGTAAGGCGCGATGCACATCCTGAGGAAGTCTCCCCAGACTTTGTATTTAGGGAAGGTGATGTTGTTGTGATCCTAGCAAAACCGCATGATTTAGTGTTGGCTGAAAGAATCTTGCTCACAGGCAAAGACACGTGAGCGTACATGTAGTGATCGTTGGCGGAGGCATTGTCGGCTGTATGACGGCGATGGCGTTGGTGGATCGTGGTCATCGCGTCACCATTGTTGAGCGGAACCAGATCGCTAGTCAGACTTCTGGCGAGTCCTCTTGGGCAGGTGGCGGCATTGTTTTTCCTTTGCTCCCCTGGATGTATTCCCAACCGGTGAATCAACTGACTCGCTATGGCGCAAATTCCTATCAGCAAATTTGTGAGAGATTGGAGCGCGAAACAGGATTACCTACAGGATTGATCAATTCAGGCTTTTTACTCCTTCCACCTTATGACCAACCTGCTGCTATTAAATGGTGTGAAAGTCATCAGCAGCATTATGAGATGGTTGATAAAGTCGATTCGCAGCTTGCCGCAAATAATGTTCAGCCCTCACTTTGGATGCCAGAAGTTTGTCAATTGCGACCACCTTATTTGATGCAGGCACTTCGTCAGTGGTTGGTACAAAATAATGTTACATTGCTAGAGAAAACAGAGCTGAGTCCTTTGGAAGAAATCAAAGCGCTCACTGCCTGGAAAACACTAGATGGCTTGGAAATTAAAGCGGATAAGTTTGTTGTCACTTCAGGCGCATGGAGTTTTCAACTGCTTAAATCGGTTGCTGATAAGCTTAATATAAAACCCATGCGTGGGCAGATTTTGCTTTATCAGCCATCAGAAAATCTTAAGCAAATTGTTTATAAAGATGGCTTTTACATGATTCCGCGGTCTGATGGACAATTACTCGCAGGCAGCACTTTGGAAGATGTTGGCTTTGATACCTCTGTGACTGAGGAAGTAAAAGCAGAACTTGCCAAAAAAGCTGAGGCGATCATGCCGGCATTAAAAGGCCTTCCTATCATCAAGCATTGGAGCGGATTGCGTCCTGGCACACCTGAGAATTTGCCTACGATTGCAGCACATCCACAAATTGAAAATCTTTATCTTAATACGGGGCACTTCCGTTACGGCCTTACCATGGCGCCAGCCAGCGCAAAACTTGTTTCGGAGTTAATTGCTGCTGAACCCACATTTATTGATGCCAGCCCTTTTGCCTTGGCAATTGATTAAGCCGAAATAAGCATCGATTTGCGATTGCCTAATCCCACTTTAGTTTTATAGAATAAACCAACTTTTTTAGGCGTAGATCAATGAAATACATCATTATAGGTTTGTACGCAGCTTGTATTCTTTTTGTACATTTTCGTGGCAGAGCCCGCTTACCTTTTTTTAGGCAAATTTTTGACCATTCTTCATTGGTTTCGCCGATCAACATTTTTATTTACCTCTTTTCAAAAGTACCGGCCAGTCAAGCTTATATTCCTGTGAGCGAATTTAAAGGATTAAAACTCATAGAGGATAATTGGGAAACTATTCGTGACGAAGCTTTAGCGCTGGATAAACTAGAAAAGATTAAAGCGGCAGAAAAGAATGATGATGCTGGGTTCAACTCATTCTTCAAAAAAGGCTGGAAGCGTTTTTACCTCAAATGGTATGAGGCTAAGCATCCTTCAGCACTGGAGTTTTGTCCAAAAACGGTCGCATTGTTAGCACAAGCGCCAGAAATTAAAGCAGCCATGTTTGCTGAGTTGCCACCTGGTGCAAAGCTTAACCCGCATCGTGATCCTTACGCAGGATCTCTGCGTTACCACTTGGGATTATCAACGCCGAATGATGACGGTGCATTTATAGATGTGAATCAACAGCCATATAGCTGGCGCGATGGTGAAGGCGTTATTTTCGATGAAACATATATTCATTGGGCGATTAATCAGACTGAACAAACCCGTATTATTTTGTTGTGTGATGTGGAGCGCCCCATGAGTTATCGCTGGGCGACAGCGATTAATCGCTGGCTTGCAAAAGTGGTGATGACCGCAGGAAGCTCACCTAACGAAACTGGCGACCAAACAGGCGGGATTAATAAGGTTTTCCGCTTCTTTTGGCTGCTGGGTAAATATAGACGCAAACTGAAGAAATTCAGCAAACCGCTTTATCTAGTGATTAAGTTTGGTTTGATTGCAGCGTTTGTTGTTTGGCTTGTGGGCGTAGATAACGTTTCGAGGTTGCTTCAAGCAATCTCGGCTTAAACTTAAGCCACCCAATGCCCAGATTTGCCGCCTTGTTTTTCTAGTAATTTAATTTCACCCATTACCATGCCGCGATCTACCGCTTTGACCATATCATAAATGGTGAGAAGTGCCACGCTAGTGGCGGTGAGTGCTTCCATTTCCACGCCTGTTTTTCCTGTGCATTTTGTAGTAACTGTGCAATGAATGGTGTTGGCTTTTTCGTCGACTTCAAATTCAACGCTCACTTTAGTGAGACTAATGGGATGGCAAAGCGGGATTAAATCTGAAGTGCGTTTTGAGGCTTGAATAGCGGCAATTCGAGCAATCCCCAGTACATCGCCTTTTTTAGCATCGCCGTTGATAATCAGCTGCAAAGTGCTTGCTAACATGTGGATGCTGCCTGTTGCTACGGCCACGCGTTCTGTGTCGGCTTTGCTACCTACATCGACCATGTGCGCTTGGCCTTCACTATCAAAATGGGTGAGTTCGCTCATCAATATTGCCTTTTTATTTAACTTGTTTGTGCCAAATTTTCATCACAAATCGTGAACTAGGCGCTTAATGTCGTTATCATACTCAAACATGAAATTAGTTTATAGCATTCTATTGCTTTCTCAGTTTGCGCCTATCGCACTGGCGGATGACTTGCCCGACTTGGGTGATGTTTCAGCGACTGTGCTCTCTCCGCTACAAGAAAAGAAAATCGCTGACCAAATCATGCGTAGCGTGATGTCAAGCGACGAGGTGATTTCTGACCCTGAAATTACCGACTATATCCAAAGCCTTGGTATGCGGTTGGCGACTAACGGCCCTGATAAAACACAGTGGTTTAATTTTTTCGTGGTGAAGGATAAAAGTATCAATGCCTTTGCAATGCCGGGTGGCGTGATAGGCGTGCATACAGGCTTGATTGTGGCGGCAACTAATGAATCTGAGCTTGCGGGCGTGATGGGACACGAGATCGGCCATGTTGTGCAACATCATATGGCGCGGATGATGGCACAACAGAAAAATGATTCGCTTATTAGTCTTGCAGGCATGGCGTTAGCTATTTTATCTGCGCGAGCTAACCCTCAGCTTGCTAGCGC
>Ga0114958_10000196_pt1 | contig 51557 bp, 41 predicted proteins | sample C_130208_EF_Meta_FD_89577 | JGI IMG/M metagenome (GOLD analysis project Ga0114958, IMG submission 89577) | Freshwater microbial communities from Lake Croche, Canada to study carbon cycling - C_130208_EF_MetaG | ecosystem: Environmental > Aquatic > Freshwater > Lake | place: Lake Croche, Canada... | reverse complement strand
TTTGATGCCGCGGATGCCATAAAAATGCCGGGAATTATCGATGTGCTTTCATTTAAAAGTAAGGTGGCGATTGTGGGCGAAAGTACCTGGCAAGTCATGCAAGCGAGAGCAGCCGTTTCGTGTAAATACGATGGTCAAAATTTAGAAAGTGAATCTACACATAAAAAGTGGTTCGATGAGGGAATGGCTACGGATAAGGCGCAGGTTCAGCGCAAAGACGGGGATTTCCAAACAGCGATCGCGAAGGCTGCCAAAGTCGTGGAAGCGACCTATGAATGTCCTTTTATTTCGCATTCGCCCATGGAGCCGATGAACTTTTTCGCCGATGTACGGGCCGATGGTTCGGTGCTTTTGGCTGGTCCGACGCAAGTGCCACAATCTGCCCAAAAAGCGGTGGCTACTTTGTTGAAAGTCGACGAGAAAAAAGTCGAAGTAGAATTAAGCAAAATGGGTGGGGGTTTTGGCCGACGTTTAAATAATGACTATGCCTTAGAAGCTGCTGAACTTTCCAGTCTTATTAAAAGCCGGTCAAAGTCATGTGGACTCGGGAAGATGATATGACGGGTGGAATTTACCGTCCGGCGGTTCGTTATCATTTCAAAGCGGGCTTAGATGCCTCAGGTAATATGACTGCCTTTTATTTGCGTGGGGTAGGTTTGAATGCGGGCAATGCGACGCGTCAAGATAATTTCCCGGTGGGGGCGATTGAAAATGTGTTGGTTGAGTCAGTAAACCAGGTTTCTTCGGTGACGACGGGCCCTTGGCGTGCACCTATTACAAATTTCTTGGGTTTTGCGGAACAGGCCTTTTTAGATGAGGTGGCTGAAGCGGGAGGAAAGGATCCGATTCAGATGCGTTTGGATTGGTTGGCCCGCGCCAAAAACAATCCAGTGGGTAAAATCACCTACGAGCCTGATCGCTTCATTGAGGTCATCAAACAAGCAGCTGAAAAATCACAATGGAAGAAAAAGCCAGGTGTAGCCCAAGGATTCAGTGTATATTTCTCTCATTTGTCCTACGTGGCACAAGTGGCGGATGCGCAAATGGTGAATGGTAAACCGAAAATTACACACGTAACTGCGGTGACCGATTGTGGGGAAGTGGTCAATCTAAGCGGCGCTGAAAATCAAATAAAGGGCGCGATTATCGACGGCATGGGCCACGCGATGTTTGCGAAATTACGCTTTAATGAAGGCGTGGCGGCTCCGGCGAATTTTAATTCGTATCGACTGATCCGAGGAAATGAAATTCCGACGATAGATGCTCATTTTGTGGATAATGGCATCGCGCCGACTGGATTGGGTGAACCCGCTTTACCTCCGACCGGTGGATCTGTCGCAAATGCGATTTATGCGGCGAGTAAAAAACGCTTATATCGACAACCATTCGATATCTAATTTTCCAGAGGCGCATCTAGGTGCGCCTCTTTTTTTGCCCTAGAGTTGAATGATTTTTTCATTCAAGTCATTTTTTTATTCTGCCTAGGTGTCGATTTTGATTTTTTGAACAGATAACATTCATTCAGCCATTCCTTTGCGCATGGATAAACCTAAAATTATTTTTTTGGATTATATACGCGCATTGGCAACGTTGGCGGTCATCTTGATTCATGTCGTTGGGGGAATTTTACCTCGCTTTGGGAAAATAAGCCCGGCGGATTGGTGGCTGGGAAATAGCTTGGATAGCGCTTCCCGCTTTTGTGTACCTATTTTTGTGATGTTATCTGGCGCCTTGTTGCTCGGTCCCAATCTTTCCTATGACTGGCCTCCCCACAAAAAACGGATTTCCAGGATATTTTTCCCTTTTTGCTTTTGGACGATTGTTTATATTTTATTCAATGTGGGTGTTAAATACCCTTCGATGCAGCATCGTCCCATGGATATCTTTTTGCCTTGGATTTGGCATCAAATCGCATTCGGGGCATCTTTTCATTTTTGGTATTTATATATGATTTTGGGCTTGTATCTTTTTTTACCTTGGATTCATGCGGCTTTGAATCAGATGAAAAAACGAGATATTCAGCTGTTTTTGGCGATTTGGTTCCTAACGCTTTTTGCGAATTGGCCGGTTTTGGCTAGCTATTTTCCCCATATTGAATTGATGTATTTTTCGGGTTATTTGGGTTATTTGGTGCTGGGTCATTATGTGATGCGCTTTCCCATTCGGGGAGCGATGTGGTACTATCTGATCGGATTTGGAATGACGGTAGGAGGGACCTATGTGTTGTCGGAGGCGAAGGCTTTATTTGATATTCGGATGTATTCGAATCTTAGTGTGAATGTTGCTTTGATGGCGCTGGGGATTTTTGGGATGTTTCAAAAGGCTTCGTTTTTAAATCTAAACCTAAATAAGTTCGTGAGCTTCGTGAGCCAATTAAGTTTTGGTATTTATTTTATCCATGTCATCGTTTTGTATTATCTATCCCGCGCCCATGTGAATTATGCGTTTCATGGACTTTGGCTAGGTATCCCTACGACCGTATTTGCTTGTTTAATTATTTCAGGGGCACTCGTTTATTTGCTTAAAAAAATTCCAGGGGCGGACCGATTTATCGGTTAATTCACCACCGGAAAGGCCACCACGCGCAAACGCGTAAAGCCAAATGGAATCAGCGTGATTGATTTTTCTTCTTTTTCTACGGCGCCTTGATATACGCCGATTCGCGTAGTGATGGGTTGATGCGCCACTCCATTTTGTGTTTTCCAATCAGGAATTTTTTTACCTATCGTTTTAATTTCAAAGGGGCTATAGGCCTGGCTCCATTTAAAATCGCTTGGAAAACCGCGTTGAATCCATTCGGTGTTCGTCACCGGATTTTTTACGGTGGATTTTAAAATACCAAAGTTCCAGTCGCTTTTGGGCATGATTTCCATATATTCCCCTTCTTGTGGGTGGATTTTTTTGCTCACTTCTTCCTCGATTTTCAGCGCATAAATCAGGGCTCCTCGTTCGATGGAACGAGAGTTTTTGGCCCAGTTTTGGGTGGTGATTTCTGTTGGAAATTGCAAAACCACTTGGTCATTACTTTCCCATGCCCGGCTGATTTGGATGATTTTGCCTCCTTTTTCTGTGCGATAATCCTTCCCGTTGATCTGGATTTTTGCTTCTTTGCACCAAATCGGAATTCTAAACTCGATCGGGAAATTCGCTTTTTTAGAGGTTTTGATTCGAAAACGTATTTGGTCTTCAAAAGGATATTGGGTTTCTTCGTCGATGTCGACTTGTACTCCGCTCGGAAGCGTGGTTTTCAGGTGATTTGGTCCATAAACTAAGGCCGCAAGTCCACCATCCTGTGTTTGATACCAAAGATGTGAAATGTATTTAGGCCAGCCTTGGTGCATGTTAGCGGTGCAACAGGTATAGCCCGCATAAGGACCATACACATTATTCATTTCGCGGGAGAAGGGAAGTGAAAAATTGTAAATGCCTTTTTTGACCTCGACTTGATTGGCATTTCCGAAATATTGGCGATTATAAAAATCATCTGTGGCCTGTGCAGGAAAGGCATTAAAGGTCATGCGTTCTAAGGCATCCATGTAATGCGTTTCTCCAGTGACACCTATGATTTGTTCCAGCGAAAACATCGCTTCTACAGTAGCACATAATTCGGTTCCTTGGACCGGATCATTGCCATGTATGTCCTCATCTCCTGAAAACATGCCATGCGGTAATCCGTGCAAGGTCATCAGATCGTTAAATCCGGTCCTTAGATCGCTTAAGTTGGATGGATTTTTACTGTGTTGATACCAAATAGCGGGTAATTTCAGACCCATTCCTACATTGACTGCATGACGTTCCATCCATTTTTCGTCGGTTTGGTTGTAGGCCGCTTTGATGGCCCAATCACGATTTCCTAATAAATTAGTCCAAGCATAGGTCTGCTCGTAAATGATATTTCCTAAATCCAATAGCCAAGGTTCTTTGGTTTGTTGGTATACCCAATAGACCACCATCAAATTGTCCCCTCCTCGCGCTTTGGCCCATTCTGTCCATTTTTCAAGGGGATTTTCTTTCAAGTTTTTTAATTGAAAGGCAAAGTATTTCTGCATGAAAGGAATGACGCGCGGGTCTTTGGAGGCTTGGAAGTATTGTTGGAGTACTTTTAGCATCACCATCCGAGGCCACCAATCCGCGCCCTGGGAGCCTATTTCGACGGCTTTTCCAGTCTCTCTTTCGTATTTAGATAAGGGTCCAAAAAAACCAGAAGGCCGCTGATGCGTGAGGGTATAGTCCACATAGCTTTGAACTTTTTTGAGGAGGGCAGGGTCTTGGCTGATGTAGGCGAGTGGCAGTGCGCCGTCGAGCCAATAAGGCGTTTCCTCCCAATCGTCCCCTTTGCCACCGAGCCATCCATTGTCTTTTTGGATTTTGGAATAAAACTCATCTAAATGACCGGTGGAACCTTTGACTAGGATGTCGGTTTGTTGTTGTAGCCAGCCACGGGGCGTGATTTGGCTGAGGGGTATTTCGGAGTAGGCAAAGGATAGCGTGCTTTTTTGTCCAAAAAGTGAAAAGTGAAAACACGTAATTGCGATGATAAACCATTGAGTATTTTTCATTATTTCAGAATTTACATTTTTTTAATCCGCCCATCTTCCATTTCAATAATCCGACTGGTTCGGTCCGCGAATTCATTATCGTGGGTTACGATCAGTAGTGTTTGCTTATATACTTGGGCTAATTCCTCAAAAATATGAAAGACGATTTCTGAATTTTTCTTATCCAAATTCCCCGTTGGCTCATCTCCCATAATCAATAGCGGATCATTAATTAATGCCCTGGCGATCGCCACGCGTTGTTTTTGTCCTCCAGATAATTGGTTTGGTAATTTTAAGGCTTCTTCTTTAATGCCTAAAATGGATAATTTTTCGTAGGCCCGGTGTTCGATTTCCTGTTCGGAATACGTGCCTAATTTCAGACCGGGCAACATCACATTTTGTAAGACATTAAATTCATTTAATAAATAGTGAAATTGGAAAACGAATCCAATTTTTTCGTTTCGAACCCGGGCTAATTCTTCTTCCTTTTTGCCTCGCATCGTCATGCCATCGATGATCACCTCTCCTTCATAATCCGTATCCATCGTGGATAAAATATACAAAAGGGTCGATTTTCCACAGCCTGATTTACCGATGACCGACACAAAATCAGAGGCTTCAAGTGTAAATGAAACTTCATTCAAGATCTTGATCGTCGCCGGATCGTGAAAATATTTGCTAATTTTTTGCGCCTCTAAAACGGTTTTATTTGCCATACTATTTTCCACGAATAATAACTACTGGGTCGATGGTGCTCGCTTTTTTGGCGGGGAAATAGCCGGCCAAATACGTGGTAATGATGGAGAAAATACCTCCTATCATATAAAATCTCGGATTGTAATTGATCGGATATGTCTTAATGGTAGGCAATGATTCCGTATTAAATGGTATCTGATCAATCAAAGATGATAAACCAAAACCACCCAAAAGCCCCAAGGATCCGCCAAAAATTCCAATGCTCAAGGCGATGGTAATGAAGACTAAATTGACATCCCTCCCTGAAAAACCCACCGCTTTTAAAATGGCAATAGAGTCCATTTTTTCGTAGATCAACATATTCAATATGTTATAAATACCAAATCCCGCCACAATCAATAGCGTAATCCCCACGGCATAAGAAATTAAACTCCGGACAGAACTTCCTGTCTCAAACTGCGAATTCGCTTTTTGAATATCGATGGCGTCTATTTGATATACATCTTGATATTCTTTCGCCGTTGGTGGCGCCCATAAAATATCCTTCAGTTTTACCTGAATATCTGTGATGTAATTTTCGGATTGATTAAGCAATTTCTGTGTTGTTTTGATGGACGCATAACTTTGTACCTTATCCAAATCCTGAAGACCCGATTGAAAATACCCCACAACCTTTAAGGAAAATTGTTCTCCTTTGCTCGTCGTAACTTTGACCACATCGCCGATGTTGACCATCATATTAGTTGCCAAACCTTTACCCAAAATGATACTATTCGGTACATTTTTTAAATCCATAAAATTTCCCCGTGTCACATAATCGCTGAATTTAAATAAGCGATTTTCTTCTTCCGGATCAATACCGTTTATGGAGCCGGTGAGGTCGATCGCGCCCACATTAAAAAATACCTGGGCGGTGATTTTCGGCGCAACACCCAATACCCGCGTATCCTTTTTTAAACTTTGGATGATTTGTTCGCTATTATAAATATCAATTCGGTCTTTTTTAGGTTTGATCGATTTGATAAAATTATGGCCTTGTTCAGAGCTATTTACGTAGTCGATGGGCTGCTTTTTCGAGACTTGAATTTCCTTGTATAAGCGAACATGTGGCGTTCGATTCAGGATTAAACCGTCCAATAAATCATTTAGGCCCGACATAAAACTCAGCAAAGTAATGAACATCGTAATACTGAAAGTAACCCCGATGGCTGCCACTAACGTTTGTTTCCATCGCGCGAGGAGCAAGGAATAGGCGATACGGAAGATTAAACGATATTTCATATTAAGGTTTCAAGAGTTCGTCGGTTTTGGATAAACCCTGAATAATTTCGGCTTGTTGGAAATCCTTTAATCCCGTCTTCACTTTCCGTTTTTCACCGCCCTTTAAGGTAATCAGAGAATCGCCGATCAAATAATTTCTTGGGACCAATAAAGCTTTGTCTTTCTTCTTTAAAATGATACTCGCCTCAAAATTCATAAAGGGGAATAATTTTTTAGGGGCTTTACTAAAGCGCGCTTCTACCAAGAAAGTTTTACTACGCTCGTTCATGTAGGGATAAATTTTCGTGACCGAAGCTTCAAAAACCTCATTTTTGTAACTATCTAGTCGGACGATAATAGCTTGGTTTAGATTCAATAACATGATATCATTTTCATCTACTTGCATTTCCAAGATAAAGGAATTTGGATTTCCTATTACGGCGATCGGCATTTGCGGGGTCACCAATTCCCCTTTGTTTTTTGAAATGGAAAATACGACGCCATTCATTTTGCTGCGCAGGGTGAAATCTTGTTGGAGTCGAGCGGAAATTTCAACGGTCTTTTTCGACTGATCCCCTGAAAAAGAGATTTGCCTTTTCAGGTCGCGGTAGCGCTGGATGGAGGACAAATAATTCGTTTTGGAATTTTCAAAGGCCATTTCTTTTTGTTCCAATTCGATGCGGGTTCCTACTTGTTGCGCCCACAGGTTTTTTTGTCGGAAATAAATGGAAGAATCTAATTTGAATTTTTGAAAGGAGGTTTCGATGATGTTATGCGCCTCGTTTAATTTTCCCTGATTCGCTGATTTATCTGCGAAATTAGCAGCGATTTGAGCATTTTCGGTGCTCATTTTCTGTGCCTCATTGGACAATTGCAAAATGGGTTGGCCTACATGAACCACATCTCCTTCCTTGACTAAAATTTGGTCTATGATTCCATTGACTGTGACAAAGGCTTGGTATTGATCTTGGCTTTTAACGATTCCAGAGGCATAAATGGATTCCGTAATGGGTCCTTCGGTCGGAAAGATCGTTTCTTCTTTTTTACCACATGCGAAGAAAAGAAGGACGAACCCGAGGAGAAAAAATTGTTTCATTGGGTTTAATTTTTTTGCTTATAAAAGAACGATAAATTGACCCAAATTCCAAGTTGGGCCACCTGATATTTGTCAATAAAAAATCATTTTAGAACCGATAAGGTTAAATCGATGCTTTTTCAAGATATTTGTATCGCTAAAAAAAATGCCATGAAAATTACCTATTTTGATTCCTATGCAGATTTAAGTGTTCACGCGGCGAAGCTGATTGCCAATGAGGTTTCTCTGAAACCTGATTTGCTTTTTTGCGCTGCCACGGGCGGTTCTCCCACTGGTATGTATGCAGAAATGAAACAAGCAGAAAATTCTCATCCCGGATTATATGGTCAGATGCGCGTTATTAAAATGGACGAATGGGGCATTATTCCGGTAAGCCACCCGGATTCATGTGAAAGTTATTTAAAACAGCACCTGCTTGGGCCATTACAAATTTCAGATTCTCGCTATGTCGGTTTCGATACCGCACCGGAGGTTCTGGCGCAGGAATGCCAACGCATCGAAACATATATACATGTCCAGGGTCCCTTTGATATTTGTATTCTTGGCCTAGGAAAAAATGGGCATATAGCTTTTAATGAACCTGCAGATGCATTAGTAGCCGAATTTCACAAAGCGACCTTAGCGCCTACGACGATTCAGCATGATCCAACACTTTCACAGGGCGAGGAAGCAGCTTATGGGCTTTGCGTGGGGATGGCTGGCATAATGCAAACAAAAAAAATCATCTTTTTGGTGACTGGCAAAGGAAAACAAGACGCCATTCGAGCTATTTTGGACGGTGGTATTTCGACCCAATTACCCGCTTCATTTTTATGGATGCATCCGAATGTGGAATGTTTAATTGACCGAAACAGCTTGTAAAAGCGTTTTTTGAACCAGCCGAGGTTTATCCGTTTGAATTAAATCAAGGCCTAAGGATAGGGCTTTTTGATAATTTGCTTGTTGGTCAAAAGGCCCCAACACGTCTGTGAAAATCTTGATTCCTCGGTTATGAATTTCCTGAACCAATTCGGGGCTAATGGCTAACCAATTCGCATCAAAGGCATAGGGTTTCAATCGGGCAATTTTCGCTTCCATGTCCGCTTTGTTTTTCAAACTAGGCATTAATTTGGCCGCTGGAAATTCCATTTTTAAGTTCTCCAAAAATACGTCTGACCCATAAAAACAGGATTCATCGGCCAAGTCATATTTTTTCAGCATTTCCACGAGGGGCTTTGGTGCGACCTCTTTGCAATCCACATAGATAAATGTTTTTTGGCGATGCTTTTTATTCCAGCGAGAAATTAGTCGACATACTTCTTCCAAACTGGGCACCTTTTCCTTCTCGAATTCAGGTCCATATCCTTTGCCCGCCGAAAGACTTTTGATTTCATCAAAGCGTAAACTTTTGATAGATCCGTGGCCATTGGTGGTACGGTCGAGGCTGCCATCATGCAGAATGACTAATCGGTCATCTGAGGAAGTTCGGACGTCGATTTCGATGAGATTTACCCCTGCCTCGAGTGCTTTTTTATAAGTTGCCAGCGTATTTTCAGGTGCCAATCCCGTGTTTCCCCGATGGGCGGAAATCTGGATTGGCACCTTTTGTCGAAATAAATTACCTGTATCGGAGGGGGCTATTAATTGGAGCCAGCAAGTGAAAATAGCCAGTATATTCATTTATAAATTGCCCTTTTTGCGTTCTGAAATAATGAATTCTGATGTGCGAAGCGACAGTGCCAAAATTGTCCATGTTGCATTTTTATCTCCTTGAGAAACAAAAGGGGAAGCATCGGCAACGAATAAATTTTTCACGTCATGGGCTTGGCAATTGCTATTTAAAACCGAAGTTTTTGGGTCATTGCCCATCCGAGCCGTCCCCACCTCGTGAATAATACGTCCTGGCTCTTCCAATCCGTAATTTTTATCCTTACCCGGTTTAGGACCTAATGGCTCACCACCCATTTCATGGATGATTTGCTCAAAAGTCTCGTGCATGTGCTTGGCCTGTTTGATTTCGTAATCGCTCCATTTGTAGTTGAATCGCAACACAGGAATACCGTATTTGTCCACGGCGTTCGGGTCGATTTCGCAAAAATTGTCTTCCCTTGGAACAGGTTCCCCACGTCCCGCAAAACTAACATAAGAGCCGTAAAAGCGGCGATAATCTTCTTTTAATTTGGCACCGTATCCACCAGCGGCCATTTGAATACCTTCGCGTGAACGGGCATATTTGCCATTGATGCCTTCGATGCCCCAACCAAAGCCGTAGGTCGGCATGCCCATGCCACCGCCATATTCAATATGGTAGCCGCGAGGGAAATCTAATTTTTTATTGTCTAACCACCATGGGGTATATACGTGCATGCCGCTGACCCCGTCTTCGTTATAGCGCTTACGGTCGAAAAGCGTCGGGATAATGGCGGAGCGAGAGGCTCCGGTCGAGTCATTTAAATATTTCCCCACCACACCGCTTGAATTTGCGAGGCCATTCGGGAAACGAGCACTTTTGGAATTCAATAATAAACGTGCCGTTTCGCCAGAGCTGGCGGCAAGAATCACAATTTTTCCTTTGACTGAATATTCTCCCAAGGTGCCTGTGTGTACATAGGAAACACCCGTAGCTAATCCAGTGGCTGGATCTGACATCACTTCACGCGCCATCGCGAAAGGCAATAAGGTTACATTTCCAGTGGCTAAAGCCGGTTTCACGTGCACAGAGGAAGAGGAATAATCGGCATATGCCTGACACGCCCGCCCGCATTGTCCGCAATAAAAACAAGAACCACGTTCGTTATTGATCGGCTTCGTTAAAATGGATTTACGGGCCGGATAGGTTGGGATTCCTAAGGCTTTATTCGCTTTATAGATTAATTTTTCGTGTAAACGTGGTTTTGGTGGAGGTAAGAAATATCCATCTGGATCATTCCGCAGGCCTTCATTGGTTCCAAAAATCCCCACTTCTTTATCCACCCGGTCATAAAAGGGTTTGATGTCTTCGTAACTGATTGGCCAGTCGTCTCCTAAACCATCGATGCTCTTTCGCTTAAAATCATCGGGTCCAAAGCGCAAGGAAATACGACCCCAGTGATTCGTCCTTCCGCCGACCATTCTCGACCGAAACCAGTCGAAATTCGTACCCGCGGCACGCGTATAGGGTTCGCCATCGATTTCCCAGCCGCCATAGGCTGCATCAAAATCCCCAAAAGCACGGACCGTATTCGCTCCCCGACGAGGAGATTCGTAAGGCCATTTCATTTGGGTGATGTTTTTGGGATCCGCGGGATCATAAGCCTGACCCGCTTCTAGGAGGCATACTTTGGCACCTGCTTTAGCCAGGGTATAAGCTGCCATTCCGCCGCCTGCACCGGAACCGACGATGACAACATCAAAAACTGTTTGTTGGGATTTTATGTAAATCGAATCGTTAATCATGAGAAAAGTTTGGAGAACTCAAAACTAAATATTAAATCGTAAAATCGTAAGAAAATTTTGCTAATTCTGTATTATTGTAGAATAAATCAAACCACCTTATCTACATTACCTGTCAAAAATGAATTTTCGATTAAAATTCATTCAAACCTATTCCACCCACTCATGAAAAAAATGACCCTTTTAAAAGGATTAATCCTTTTATTTTTGCCTTTGCTTGCTATTTCACAAGCCAAAATTACTCCTGATAAAGCTTTGAAAAGCTATATTTCAAATGGCGATCCAACCTATTCTTGGGAATTAAGAGATTCCACAACGTTAGGCAGTTCGAAGGCCTATCAATTAGTTTTAACGTCCCAAAAATGGCATGGGATTACCTGGCGTCATCAATTGACCATCGTGGTTCCAGCGACCATTCAATACGATGGAGCTATGTTATTCATTACGGGTGGCAGTAATAAGGATGAACAGCCCAATTGGAGTTCTGAAGATAAAATGTGGCCTATTTTAGCCGCCATTGCCTCGAAAAACAAGGCGATCGTAGCCTTAATTAAACAAGTCCCGAACCAACCCCTCTTCGATGGAAAAACGGAGGATGAATTAATCTCCTTTACCTTGCATCAGTTTAAGCAGGACAAAGATTACTCGTGGCCGCTTCTTTTTCCCATGGTCAAATCTGCGGTGCGGAGTATGGATGCCATTCAAGAATTTGCGAGCAAAAAACTTCATTCCCCGGTGACGAATTTCTTGATTTCAGGTGCTTCGAAACGCGGTTGGACTACCTGGCTTTCCAATGCCATTGATGATAAGCGAGTAAAGGCGATAGGGCCGATGGTGATCGATATGTTGAACATGCCCAAAACCCTTAGTTATCAATTAGAAACCTATGGCGAATACAGCATTCAAATCGAAGATTATGTCAAATTAGGTATTCCACAAGGTTCCGGTACCGCGGATGGCCAGGCGATTACCGCAATGGTGGATCCATATTCTTACCGGGATAAATTGACGGTTCCTAAGATAATTTTCATTGGAACCAATGATGAATATTGGACAGCGGATGCTATCAAACATTATTATGATAAGATTCCGGGGAAAAACCTAATTCATTATGTCCCTAACGCGGGACATGATTTAGGGGGCGGAAAACAGGCTTTGGAGGCCTTGAGCGCTTTTTTCGGTTTAACCTTGCAAAACAAAGAATATCCGGTATGTACATGGAATGTGGTTAAAGGCAAAGAAGGTTTTGAAATTAAGGTGAATGCGGTGGCAGAAGGATTGCAGGATGCGGCGATTTGGGGCACTACCTCGGGGGATCGAGATTTTCGGAATAATTTATGGTTGACCCGCCGCATAAAACCTGAAGGAAATACGGTGAAATATACGGTCCCCTTTGTGAAAAAAGGATTTCAGGCTTTTTACATCGATTTAAAATACAAAGATCCGAACGGTGGTTCTTATTCGGTTAGCACGCGGGTGTTTACGACGGATACCAACAACGTATTGTAATCCGGTAATTTTAATAAGGTAAGAGGCATCGAGGAAGATGCCTCTTTTTTATTTGATGTCTTTGAGATGGAATAAAAACTCGGAGAAGTTAACCAAAGAATGGACCAAGGCCGCATAAAATACATTTTTGGTTTTTAGATACGTATATCCATAAGCCCAACCAGCCACGGCCGCCAAACCTACAAATAAAATCGATCCTTTATGGTAATGGGCTAAGCCAAAGGCCATGCTGATGATGGCCAAGGCCGTATAGGTACCCACCGCCTGCCATTGTTTTTGTTCTAAAAAATAGGCGGGAATGAATAAGCCCAGCGTGATGAGGATTGGAAACCAGATGTATTCGATGGCCAAAGCATATCCCGCTAAGGCAGAAAGAATGAGCATAATCGCAATTCCAAAGGTCCAATAGGATTTCCAAGCGCCTGATTTATTGATTTGTTGGGCCAACATATTCTGCATCAGCCCCCGAAAAAATAATTCCTCAAATATCGCCGTGCCTATCCAGATGCGCATGATTTCCAAGACCGATTTGGCAAATCCATCTTGGATAACTTCCTCGAATGGATGAGGATTCACAAAACCTAAAGACCAAGCAATCACGCATACAAATCCCAGGAAAGAGACCCAAGAAAGCAATGCAATGCCTAAAAAGGAAAATTTGAACACGGGGTAAAAGCCGATGTCTTTGATTTTTCGAATGGATCCATAGGCATAGGCCATCAATAAAACCCAGGAGATTTTGTACAGGGAACCGAAGCCATTGCCTTTGATGGGTAGCGTCGTATCTCCATGGAATTTCACGAGCGTTAGGGGCAACACAAAAAGAAGTAAAAAGATATAATCGATTCGGCCGACGTCGGTTCTTGGATTTGCTTGGTAATACAATACCGGAAAAATAAACAAGAAGGGCAGAAGACTTCCCGAACCTTCAAATGGATTTTCCCCATGAATACTCACATAGGTCACCATGAGGAACCAAAGTAGGGTGGGGAAGATGAGGGATTTTTGTTGGGCTAATAAGCCCTTTTCCTGGATGTAGGCTTGGACGTCTGGATTTCCTAGGTTAAAAATGAAAAAATAAACGAGGGCGACAAAAGGTAAAGTGATGGCTAATTCTTGACCAGAAATATTTCCTTGGTACAAAATAAATAAGAAAACATACAACAGAGTTAAAAGGCTACCTTTTAAAAAAGCGCTTGGAATGATTTTCATAGGTTTTTGTCTCATGTCTACAAAAAAGGTCAAGATGCAAGTCTCGACCTTTTTTATGTTATTTTAAAACGAATTACACGCGTAAGAAGGTTTTCTTTTGGTACATGAAATATAGGAATAACCATTTTAAACCGGTGTAGCAAATGGCTAGCGCCACGGCGTTATAAGGGTCCCCGATTAATTGGCCTAACCAATGAAACATCCCATCTGTCGCATATTTCCAATCGATTAAAATACCTGATAAATAGATCAGGATGGAATTCATTCCGATTACCCGAAAGAAAAAGGCCCATTTTTGATGACCTAAAACATCGATGATATAATAAAATAAAGAAAGTAGGCAAAGGCTGATGCCGCCGACGAGCATAACGAATGAACTCGACCACAGGTTTTTATTGATCGGGAAATCAAGGTTCCAAACTAAAGCGATTCCAATGAAAATCACCCCGGTAAGGGCCATTTTTTTTGTTTTTTCTAGGCCTGAGGCTGCGTTATGTTTTAAATAATTTCCAGTTAATATGCCTAATAATCCAGTTGAAACAGCGGGAATGGTTGAGAATAGACCTTCTGGGTCGTGATTTCCTTTGTATAAATGTCCCGGCATGAGGATACGATCCATGTAAGAAGCGAAATTGCCTTCTTGACTTAAATCCCCGATCGCAAAACCTGGCGCCGCATTGAATTTTAATATCAAATAATAGGCGATTAGAATGCCTGCGAACCAAATGAATTGGATGATTTGTTTTTCGGTGTAGAGAAAGATGATGTTGGCAAACATATAGCCTAATCCAATCCGCCCTAAAACACTTCCAAAACGGATTTCTTCGATCGGCATGATTTCGAGGCCGTTGTTATAGATTATGCCTAAAATCACTAAGATTAAGCCGCGCTTGATGACGCGCGCTACTAATTGCTGTTTTGATTTTCCTTTTTCAAGGTCTTTTCCTAAGGAATAGGGGGTGGCACAACCGGCCATAAACAAGAACAAAGGGAAAATGAGGTCATTGAAGGTAAAGCCATTCCATGCGGGATGTTCGAATTGATTCGCAAAAAATCCCCAAAACGGAGAACCGGAGGCTTTGTACATGGCGTGAAAGATATGCTCGGCACCCATGATCCAAAACATGTCGAAGCCACGAAGGGCATCAAGCGAGTAGAGGCGTTTTGATTCTGATATTTCCATAGAGGTATAAATAGGTTTGCCTCTAAATTAGGTAAAATCCTCCAAAAAATTGCATGGACTATGCCTTAAATGGGTGGCGCTCGGTCCAAGCCACCTTAGGTTCTAAGAAATGATAGAAAAATCCGAGGTATCGGTTAATCGTTTTTTGACTATGTTGCATGAAACTTGAGAGTAATTCCGGCTTGGCTCCCACGGAACTTTTGATTTCCATGGCGGTACGACCGAAATTAATACATGTAGCACCTTTCTGGATGCCAAATTCAATCATATCATAGAGCATATTTAGGTAGAGCATGTGCTCGCGTTGGACCTGATCATCATAGCCTAGAAAATAAGTTTCTAAGGTATCGCCCGATAGGATGATGGAATTAAATCCAACTAATTGGTCATTTAGGTAATATCCACAAACTCGAAATTGATCACCTAATTGATTTTTTAATTCAATAAAATGATTCTTTGGAAGGAAAAAGGTGTTAAAAGGTGAATGATGTGCGACATGAAGGTATAATTCATACATACGGTCTTCCGCGGCTAAAAGGTCTGGAATTTCGAGTAATCGCTTGGTGATTCCTTCTCCTTTTTTTCTAGCGCGTTTACATTGGTCCCGGTATTTTTTGGTTAAATCGCCCAGGTAGTCGGCAAAATGCTGCCATTTATTCGGGATTTGCATCCGCATCGTCGGCTGGGCAGTGAAGCTTAGAAAGTTATTTTCCTTTTGTTTATTAAAATAAATGGCATCTTCTTGTTGGAAGTCCTTGAAAATACATAGATGGATAGTTGACCTAAATCGCTCTTGGATCATGCGTTTCAAGCAATCCATGGCGGAGGCACTGTCTACTTCGGGGGCTAATTGAAAGCATGGGGCACCTGTCATTAAATTATTGCCGATGATCAATAGTTTCCCTGAAAAATTTTTGAATAAAAATCCTCGGATGGCTTTTTTTAGGAGGGGGTCCCGTTGGCCAAAATGATCTACCTTGCGTAGGTCGACTTCCTGGGCTAGGCATATTCCGACTAATTTTTCTTGTGAATACAGCCCGATGAAAGTATTTCTGAAATTTGTTGGCGAGGCGTTCTCTAAAAACTGTAGGTAGGGGAGGCTTAAAAATAGGTTGTTTTGGGACAAATCAAACCAGTCTTCAGGTATATGAGCAGTAGATTTGTAAATCTGGCAATCGGTAATTAGAACCATGAGTAAGAATTCCGAGGAATTAAAAGTCTTTAGGTATGTAAAACCCTGAAGCGACTAGTATTGTTCCTTTTTTTAATTTTTTTTCAAAATCTTGTGATTACCCAAATGTACATAGCCTAGGGTACGCTACCTTTACACATCACCAATTTCAGATCTTTAACCTATATTTTTAGAACACGGAGTACAGAAAATCCTCAAATTAGGTCAGGGGATTTTGCGTTTATATGCCTGAATAACGAAGCATTTTTTGCAGCGGACGAGCATCGAGTCCTAAGTCGCGTCGTTTCAAATATGCTTCGGAAAGAACAACGATTTTTGTGGCCCCGACGAGAATCGAACTCGTATATAGCGTTTAGGAAACGCCTACTCCTAAACTTACACCCCAATGGTCTCCTAAATCATTTAAACCTATTTTTAGTGTGTTTAAGTGAGTGTGAAACTTTGTTTTTTGTTCATTTATTACACACTTTTTTCGTACGTTATTACTATTAATTATGAGATGATTTCATAGTGTAACCAATATTTCACTTTCCTTTCAGAAGACTCTTGGTAAATTGTTATTGGTGGTTCTGTACTAACCCCCTAATAGACTGTCTACTAATCCCCTAATAGACTGGACTAAATTTTAAAAAGAGTAAATTGACATTTTTTCTAATAAAAAACTGATATTTGTATTTTGTTATTGAACAAATTACACAATTTCTCAAGTTTGGACCGTTAGATAAAGTGGGTAATTTATTTTACTATATTTTCCCAAGATTAGTTATTTTTAAATTTAAAATATAAAGTATTTAATTCTAAGAATTCGAATAAAGGTGCTGTTTAACTCGTTAGAATATTTATTGTTTCTTCCTATAGTCTTTGTTCTGTATTGGTTTGTCTTTGATAAGTCATTGCGTTTACAAAATATATTGGTTTTAGTTTCGAGTTATATCTTCTATGGGTGGTGGAGTTGGAAGTTCTTGCTTTTATTAGCGCTTGGTACTTTACTTGATTTCATTTATGGATTTTATGTTTCTTCCCCAAATAAGAAACAAGCTAAAATTTTCCTTTGGTTAAGTATCTTCAATAACCTAGGAATATTGGGAATATTCAAATATTACGATTTTTTCGCTAGCCAATTTCAACACGGTTTTGAAATATTAGGTATGCGCACCAATTTAGTTTTGTTAAATCTTGCTTTACCAGTAGGCATATCTTTTTACACTTTTCATGGGATGTCATATGTGTTTGATATTTATCGAGGTAGGCAAAAACCCGTATCAAATATTATAGACTATGCTGTATTTGTATCATTTTTTCCGTTATTGGTTGCTGGTCCAATTGAAAGAGCTGATCATCTATTACCGAAGGTCCAGGCAAAAAGACAATTTAATTATATTCAAGCGGTTGAAGGATGTAGATTAATACTCTGGGGCTTATTTAAAAAGGTTGTTATTGCGGATAGTCTTGCAAGCATAGTAGATGGAATATTTAATAATTATCATCATCATAACGCGGTAACCTTAATATATGGTGCAATAGGCTTTTCATTTCAGATCTATGGAGATTTTAGTGGTTATTCAGATATTGCATTAGGCACGGCCAAATTATTTGGATTTGAGTTATTAAGTAATTTTAAATTCCCTTACTTTTCAAGAGATATTGCAGAGTTTTGGAGGAGGTGGCATATTTCCCTTTCATCTTGGTTTAGGGACTATTTATATATACCATTAGGAGGTTCTAAACAAGGAAAGTGGAAGACATTTCGGAACACCTTGATCATTTTTTTGGTGAGTGGATTTTGGCACGGTGCAAGTTGGCACTTTATTCTATGGGGAGGAATTCATGCGTGTGGTTTTTTACCCTTATTACTATTGAATCGTAATAGAAATTATGTTAATGATGTTGTTGCACAGGAAAAGAAATTGCCTAGTTTAAAAGAGCTTTGCCAAATGATATCTACTTTTGGATTTGTAACATTTGCATGGATATTTTTTAGGGCTAATGGAATTTATCAAGCCTATTCTTATTTCAAACAAATAGCCGGAAGTGTAATCCAATTTCCCAGTCAATTTTATTACAATCAAGAGGGTTCATCTATTTTTTATTTCATCATTCCACTGGTATTAGGAGATTGGTGGTTAAGAAGAGATGAAAGAGTCTTGAGGACATTCAAGTCCAAAACAGTTAGGTTTTTAGTTTATTGTTTAATTGGATTGACGATAATTTACATGTTCAATTTTACAGGTACAGGGTATAATTTTATTTACTTTCAATTTTGATTTTGATGAAATATTTTATTGGGCAAGTAGTAACTTATTTTATATTTTTATTTGCTTTATTTTTATTTTCGTTGTCCTTAATTTTAATTGAAACAAAAAAAATATCTGAATTAGATTATGATGGAGGGCTAAAATTGAAATTAAATAGGCTTGTAAAATATAAAGAATATGACAAAATAATACTTATTGGAGGCTCAAATGTCGCAATGGGGTTTAACTCAATTCATTTAAGTGAAAAATTTCAACACTATACTGTAATTAATTTTGGGCATAGATTTCAATTTGGAATTGAGTATTATTTAAGAGAGGTTAAGCCATACATTAAAGAAAATGATATTGTAATTATCATACCTGAATATCAATTACTCTTAAATAATTATTTTGATAATAATCAATTAAATACAGTGTACTTTGAAAATTTACACAACCAAAGCCTTAGTAATTATGAAATACTTAAAATGTTGCGTTATACAAAAGATTATTTTGTAAGCCGATTCCTTTTGAGAAACAGAACAGAAAAAGAGATAAAAGATCATAATAAACTTAGTGGGTTCAATAAATTTGGCGATTTGACATGTCATTGGGATATGATAGCCCCTAGACCAATTCCTATTTATGTGGAGCCAAGTAAATTTGATATAAGTAAACATACTTTATTTGAACTCAAAAATTTTATTAGCTATTGTAAAAAGAATAAAATAAAATTAATGGTAATACCTCCAGCTTTTGCTGAAAGCAGTTTTAATAAAAATTTAAAATTAATTAAATGGAATCAAGATCTTTTTAGTGATTTAGGGGTGCCATTTCAAGTTAACCCAGAAAAATTCAAGTTTAATGATTCCCTGTTTTTTGATAGTCCGTATCACCTATTAAAAGAAGGGGCGACCCAAAAAACTAAAATAATTGAAAATTGCTTAATAAATTCTAATATTCAGATTATTAAATAAATAATAATTTTACCAAAATGATTGGTATTAGAATAATCTTCATTTCTAAAAAATTGTATGATCTCTTACTTTATATGGTATAAATAGTATTGAATTAACCATACATAAGAAATCTTTGCTGCTATACAGAAGTTTTTTATAGTCGTCCCAGCAAGAATCGAACTTGCATCTAAAATTTAGGAAATTCTTGTTTTATCCATTAAACTATGGGACGATTTTACTTTATATCAATCTGATATTGCAATTACTAAATTCATTTTCCCGAAATATTACAATACCCTTGAGCAAACACATTGTTTTAAACTTTCTTTGGTCTATCCGTTGAACTACGGCGCCAAGCTCACAAATTTAAGATTCCTCAGGAATATATCCATCACTATGGCCCAATAAGTGGTTAGACTCAAGCCAATTTGGAAAAATTTGAAAATGTTTTTCCTTAATGATATTCATAATCACTGTCCTTAATTCACCTAAATTACTCTTTTGTTCGGCCGAAATGAACACCGTTTTCGGTTGGTTCGTCTGCCAATGCGTCCTTTTTAAGAAATCCGTCACCCGGTCCATCTTGCTTTTCTCCGGCTCTCCTTCTTCATTTAATTCAGCACCTTCAAAAAACACATCCTCCACCGGAAAAAGATCGATTTTATTAAAAACCAAAATCGTCGGCTTATCCCCAGCACCCATTTCATTCAAGATGCCTTGAACCACCTCGATTTGCTCCTCAAAATTCGGATGGGAAATATCCACGATATGCAATAAAACATCCGCCTCCCGAACCTCATCCAGCGTCGATTTAAAGGATTCAATTAATAAGGTCGGGAGTTTACGTATAAATCCTACCGTATCCGTTAACAAAAAAGGAATGCCATCCCAGGAAATTTTACGCACCGTAGAATCCACAGTCGCAAATAATTTATTCTCCGCGAAAACATCCACTTTCGCTAATTTTCTCATCAGGGTGGATTTGCCCACATTGGTATATCCCACCAGCGACACACGTACCATACGGTCCCGATTTTTACGCTGAGTATAGGATTGTCGGTCAATCGCCTCTAATTTATCTTTCAAAAATGAAATACGATCATTCGCAATCCGACGATCCGTTTCTAATTCTTTCTCTCCCGGTCCACGCATCCCGACGCCACCCCGTTGTTTCGATAAGTGGGACCACATTCGCGTTAAACGAGGCAACATATACTGATACTGTGCCAATTCCACCTGGGTTTTCGCCTGAATCGTCTGTGCACGTAAAGCGAAAATGTTTAAGATCAATAAACTTCGGTCGAGGACCTTGATTTCTTTGCCGTATTCTTGAATATTGAATTCGATATTTCGGACCTGAGAAGGCGACAAATCATCATCGAAAATTAGCATGTCAACTTGCTTCTCGATCACATAAGCCATAATTTCCTCAAATTTCCCTTTGCCCACATAGGTCTTATTGTCGGGCTTCGCGAGATTTTGCGTAAAACTCTTTAAGGTCAATACGCCCGAGGTAGAAGCCAAAAATGCTAATTCAGCCAGGTATTCCGCCGTTTGTTCAGCGTTTTGTTTTTGTGAGGTCACAGCCACTAAAACCGCGGTTTCCTGTTCCTCTCCTGTACTAAATCCTTTTTCTTCTCTCATATCTGTGCGTAAACGCTAAAAAAGCCTTCCATAAAGAAAGGCTTTTTTCTTAGTATTAGTTCAAATTATCATCCAAACCTAAAATTTCTTAGGCGGATAATGCTTCCGCTCCACCTACAATCTCGAGAATCTCGGTCGTGATGGCTGCTTGACGTGAACGATTATATTCTAATTTTAATGCTTTGATTAATTCACCCGCATTTTCAGTGGCCTTTTCCATCGCAGTCATCCGCGCCCCATGTTCGGAAGCATTGGATTCCAATAAGGCACGAAATATCGATAATTTGATTGATTTTGGAATCAATTCATTGATGATATCCGCTTCATTGGGTTCAAATATATAATCAACCGCTGAGGCTGTCACCGTCGTATCAGCACTTTCCTGCAAAGGCAGTAATTGTTCCGCCCGAATAATTTGGGTAGCTACATTTTTGAATTCATTGAAAACGATTTCGACCACATCATAGGCTTGTGATTCAAAACCCGCCAGTATCTCCTCGCCAATCGTCCGCACATTTGAAAAATTCAAGCGACTGAAAATTTCCATGTGTTCCGTGTTCAACGAATAGCCTCGGCGGCCCATGTATTCAGACCCTTTTTTACCTAAAGGGAGGATTTGAACGTTTCCGGCGGCATGTTGAGCTGCATATTTTTCCTGTATCAAGGCAATGGCTACCTTTCCCACATTGGCGTTAAAGGCTCCACATAAACCACGATCAGAGGTCACTAAAACAACCAAGACTTTTTGGATCGGGCGAGCTTGTGTGAAGATATTTTCCTTCCCTGCATCTGTCCGCGCCGAAACAGTGGCGATCATTTCAGATAATTTTTTGGCATAAGGACGCATTTGAATAATGGCATCCTGTGAACGACGCAATTTAGCCGCCGAAACCATTTTCATGGCTTTGGTAATTTGCTGGGTCGAATTTACCGATACAATTCTATTTCTTACTTCTTTTAAGGAAGCCATACCATTCTTATTTTAAACTGCGTATTTAGCCGCAACTTCATTACCTACTTTCTTCAACGTAGCCGTCAGGGCATCATCAAATTTACCTGCACCCAAAGCTTCTAATGTCGCTTTTTCAGTCGCACGCAATACCTGAATGAAATCCTTCTCAAATTCACGCACACGGTTCACAGGAACTTTGTCCAAATTACCGGTTGTAGCTAAATAAATCATAGCCACTTGATCCTCTACACGCTGTGGCGCAAATTGAGGTTGTTTCAACATCTCCAAGTTACGGCGACCACGCTCAATCGTCAATTTCGTTGAAGCATCTAAATCAGAACCAAATTTTGCAAAAGCCTCTAACTCACGGAATTGCGCTTGATCTAATTTTAAGGTACCGGCTACTTTCTTCATCGACTTGATTTGTGCATTACCTCCTACACGAGATACCGAGATACCTACGTTGATCGCTGGACGAATACCTGCATTAAACAAGTTTGTTTCTAAGAAGATTTGACCATCCGTGATCGAGATTACGTTGGTCGGAATATACGCTGATACGTCACCCGCTTGCGTTTCGATGATCGGTAAGGCAGTTAAACTTCCGCCCCCTTTGACGATACTTTTGATCGATTCGGGTAAATCGTTCATGGCAGCAGCGATTTCATCGGAGTTGTTGATCTTCGCCGCACGCTCCAATAAACGGGAGTGTAAATAAAATACGTCTCCCGGATAGGCTTCACGTCCTGGTGGACGACGAAGTAATAAGGAAACTTCACGGTAAGCTACCGCTTGTTTTGATAAGTCATCATACACGACTAACGCAGGACGACCTGTATCGCGGAAGAATTCACCGATTGCCGCACCTGTAAATGGCGCATAAAACTGCATCGGTGCTGGATCTCCAGCAGAAGCAGAAACAACCACAGTGTAATCCATGGCACCTGCCTTACGCAAGGTTTGCTCAATTTGCTTCACAGTAGAAGCTTTTTGACCAATCGCTACATAAATACAGAATACGGGCTCACCTTTGTCGTAAAATTCTTTTTGATTGATAATGGTATCGATACAAACAGCTGTTTTACCTGTTTGACGGTCACCGATGACCAATTCCCGTTGGCCACGTCCTACCGGAATCATGGCATCAATCGCCTTAATACCTGTTTGTAAAGGTTCCGTAACGGGTTGACGATAAATTACCCCTGGTGCTTTACGCTCCAATGGCATCTCATATAATTTTCCTGTGATCGGGCCGTTTCCATCGATCGGTTCCCCTAAAGTATTGACAACACGTCCTAAAATCCCATCACCCACCTGAACCGAGGCAATTAAATTAGTTCTTTTTACGGTGTCTCCCTCCTTAACTAATTTGGAATCACCTAATAATACAGCGCCCACATTGTCCTCCTCTAAGTTCAATGCCAAGGCCTTCAGACCGTTTTCGAAAACGATCAATTCCCCCGCTTGTACATTTGAAAGGCCGTAAATACGAGCCACACCATCACCCACTTGGAGTACGGTGCCTATTTCTTCTAATTCTGCTTGCGTTTTAGCCTGCGATAATTGCTCCCGAAGGATGGCCGAAACTTCATCTGGTCTAACTGATGCCATATTAAAATGGTGGTTTATTGATTTAGTAAATTCGAAATAAATTCGGGTGCAAAATTAGTCACGAAATTTCAATATTCCCATAAATAAGGGAAAAAATGACCTTATATTTTATAAATTTTCAGATTCTACAATGCGAGCTAATTTATCTCCTGTTAATTGCTGTTAATTTTCTTGAGAAAGAGGCAAAATTGCTTATCTTCGAGGCTTAAATTTCTATTAAAATTTCCACATGAAACTAAAATTTGTTACTCTACTGTCTTGTCTTGCTGCCTTTTCAACTTTCGCGCAGACAAAACCTAAAACTACTACGAAGCCCCAAACGAAAACTAAACTCACGCTTTCTGTGACAAAAGTTCCTGTCAAAGAGTTTTCGAATCAATTGGATTCCGTTTCCTATGCCGTCGGGGTGTTAGTCGCTCAAAATTTTAAATCACAAAACGTGACTTTAAATCCTGAGATGGTGGCCAGAGGATTTGCCTCCGTCGTAGCGGGAAATAAATTATCCTTGAGCGAGGCTGAATGTCAAAATGTAATGAACACATTCATGATGAAAAATCAGGAGCGTCAAGCGGCAGAGAGTGCCAAACAATTTTTCCCAAATAAAGAGGCGGGAGAAAAGTTTTTGGCCGAAAATAAAAAGAAAGACTCTGTCATCACCACTGCGAGTGGTTTGCAATATAAAATTATCAAAAAAGGCGATGGGCCAAAACCTTTAGCCACCGATAAGGTTAAAACACATTACCACGGAACTTTGATCGATGGATCGGTGTTTGACTCATCAGTTCAGCGCGGGGAGCCGATCACATTTCCTGTGAATGGCGTGATTCCAGGTTGGATCGAGGCACTTCAATTAATGCCCGTCGGTTCTAAATGGAAATTATTCATCCCTCAAGAATTAGCCTATGGCATACGGGGAGGTGGACAAACCATCAAGCCATATTCGGCGCTGATTTTTGAAGTTGAGCTAATAGCGATAGAAAAATAAAAACAATGAAAAGAATACTTCCACTTTTAATTCCCTTTTCCCTCCTCTTCGTTTTGTTTTTGCATGGCAAAAATCAGACGAGCCAAGGTGTTCAAACGGCCGTGTATCAGGAAGGGGATTTACAACCTACCGAAACACAAAAAAAAGTGGAACGTTTGGTGTATGGCATATTAAGTAATTACCATTATCGGAAAATTCCGGTGAATGATTCGCTCTCTTCCAAGATTTACGATGCGTATATAAAGGATTTGGATCCCAATAAGGTCTATTTCTTAGCGGGCGATATCAAGGAATTAGAAAAATATCGTTTTACGATCGACGAGCAATTGAACATGGGCGATCTTACCTCGGCCTTTCAAATTTATAATTTGTATCAAAAAAGATCCAAAGAGCGATTTGCGTACATTATGTCGATTTTGGACAAGCCTTTTGAATTTAATACCGATGAGGTCTATCAGCCAAATCGCGATAAGGCCACATGGGCTAATTCCGCTTCTGAATTAAATGATTTTTGGCGGAAAGATATTAAGCGTCAAATGCTGGACTGGAAAATCGGTGGAAAGGCCGATACGACTGCGGTTCGGGAATTAAAAGAACGATATAAGCGCTCGGAAAAATACATGGCTCGGACGCGTTCAGAGGATGTATTCCAAGTATTTATGAATGCCTACACAGAAAGCATCGATCCGCATACTTCGTATATGATTCCGAAAACGGCACAGGAATTCAACAAAGACATGGCGCAAAGTTTTGAGGGCATCGGGGCTACGCTTCGTTTGGAGGGCGATTATGTGACGATTCAAGACTTGGTTCCCGGTGGACCTGCGTTTCGCAGTAAGCAGATTAATCCCAAAGATCGGATCGTGGGTGTGGCGCAAGGAGATGAAGGAGCTTTTGTGGATGTGATTGGTTGGTTTACCGATGACGCGGTGAAATTAATTCGGGGTCCCAAAGGAACCGTGGTTCGTTTAAAGATTTTGCCTGCTTCGGGGGTGACGGGTTCGCCGACGAATGAGGTGCGCATCGTACGAGAAAAAATTAAATTGGAAGAGCAAACGGCGAAGAAGGAGGTATTGAATTTCCAACAAGGAGATAAGAAGGTCAAATTAGGCTTGATCACCATTCCTATGTTTTATCGTGATTTTGATGGCGCGCGTAAACGCGAGGCGGATTTTAAATCGACGACGGCGGATGTGCGTAAATTTTTAGGCGAATTCAAGCAAGAAGGGGTGGATGGCTTGATCATTGATCTGCGTAATAATGGAGGAGGATCCTTGATTGAGGCTGTGGATTTAACGGGTTTATTTATCACCAAAGGACCTGTGGTGCAGCGCAAGCAGGCGGATGGTCGGATTACTCAAGAAATCGATCGAGATGCTGAATTAGTATATGATGGGCCCATGGCCGTGATGATTAATCGTTTTTCAGCGTCCGCTTCAGAGATTTTTGCGGCGGCGATCCAAGATTATAAGCGTGGGATTATCGTGGGAGAACAATCTTATGGGAAAGGAACGGTTCAGTCGGTGGTGGATTTAGATAATTATATGGCGAATGAAAAGGAGCCGGTGGGTCAATTGAAAATTACCTTGGAGAAATTTTACCGCATTAATGGAAGTTCGACGCAGCATAAAGGCGTAAGTCCGGATTTTGCTTTGCCTTCAGCTTTTTCGGCGGAGGAGTTTGGGGAGAGTTCACAGCCGAGTGCTTTGCCTTGGGATATGATTCCATCGACGGTTTATTCGATTACTCAGCATGTTATTCCTGCCCAGTTGACTAAATTACAGGCTAGTTTTGCGACACGTTTAAAGACAAAACCGGATTTGATTAAATTGAGAGACGATTTTGATCGTTGGAAAAAAATCAAGGACGCGAATTCGATTTCTTTGAATCTGATCAAACGGAAAAAGGAATTGGATGATCAGAAGAAAAAGCCGGATGATTCGCAAGCGGTGATGGACGCGTTGGCGGGTGCCAGCGATGTAGAAACGGAAGCCTCGAAAAAAGAAAAGGCGGCTGGTGACAAGCATGCGAAGGATGCATATTTGAAGGAAACCCAACAAATTGTTGCCGACTGGATTCGGAATCCTGTAGCTAAAAAATGATCGATTTATCCCAAATTTTAGCTGATTCTTTGCCGATCGTTCGAGAGACGGGGCTTTGGATACAAGGAATGGTGGAACAGGTTTCGGTGGCGGATATTCAATACAAGGGAACGAATGATTTGGTTTCGTATGTGGATCAGCAGGCTGAAAATCGCTTAAAAACCGGATTGTCCAAGGTTTTTCCAGAGGCTGGATTTATTGCGGAGGAAAGTGCTACGGGGAAGGAGGAAATCGGGGAGGGTTATTATTGGGTGATTGATCCTTTGGATGGCACCACGAATTTTTTACATCGTTTGCCCGTATATGCGGTTTCGGTGGGATTGATTTTCAAGAAACAGCCGGTTTTGGGTATGATATATGAGCCCAATCGGGATGAATTATTTTATGCTAGTCAGGGGACAGGTGCTTTTTTAAATGGTCGACTGATTCGGGTTTCTTCGACGGATCGTTTGAATAAAAGTTTGTTGGCCACGGGTTTTCCCTATTATGATTTTTCGTATCAGGATCAATATTTGGCTTTGTTGAAGACCCTGATGCAAAAAAGTCATGGTTTGCGGCGGATGGGTGCGGCGGCGATTGATTTGGCTTATACGGCATGTGGGCGATTTGAAGGATTTTTTGAGGCTAATTTAAAGCCTTGGGATGTGGCAGCAGGGAAGATTATTATGGAAGAGGCGGGCGGGCGTGTGACGAATTTTTCTGGGGGGGAAGATGTGATTTTTGCGGGAGAAATTATAGGGGCGGGGCCTATATTTGACGAATTTTTATCAACTTTGCAGGCGCATTGGAAAATATAAGCTATGGAAAATATCTTGATTGCATTGGTGTTTTTAGCTGCTTTGACTTATTTAGGTCGGTTGGTGTATAAGCAATTTTTTGGTAAATCTCAGGCGGGATGTGCGAAAGGTTGTGGTACTTGTCAAACAACAATTTCTGAATAATTTTGAAAGAATCAGCCAGTGGCAAAATTGTTGATTTATACATCATTCGTCGCATTTATGGCTTCATAAAGCCGTATCGGCTTAAATTTTGGCTCCTTGTTTTTTTGATTTTGTGTACGGCGGGGGTATCTCCTGGGATACCTTTATTGATTCGATATACGCTGGATCATTATGTTTCTGCGGATAAATTGCAGGAATTGATTCAGATGTTTTACTATATGATAGCGGTTTTGTTTTTACAGACCGGATTGCAATTTTCGACGAGTTATTTGGCTGGATTTCTAGGTCAAACCGTGATTCGGGACATTCGGGTGCAATTGTATTCGAAGATTGTGCATTTAAAATTGTCGTTTTTTGATGCCACGCCGATTGGTCGGCTCGTCACGCGCACCGTTTCGGATATTGAGACCTTGAATGATGTATTTTCGGAGGGATTGGCGTCGATTGCGGGGGATTTATTGCAATTGTTTTTGGTGATCGGGGTGATGTTTTATACGGATTGGCGTTTGACATTGGTTATTTTGGTTACCGTACCATTTATGATTATTTCGACATACGTATTTAAGGAATACATCAAAAAATCCTTCAATGAGGTGCGTTTGGCGGTGGCGAATTTGAATTCATTTGTTCAGGAGCATATTTCGGGGATGTTTATTGTGCAATTATTTCATGCGGAAAAGCGGGAGATGCAAAAATTCAATCACATTAATGAGGAGCATCGGGATGCTAATATTCGGGGGATTTTGGCCTATTCCTTATATTTTCCGGTGGCGGATGTGATTGCGGCGGTGGGTTCGGGATTGGTGGTGTGGTTGGCGTCAACGTATATCCTTAAAGAGGAAATCTCCGTGGGTACGTTGACGGCCTTTATCATGTTTATTAATTTGTTTTACAGGCCTATTCGGATGCTGGCGGATCGTTTTAATACGCTTCAAATGGGGATTGTGAGTACGGAGCGAATTTTGACTTTATTGGATTCAGAGGAATATATTCAAAATAATGGGACGGTGTCAGCGGGTCATGTGAAAGGCCATATTGAATTTACGAAGGTATGGTTTGCATATTTGGAAAATGAGTGGGTGGTGAGGGATGTGAGTTTTGAGGTGAAACCGGGTCAAACGGTGGCGATTGTGGGGGCGACGGGGGCGGGAAAATCGTCGATTATAGGTTTATTGGGTCGTATGTATGATTGCCAGCAAGGGCAAATTCAAATTGATGGAATTTCTTTGCCAGCGTATGAAATAGGGAGTTTGCGAAATCATATTTCGGTGGTATTGCAGGATGTGTTTTTGTTTAGTTCATCGATTGCGTATAATATTCATTTAGGGGATTCGTTGATTAGCCAGGAAAAGATTGAGGAGGCGGCGAAGATGGTGGGGGTGCATGAATTTATTATGTCATTGCCGGGTGGTTATGGGTATGAGGTGATGGAACGAGGGGCGACCTTGAGTGTGGGGCAGCGTCAATTGATTTCCTTTGTTCGGGCGCTGGTGCATGATCCGAAGATTATTGTGCTGGATGAGGCGACTTCTTCGGTGGATTCGGAGTCGGAATTATTAATACAATCAGCGATTTCTACGTTGATGAAGGGGAGGACATCGGTGGTGATTGCGCATCGATTGTCGACGATTCGAAATGCGGATCAAATATTGGTGATGGACAAGGGGGAGATTAAGGAGAGGGGAAGTCACGATGAATTATTAATTAAAAATGGATTGTATTCGGCGCTGTATCATTTACAATTTAGTCGTAATTAATCTTTATCTTTGTGGTCTATGAAATGGAAAGAATACATCTTAGTTGGGTTTATCGCGGTCATGGGCTTGAGTTCTTGCGGTAAATTTGAGAAATTTAGAAAAAGTGCTAATCTGCCGACAAAATATAAGGCCGCGATGGATTATTACAAGAAGAAGGATTATGATAAGGCGGGTATTTTGTTTGATGAAATTATGCCATTGATGAAGGGGGATTCTACGCAGGAAATAGCTACATTTTATCAGGCGTATTGCGATTTTCAATTGGGTAATTATACGGTAGCGAATACGCATTTCAAGAAGTTTGCGGAGGTATTTTCGCGGAGTGAGTATGCGGAGGAGGCGATTTACATGTCGGCTTATTCTTTGTATAAAGATTCGCCGAATTTCAATTTGGATCAAACGGGAACTTTGGCTGCGATTAATGAGATTCAATCTTATTTGAATAATTATCCGGAGACGAAATTTCGGGATGAGTGTGCGAATATTATTCGGGAATTGCGGAAGAAGTTAGAGCGCAAAGCTTACGAAAAGGCTAAATTATATCACAAAACTTCCTCGTTTAATATTGCTTCTTTGAAATCTTCGGTGATTGAGATTACGAATTTCCAGCGGGATTTTCCGGATTCTGATTTCAACGAAGAGATGGCCTATATGAAAGTTTTGGCACAATATGATTTGGCAAAAAGTACGATTGAGAATAAACAAAAGGAGCGTTATTCGGAGGCGTCTAAATTTTATTTGGATTTGATTGATAAATATCCACAGAGTGCATATTTAAAAGATGCGGAGCGGATGTATGAACAAAGTAATAAGGAAGTAGATCGAATTGCTAAACTAGAGGCTGAATACAAGGCCATGGTGGAAAAGGAGAAGTCGAATACGTCTAAAGTGGCCACGGGACCTCAGTAGTTTTATTCCCCAAATTTTTATAATTTTACAATCTTAATTAAAAATATAAGCGATGTCTAAGATCCAAACAAATCCATCCATCATCACGCGTGATGTAGATATAATTGCTGCAAAGACTGGAAATGTGTACGAATCGGTGGCGATTATTGGCCAACGTGCGCGTCAGATTTCAAGTAAAATGAAGGAGGAGTTGTCGAATAAATTATCTGAATTTGCTTCTTCAGTGGACAATTTAGAGGAGATTTTCGAAAACCGTGAGCAAATCGAAATTTCAAAATATTATGAGCGTATGCCAAAGCCTTCGGCCTTGGCGATTGACGATTTTTTAGCTGATAAAGTTGATTTCAGAGATCGCGAAGCAGATAAGAGCGAAAACTAATCTGTTTGATTTCGTATGAAATCTTCATCTTTTTTGCTGACATTTTTTGTTTGCTTGTTTTCTTGGGCTCTTCAGGCTCAAGAAATTCAAGCAACAGTTACCATCAATACGGAGCAATTGCAGCTCGATCAGCAACGAGGTTCTTCCCAAATTTATACCGAGTTACAGCGTACCATGCAGGATTTCCTCTCCGGACGTCGCTGGTCGAATGATAATTTTGCGCCGGAAGAGAAAATTAAATTAAATATCAATTTACTGTTGACCAAAGCCACCTCTCAAGGTGATTATGAGGCTACGGCACGGGTTCAGGTGCTTCGACCGGTTTTTGGGACGTCCTATGAAACCGTGATTTTGAATGTGGTGGACAAGAATTTCAATTTTAAATATTTGACGGGGACGCCAATTACGTATAATGACAATAGTTTTATGGATAATTTAAGCTCGATGTTGGCTTATTATGCCTATTTGTCCTGTGCGTACCATTATGATTCTTTTGGGGAATTTGGGGGTGATTTTTTTGTTCAAAAATTAACTAATTTAACCAATTTGGCTCAGAATTCTGGGAGTGGATGGGGTGTGGTGACGGATGTTCGTTCGCGGATGGCGATAGCGGAAAATTTGATTAATCAACAGGTGCAAGGAATTCGCGAGGTGAATTATTCGTATCATCGGATGTATTTGGATACTTTTAAGGATAAGCCGGATGGGGCTCGGAAAGGGATATTGGAGGTGTTTAATCAGATTCGGAATTTAAATTCTTTGCGTCCTGGGGCGGCGGGAATACGTGTTTTTTTCGATGCCAAAGCAGATGAGATTGTATCGATTATGGACGAGGCGACGGTTGGTGAGCGCCAACAAGCCTTTGCGTATTTAAGTTTATTAGATCCTATTCGGACAGAGAACTATCGGAAATTAATTCGATAAGATTATTAGTTTTTTAAGAGAAAATGTCGAATCCTCGCTTTAGCTTTGGCAATCCTTGCCGGTTTGCCAAAGCTACTGTGGGGGACCAAAGCTAGGGCAATGTGAAAATCATCACGGTTTCGGTCTTATCACCTATTTTGAAACGATTATCGATCCGATGGCCGATCACCCAAACGATAGAACCTTTGCTCAATAAAACATAGGTGTCCTTTTTTACAGCTACTGGCACCTTTCGGTCCGTTAAAAAGTCAGAAATCAGTTTTTTGGAATTCATACCTAAAGGACAAAACCAATCGCCCTCCTGGTATTTGCGAATCTCCAAAGGGAAGGTCAAGGAATCCGCATCCACACAGGCTACGTTTGCCGCGGTCGTAATTGCGAAATCAGGACCATTTTCCTCCACATAAATTTGCATGGTTTTTGAACCAATCAAAACCTCCTCGTCCTCTTCCTGCACTAATATAGGCCGAAAATCCTGTTGCGTTTTTCGCGTTATCACCCATTGAGCCCGGTCATGATTTAACATATACGTAGGCGACTCAAAAACCTGCCCCACTTTTTCCGATGGCAAAGAAAACAATTGTTCCATTTGGGCAAAAGTAAAGTCGAATTCCTTTAAAAATGCCTCATAAATGACCCGTTTTTTGGCAGAAAAGCCATCTGTGATTTCAACAAAAACATGTCCCGATGAATCCTGATGTACATGTTGGGCCCTCCATATTTCTACTTCCTCCCGCATCCAAGCCTCGATTCCCTGAATTTTCCAGCTCGTTTCTAATATTGAAGTTTCAAACTGCGGATTAATCTCCTCGAATTTGGGTATAATCTCATGCCGAATAAAATTTCGGATATATTTCGTGGATTCATTCGACGAATCTTCACGCCAAGTTAATTTTTGAAGCACCACAAAATCAAATAATTCCTCCTGCGACGCAAAGGCCATCGGACGAATGATATGGCCATTTTTCAAGGGTATCCCATGAAATCCCGCAATTCCCGTACCCCGACTCAAATTAATCAATACCGTCTCCGCCTGATCCATCGCCTGATGCGCCGTCGCAATATAGGCATATCCCTCCGAAACCCGAATCTCCTCAAACCACGCATACCGTAACATCCTCGCAGCCACCTGAATCGATAACTTTTCCTTTTCCGCGAAGGTCTTGGTGTCAAATACGATGGAATAGTAGGGGACCTTTAAGGTTTTAGCCCATTTTTTGACAAACACCTCATCGGCCAATGATTCCTCCCCCCGCAAACTAAAATTCACATGGGCGATGGCAAAATTGAAATGAGCCATCGAAAATAATTTCGACAGCACCATCGAATCGATGCCACCACTTACCGCAACGAGGATTTTTTCATCCACTTGGAATAAATTCTCTTTTTGAACAAAATTGATAAAATCTTCCAGCATAAAATTGGTAAATTGCGCGTCCTAATGAAAGGCGAAATTAATGATTCGCTCCCAAGATGCGGCTATATTCAAACATATTAATCCTATTTCTTTTGATTTCCCCCTTTTTATCTAAAGGCCAAAGTCAAGTGGAATTAATCCGCGCAGATAGTCTAAAGGGCTACCAACAAGAATTAATCATGCGAAAGGAGCTCATTGGGCATGTTTTGCTACGCCAAGGAACCACCACACTCAGTTGCGACCAAGCCGTTTTAAATAGCACCACCAATAACGTCGAAGCCTACGGCCACGTCCGCATTATTCAAGCCGACACCGTCACGATCACCGGTGATTCCGCGCTGTATAGCGGCGATACCCGACAAGCCTACGTCTCCGGCCGCGTAAAATTAGACGACCATACCATTATTTTAACGACCAATAAACTCGATTATGACCTCAATTCCCGCATGGCCATCTACCACACGGGCGCGAAAATTATCGATAAAAAATCGACCCTAACCAGTCGGGAAGGTTTCTACAATACAAGCACGAAAAATTTCCTTTTCAAAGAAAAAGTCCGCGTGCTCGACAAAGAAGGTGGAAACCTCAAAGCTGATTCTCTACGCTATAACACCGCCTCCAAAGAAGCTTTTTTCATTTGCCCCACCGAGATTATTACCGAAAAAGACACCGTCCTCACCTCAGCAGGTTTTTATAATACACAAACCAAAGTATCCAATTTCACCGGTCGTTCCACCGCAAAAACCGATGAATATATCCTATCCGCTGACACACTTTTCTACGATAGCCCCACGCAAATCGGTGTCGCACGAGGCCGAGTGGAATTTTTAAGCCAAAAAGAAAAAGTCATTTTAACAGGTGACCACGGACGCTACGCAGGAAAAACGGGTTTGACGCGCGTATATGGACACGCCCTCATGCGAAATATCATGGAAAAGGACACACTTTACTTGACCGCAGATACCCTCGTTTCCCTGAATAATAAACAGGATTCGATCCGAAGATTATTTGCCTATAAAAATGTCCAAATTTATAAATCCGATTTGTCCGGCAAATGCGATTCCCTAGGCTATGATGTCCGTGATTCCGTAATTCATTTTTACCAAAAGCCAATTATTTGGACCCAAGATTCCCAATCCCAAGCCGATTCCATTTCCTTGTTCCTACAGAATCAAACCCTTAAAGAAATGCGGCTTCGGGGTAAATCCTTTGTGATTTCAAAAGATTCCGTCGAACACTTTAACCAGATCAAAGGCCGAAAAATTTGGGTTTATTTCGGTCAAGAATCCGAACTCGAACACGTTCATGTCGAAGGGAATGGCGAAAGCGTCTACCATGTCATGGACGAAAAAAAGGTGACGACCGGTCTGAATCGCGTGGAATGTAGTCGAATGAACTTGTTTTTCGCCGACAATAAAGTCAAAAAAATCACCTTTATCACAAAACCAGAGGCGAAATTTGTCCCTCCCAAAGAGTGGAAGGAAGAAATCCAATTCCTCGACGGATTTCGATGGAGACTACCTGAAAAAATCTCATTGGACATGATTCAAAAGCGAGTGGCTCCGACATCCGCTGTTAAAAAACCTTAAAATTTGCCCTTTTGTCATTCAAATTAGGGGCTTTGCCCATTTATATGTTTGGCACAACGAATTATTATGTAATTTCCATATATGATTTTACGTGTACAAAATTTATTTTTCTCGGTTTGGCTGCTGGCTTTATTAGCAAGCCTCTCTTTCGCGTTTAAATCAGACAACTACTTATACGCCGGGGATCGCATCCAAGTTTCACATCTTTACCCGAATCCCGCCACTGATTTTGTCGATGTCGATTATCAAATTACCCCACCCGTTCGCGAAGTGAAAATCGTATTTTATAATATTTTAGGCCAACAAGTGAAGGACGCGACACTGGAAAAAGACCAACGTTCCGTTCGGATTTCCCTCCGCGATTTTAATAATGGAATGTATTTGTACCAATTAGAAATCGATGGCCGCTCCGTTGTCACTAAAAAATTAATTGTCAGAAAATTATAAGTCTGGCCATGAATCCATAAAAAAAGACGCTGTAAGGCGTCTTTTTTCGTTTTGGACCTGTATACATTTGACATCAAAAGTGATAAAGTTCCAAGAAATGAACAGGCTTAAAACCCATCCACAGTCCGTTTGATAAATGCCGTTAAATCCGCACCGGTCAACAAGTTCTGGCTCAGCAATGCCAAATCCGAGATTTGTTTCGCTAAGGCCTTTTGCTCATCTTCCGAAGCTAAATCGGCCAACTTATTTATCAAGGGGTGATTCGCATTAATCGTAATGTTATAGGTATTCGGCATCGCGCCAAACATCCCCATTCCACCACCACCGGTCTTCGACATATCTGCCATCCGACGCATAAATTCGTTTTGAGTGACGATGGCCGGTAATTCATCCGGCGACATCGCCTCTACGGCTACCACCTTTTGTTTGTCGTTCAATGTTTCCTCGAACACCTTTTTGACCACCTCTTTTTGGGCATCGCTTAAAATGGCTTCTAAATGAATGCCGGTATCAATTAACTTATCAATGGCATCCGCATCCACGCGTTTCCATTGCGTTTTTTCTAGTTTGGATTCCATGGTATTGATGAAATGGCTGTCAATCATGTTGTCCATTTTCAATACGGAATATCCTTTGTTCGTGGCGGATTGAATAAAGGCATCTTGCAATTGCTCGTCCGTCGTGTACAAATACACCTTGCTCCCGTCCTTATCCGTCTGGGCCGCTTGTACATGTTCCGCGTATTCGTCGAGCGTGAAATATTTGTTTGTTGTTTCCTGCACCAAACAAAAATCTTTCGCTTTTTCCATGAATTTCTCATCGGAAATCATGCCATATTTGATGAAAAGGCCGATATTGGCGAATTTTTCTTCAAAGGCCGGGCGGTCCGATTTGAATAATTCTTGTAATTTATCAGCTACTTTTTTGGTGATGTAGCTATTGATTTTCTTTACGTTGGAATCCGCTTGTAAGAAACTGCGGGAAACGTTCAAGGGAATATCTGGGGAATCGATCACCCCGTGCAACAACATCAAAAATTCCGGAACAATATCCTTCACTTCGTCCGTAATAAACACTTGACGGCTGTAAAGGGAGATTTTTTCGCGTTGCAATTGCATCTCGTTTTTCACCTTTGGGAAATACAAAACCCCTGTCAGGTTAAATGGATAATCCACATTCAAATGAATCCAGAACAAAGGTTTTTCTTGGAATGGATATAATTCCTCGTAGAATTTCAAATAATCCTCATCCGTTAATTCCGATGGAGATTTCGTCCAAAGCGGGGCGGGGTTATTGATCACCTTATCCTTAAACTCGATTTCCACAGGTAAAAATTTGCCGTATTTATCTAGGATGGATTTTAATTTAAACTCCTCTAAAAACTCCTCGGAATCTTCGGCGATGTGAAGAATAATGTCTGTTCCTCGTGTTTTTTTCTTGGCCGGCCCGATGCTGTATTCAGTAGAGCCATCACAGGTCCAGGAAGCTGCTTCCGCGCCATCTTGGTAGGATTTGGAAATGATTTTTACTTCCTTGGCCACCATGAATGCAGAATAGAAACCAAGGCCAAAATGTCCGATGATGCCTTTGTCATCGCCTTGATCCTTGTATTTTTCGACGAATTCGGTGGCCCCAGAAAAGGCGATTTGATTAATGTATTTTTTGATTTCCTCGGCCGTCATCCCGATTCCGTTGTCCGAAATGGTGATCGTTTTGGCTTTGGCGTCGAAATCAACTTTGACTTTTAATTCGCCCAGTTCACCATTGAATTCACCGATCGAGCTTAGGCGCTTAATTTTTTGGGTGGCATCGACGGCGTTGGAAACTAACTCACGAAGGAAAATCTCGTGGTCCGAATAAAGAAATTTCTTGATGATGGGAAAAATGTTCTCGGTGTGAATGGAGATGTTACCTGTTTCTTTCATATTGAATTGCTATTAAAAATCTTAAATTTGGAACCCGTCTAACAAATCCATTTCCAAGCACATGGGAAAATGCCATATTGTCAGTAAATATTTCCCAAGACTTGTCTGGGTCGTTCTATTACTTGTAGGAAACGAAATAAATGCACAGCAAGAATCCCTGCGCATGATGTATCCTTTCATTCCTATGGGCATCAATCCGGCCGAAGCGGGGTCACAGGGGATTTTGAGTACGACCGGTTTATTTCGAAAGAAGCCCTTGATTCAAACGCTGGGGGCTTTGACTTCGTCCCAACAATACTTTTCCATCGACATGCCCATCCGCGGAGAATCCTGGGGACTCGGTTTTTTAGGCTATAATACCGACCAGTCTTTTGCGAGTTCAGCGGGTGTTTCTTCCAATTTGGGTTTAGCGATTGTAGGGGCAAAATCCTATCGATGGGGCCGGGGAAACAATCTACGGCTCGGTGTGAATTTGGGCTTAAATCAATATCCCATTTTAGGAAAAAATGGCAGCAGTGAATTTAGATCAAGTTATGGTCTGGGCTTGACTTACATCAAAGAGGATTTGAGTATAGGGCTAAGTTTACCTACCATTTCCACAAACCCGGTCGGTGGTTATGTGTCTCCTTTGTATGCGCAAGCCAAATATGTCTTCCATTTAGCCAATCAAAACCATTTGAAAATAGGTTTGCTGACGCGTTCTTCTCACGAAGAGGCGATGGCGGTGGATGTACATGCTGTTTTTTGGTGGGCGGAGCGAATTGGCTTCGGTGTGTGGTTACAAAATACGGGATCCGAATATGGTAATCGGGCCTTATTAGGCAGCCTGGAAGCCCCATTAGGCATGAATTTTCGATTAGGTTATGCTTATGATTTTCTAGGGCAAAATGTTTCCACAATTCCTGCGGGATTAAGCGGTTCTGGGACATCGACCACCTCGTCCATAGTCAGTGGTTTTCATCAAATTTACATTCGATATATCCTAGATGTGGGCAATGGAAAATTAGGGGCCTTTCGTCCATGAGTAGGTTTGGGATTTTTTTGACTTTATATGGATAAAGTTGAAATAAATAAAGAAATACTAAGACCTATTTTAAATGGGCTTTTTTCAATAGAAATTTGTCGCTTGATTAGTAAAAATCCGTATCCTTATCGTAAATTGCGAAGATTTTTGAATCCTAGACAGAATAAAAATAAAATATAAAACATTGAAACATTTCGTGGGGATTTCGCCTGCGAATAACAAAATATGGATCCATTTTCCTACGTTGCTAATGCGGATACACAAGTAATTGCTGACTTGTATGAATCCTATCAAAAAGACCCCAATTCGGTAGATTCTTCTTGGAGAGATTTTTTCAAGGGTTTTGATTTTTCTCAGGTTTGGTTGGCTGATCAAGCGCCATCCAGCGCTGCTAGTACGGATTTAGCCCATGTTCAAAAAGAAATGTCGGTGATTAGTTTAATCAAAGCATTTCGTTCTCGTGGCCATTTGTTATCTAAAACCAATCCAGTTCGAGAGCGGAAGGATCGCCAACCGCGTTTGGCCATCACCGATTATTCCCTCACGGATGCGGATTTAGATACGGTTTTCCAAGCGGGTGCCTTTTTAGGTATTGGGCCTGCGACCTTGCGGACGATTCAGGATGCCTTGCATAAAATCTATGCGGGGACGGTTGGTTTCGAGTATTCCTACATTCGGGAGGTGGATATCAAAGAGTGGTTGCGCAATAAAATCGAGAAGGAGGCTTTGTCCTTTAATCCGACATTGGACAAAAAGAAACATATCTTAGAGAAGTTGAACGAGGCGGTCGTATTCGAGAATTTTTTAGGTACGAAATACTTAGGTCAAAAGCGTTTTGGATTAGAAGGAGGGGAGTCTACGATCGCGGGATTGGATGCGATTATTAATAAATCGGCTGATTTAGGTGTTCAGGAGGCGATGATTGGGATGGCGCACCGGGGACGTTTGAACGTGTTAGCGAATATTATGCACAAATCCTACGATGCCATTTTTGATGGTTTTGAGGGAAATGTGCCAAACGAGATACATGGCGATGGGGATGTGAAATATCATTTGGGCTATTCGTCCAAACATATTTCGCCGAATGGAAATGAAATTTCGTTGAAATTAGCGCCCAATCCTTCGCATTTAGAGGCGGTGAATCCGCTCGTGGAAGGTTTTTGTCGGGCGAGTGCCGATGCCCATTATGCTGGTGATTATTCCAAAGTATTGCCGATTTTAATTCATGGGGATGCGGCGGTGGCGGGTCAGGGCATTGTGTATGAGGTGACGCAGATGGCGAAGTTGAAAGGATATTCAACGGGCGGTACGATCCATTTTGTGATTAATAATCAGGTTGGTTTTACGACGGATTTTGAAGATGCGCGCTCGGCGATCTATTGTACGGATGTGGCAAAGATTATCGATGCGCCGGTTTTCCATGTAAATGGAGATGATCCGGAAGCGGTGGTATTTGTGTCGCGGATGGCGGCGGAGTTCCGTCAGGAATTTGGTCGGGATGTGTTTGTGGACATGGTGTGTTACCGCAGAAATGGGCACAACGAGTCAGATGAGCCGCGTTTTACCCAACCGACTTTATATGCCAATATTGCCAATCACCCGAATCCTCGGGAGTTTTACATTCAAAAATTGATTAAGCAAGGGGAGATCGAGGCGAAATTAGCGGAGCAATTGGACGCGGAATTTAAGGCCGAATTACAGGCGCGCTTGGATTTGGTGAAACAAAAAGTTCGTCCGCCCTATGTGCCTTTGAAATTGGATAATGCGTGGTCGGAGTTACGTTATTCGAACGAAACGGATTTTGATCAATCGCCCAAAACGGCGATTTCAAAGTCGGTGGTGGATCAGGTAGCGAAGGCGATGACGACCTTGCCGCCGGGTTTTGTGGCATTGAAGCAGATTGAAAAGGTAATTGCGGATCGTAAGGTGTTTTTTGAGAAGGGGGAATTGAATTGGGCGACGGCGGAGTTGTTGGCCTATGGTTCACTTTTAGTGGAGGGGAAAGCAGTTCGTTTATCGGGTCAAGATGTGCAGCGGGGGACATTTTCTCACCGACATGCCGTGTTGCATGATGCCAATACGAATGAAAATTACAGTTCTTTGAATCATATTTCGGAGCCGCAGGAGCAGATTCAAATTTATAATTCCTTGTTATCTGAGTATGGGGTATTGGGCTATGAGTTTGGCTATGCGTTGGCGAATCCGAATGCGTTGGTGATTTGGGAGGCGCAATTTGGAGATTTTGCGAATGGGGCGCAGACGATGATAGATCAATTTGTGAGTTCGCATGAATCGAAGTGGGGGACACAGAATGGATTGGTGATGTTGTTGCCACATGGCTACGAAGGCCAGGGGCCGGAACATTCGAATGCGCGTCCGGAGCGGTTTTTGCAATTAGCGGCGGAAAATAATATCGTGGTGGCGAATTTGACAACACCGGCGAATATATTTCATGCCTTGCGCCGACAATTATCTTGGGAATTCCGGAAACCTTTGGTGGTGATGTCGCCGAAATCGATTTTCCGTCATCCGAAAGTTGTTTCGAAAATGGAGGAGTTTACCAAAGGGAAATTCCAAGAGGTGATAGGGGATTCGTATGCGGACAAGGCGAAGGTGAAAAAGGTGTTATTGTGTAGTGGAAAGGTGTATTTTGATTTGGTCGAACGTCAAGAAAAAGATAAGCGGAAGGATGTGGCGATTATTCGATTGGAGCAGTTGCATCCGATGCCGACGAAGCAGTTGGAACGCGAATTAGCCAACTATCCGAAAGCGGATTTGCATTTTGTTCAAGAGGAACCGGAGAATATGGGCTATTGGTCCTATGTGATTCGGGAGTTGGGTTGGACACGATTTAAGGGTTTGGTGGCACGTAAAAAGAGTGCGTCACCGGCTACAGGATTTTTAAAGGTGCATGCGGAAGAGCAGGCGGCCTTGATTACAAAAGCATTTGAATAATTAACATAAGCCGAATAGAAATGGCCATAGACATGAAAGTGCCCGCTGTGGGCGAATCGATTACTGAAGTGACCGTAGCAACCTGGAATAAAAAAGAAGGGGATCACGTGAAACTGGATGAAGTTTTATGCGAGTTAGAATCGGATAAAGCGACCTTTGAATTACCTGCTGAGGCGGAAGGTATTTTGCATATTGTTGCCAAAGAAGGCGATGTCTTGCCGATCGGGGCGGTCATTTGTTCGATTGAGGTCGGCGGTGTTCAGGTGGCCGTGAACGTAGCGGATGCTGCGCCAGTGGCTGCGGTTCCTTTGGCTTCGGTGGCGGCTGTTTCTTCGGTGCCAGCGCAGGTGATTGAGGTGAAAGTGCCGGCGGTGGGGGAGTCTATTACGGAGGTGACGGTATCTGTTTGGAATAAGAAATCGGGGGATGTGGTGAAATTGGATGAGGTGATATGTGAGTTGGAGTCTGATAAGGCGACCTTTGAATTGCCGGCGGAAGCGGCGGGGGTTTTGGAAATAGTGGCTGAACCGGGTGCAGTGGTGGCGATTGGGGGAATATTGGCGAAAATTACGGTGGGAGCTTCGGTGGTGCCTGTGGCGGTTGTGGTATCGGATGCGGTTGCGGCGCCGGTGACCTCAGCGGTTTCTGCGGATGCGAGTTATGCGTCGGGACATCCGTCTCCGGCAGCGGCTAAAATATTGGATGAGAAAGGTGTTTCGGCTGCGGATGTGGCGGGAACGGGTGTGGGAGGAAGAATAACGAAAGAAGATGCGTTGGCAGCTGCCAAACCAGCTTCTGCATCTGCTGTGGCGGTAACGCCAGCGGTTTCGGCGGCCTCTGCTTCAGTGGCTTCTGGTTCGGTGGCTTCTGGTTCTGCTTCTGTGGCGCCGGAAAGGACGCGTCGGGAGAAGATGAGTTCATTGCGGAAGACGGTCGCTCGACGATTGGTAGCGGTGAAGAATGAAACGGCGATGTTGACGACCTTTAATGAGGTGGATATGAAGCCGGTGATGGATTTGCGTGGTAAGTATAAAGATAAATTTAAGGAGAAGCATGGGGTGGGATTAGGTTTTATGTCCTTTTTTACGAAGGCGGTTTGTGTGGCCTTGAAGGAGTTTCCTTCGGTGAATGCGAAGATTGATGGGGAGGAGATTGTGTACCATGATTATTGTGATATTTCGATTGCGGTGTCTGCGCCAAAAGGTTTGGTGGTACCGGTGATTCGTTCGGCGGAGTTTTTGTCCTTGGCTGGGATTGAATCTGAGGTGGTTCGTTTGGCGGGCAAGGCTCGTGAGAACAAATTGAGTTTGGAGGAGATGAGTGGTGGGACGTTTACGATTACGAATGGGGGGGTATTTGGTTCGATGTTATCGACGCCGATTATCAATGCGCCTCAAGTAGCGATTTTGGGCATGCACAATATTGTGGAGCGTGCGGTGGTGGTGGATGGCCAGGTGGTGGTTCGTCCGATCATGTATTTGGCGCTTTCCTATGATCATCGGATTATTGATGGTCGGGAATCGGTGAGTTTCTTGGTGCGGGTGAAGCAATTATTGGAAGATCCAGCGCGTTTATTGTTAGATATTTAATTCATTTGGATGGGCCTGAGGGCCTATTCGTTTTCAGATGCCTATATGCAAGAATTTGATGTTGTCGTAATTGGTTCGGGTCCTGGGGGATATGTTTCGGCTATCCGTGCGGCCCAATTGGGTTTTAAAACTGCTATTATTGAAAAATATGCGGTGATGGGAGGTACCTGTTTAAATGTGGGATGTATTCCGTCGAAGGCCTTGTTGGATTCTTCGGAGCATTATTACAATGCGGTGCATCATTTTCAGGAGCATGGGATCGATGTGGCAAAGCCCAAAATCAATTTGAAGCAAATGATCGCGCGGAAATCCGGTGTGGTGGAGAAGATGAATGGGGGGATTTCGTATTTGATGAAGAAAAATAAGATTACGACTTTTCACGGTTTGGGCTCTTTTGATTCGTCAAAAACGGTCAAATTGACCAAAGAGGATGGAAGTTCGGAGGTGTTAGCCGCGAAAAATATTATTATCGCGACGGGTTCGAAACCGACGATCTTGCCTTTTATTCCGGTGGACAAAAAGCGGATTATCACGTCGACGGAGGCCTTACAAATGACAGAGATTCCGAAGCATTTGATCGTGATTGGTGCGGGTGTGATTGGGGCAGAATTGGGATCGGTGTATGCGCGATTGGGATCAAAAGTGAGTTTTGTGGAGTTTGCAGAGGGGATGATTCCGACGATGGATAAGACGATGGGCAAGGAATTACAGAAGTCGATTGCCAAATTAGGCGCTGAATTTTATTTCTCACACAAGGTGACTTCGGCGTCGGTGAAAGGGACTGAGGTGACAGTGAAGGCGCAGGATGCGGCGGGTAAAGAAGTGGAGATCAAAGGAGATTATTGTTTGGTGTGTATTGGTCGGAGGCCCTATACGGATGGATTGAATTTAGCAGCGGCGGGCTTGGTGGCGGATGAGCGGGGTCGGATTGCGGTGGATGAGCATACGTTGCAAACGTCTGTTCCGGGCATTTATGCGATTGGGGATGTAGTTCGCGGGGCAATGCTGGCGCATAAGGCGGAGGAAGAGGGTGTTTTTGTGGCGGAGGTGATTGCGGGTCAAAAGCCGCATATTAATTACAATTTGATACCCGGTGTCGTATATACATGGCCGGAAGTGGCTTCTGTGGGTAAAACCGAGCAGGAATTAAAAACGGCGGGTATTGCGTATAAGGAGGGTTCGTTTCCGTTTAAGGCCTTGGGTCGGGCGGTGGCGTCGATGGATGTGGATGGGTTGGTGAAGGTGTTGGCGGATGCCACGACAGATGAGATTTTGGGAGTGCATATGATAGGCGCGCGCGCGGCGGATATGATTGCGGAGGCGGTGGTGGCGATGGAATATCGGGCTTCGGCGGAAGATGTGGCGCGTATGTCACATGCGCATCCAACCTATACAGAGGCGATGAAGGAGGCTTGTTTAGCGGCTACTTCAAAGCGTGCCTTACACGCGTAGATTATCAGTTTTCTAGGCGCTACTCTCGTTTTTCTCCCCTACCTTTGGCAATCCTTGCCGGTTTGCCAAAGGTAAGCGACACCCACGAAGATTATCAGTTTTTAGGGCTTAAATTAATTTTTATTCCCCTACCTTTGGCAAACCGGCAAGGATTGCCAAAGGTAAACCAATGGATTTATAAATCCACCGTTTTTGCGCGGGCATAGAAGCGCCAAGATAATAAGACCGACGAGCAAACTAAACTAGCCGTCAGGCCCATCCAGATCCCCACAGCACCCATCCCCATCGAAATACCCAAGTAATAAGACATCGGGATTCCAATGCCCCAATAAGAAAAAATCGTAATGGCCGTCGGGATATTCACATCCTGCAAGCCCCGTAATAAACCCAGCGAAACCGCCTGAATACCATCAAATAACTGAAATATCGCCCCCCAAACCACCAAAGTTACAGCGATTTCAACCACCGCAATTTCCTCCGTATATGCCCGCACTAAAATGCCCCGACCAAAATAAAATACCAAGGCACAAATACCCATAAACCCAATGGACAACAATAATGCAGCATTGCCAGACGTAAATATCCCCCCCCGATTCTTTTCACCAATATCCGTCCCCACTAAAATACCTCCCGCCGCCGCAATTCCCGTCGCCATCATATAGGTCAGCGAAGCCATATTAATCGCCACTATATGAGCCGCCTGCGCCGACACCGATATCCATCCCATCATCACCACCGCCATCCCAAAGGTCGCTATCTCAAAAAATCCTTGCATCCCCGAAGGAACCCCGATCATTAAAATCTTCTTCTCTAATTCCCAAAGGGATTTTGAGGCATATTCAAATGGAGGGGAATGTCCACTTTCCAAAGAATCAGCAAAATCTGAAAAACTAGTATCTACCCCAGCGGACTTTGGCGCCGCCAAATACCGCTCAAAATGCCCCTGCTTAAAAATATACCAAGCCAAAACCAGCGCCATCAAAATCCGAGCCAACAAGGTCGCTATCCCCGCCCCAAACAAACCCATCGCCGGAATCGGCCCCAAACCATTAATAAAAATATGATTAAAAATGATATTGAAAATCAGGGCGCCCAACGTTATATACATCGCCACCGAGGTTTTTTGAAGCCCATCCGTAAAACTTTTGAAGGCTGAAAAGAGAAAAATTGGTAAAACAGAAACGGCTATCAAGCCCAAATAGGGCAGGGTCAAAGCCCGATTAGCCGCCGTTTGCTTAAAAATATCGTAAAAATACCCCGCCACCCCGATTAGACCAATTGTAATCACACTCAATATCAATGCCACCCGAATATTCGCCCGCAATAAGCGACCACAACCCGCAAAATCCTCCTCCGCCTCAGCCGTCGAAATCATCGGCGCCACAATCTGCATACAAATCAATCCCACTACCGCTATCGTGAAAAAGATCGAACCCGCCATCCCCGATGCCCCTAGACTTTCAGCCGCGCCAGTTTTCATTTGACCTACCTGGATGGTATCCGCCAAACCCATGAGCATTACGCCCAATTGACCCACCACGATCGGGCTTGCCAGTATAATAGTCTGCTTAATTTTGGCAAAAAACACCATCCTAAATTCGAACGATTTCCGCACCGATCGCATTCAAGCGCGTATCAATATTTTGATAACCCCGATCAATCTGCTCAATATTATCTATAATGGACGTTCCCGTCGCCGACATCGCCGCGATCAACAACGACACCCCCGCCCGTATATCCGGCGAGGACATCCGTATCCCCTTCAACGTCTGCTTCCGATCAAAACCCACCACCGTCGCCCGATGCGGATCACATAAAATAATCTGCGCCCCCATCTCAATCAATCGATCGACAAAGAACAAACGCGATTCAAACATCTTTTGATGTATCAACACCGTCCCCTTCGCCTGAATCGCCGTCACCAAAATAATCGACAACAAATCCGGCGTAAAGCCCGGCCAGGGATGATCCGAAATGGTCAACATCGACCCATCGATGAAATTCTCCAATTCATAATGCTCCTGCGAAGGAACAAAAATATCATCCCCACGAAACTCCATCTTAATCCCCAATTTCTTAAACACATCCGGAATAATCCCCAACTCAGGAATCTTACAATTCTTAATCGTTATCTCCGACTGCGTCATCACCGCCAATCCTATAAAACTCCCAATCTCAATCATGTCCGGCAACATCGTATGCTCCGTCCCATGCAATTCATCCACCCCCTCAATCACCAATAAATTCGAACCAATACCCGAAATTTTGGCACCCATACGGTTCAACATCTTACTCAATTGCTGCAAATACGGCTCACAGGCCGCATTATATATTGTCGTCGTCCCCTTCGCCAGCACCGCCGCCATCAAAATATTCGCCGTTCCCGTCACCGATGCCTCATCCAATAACATATAGGCTCCTTGCAAAGTAGACGCATCTACCTCATAAATCCCCCCATCCTCCGAACTATAATTAAATTTGGCACCTAATTTCATGAAGCCAAAAAAGTGCGTATCCAATCGTCTACGACCTATTTTATCGCCACCCGGTGATGGAATTCGACCTTTCTTAAAGCGTGCCAATGTCGGCCCCAACAACATCACCGATCCCCGCAATGCCGCCGCCTTTTTCTTATACGTTTCCGATTCCAAATAATCAATATTCACCTGCGAAGCATCAAATTCTATACTCGATTCACTCAACCGACGCATACTCACGCCCATATCGCCCAATAAATCGATCAATTGATTCACGTCCCGAATATTCGGAATGTTATGAATCGTCACAGGCTCCGCCGTTAATACCACCGCACACAAAATTTGCAATGCTTCGTTTTTAGCTCCTTGAGGAGTAATTTCTCCTTTTAATCGACGTCCCCCCGTTACTTTAAATGATGCCATACGATTGACTTATTTTTTACGAAAATTATTATTTCGGTTGTTATTATTACTTCTGAAATTGTTCTTACGGTAATTGTTGTTATTCCGATTGTTATTATTATTCCCATTCGGATACTCCGGCGCATTATACGTATTCCGCGCATTGTTCGCCACCCGCGCATGACCGAGGCCCTCTTGCGACAATTCGTCCACAATAGTTCCTAATAAGTTCTCCGACATCTCCTTGATATTCTGCCAAATCACCACATCATCCACCGATTCCTTATTCCAGGTCACATAAAAACCTTTCATCAATCGAGCAATGTAGGCCACGAGTAATTTCTTGTCTTCCAATTTCTCCTCCGCAATCGCTCGTAAAATCAATAATTCCACGTTCCGACCGTAATGTTTGAACTTCAAATGATGCTGATTATACGCCACTTTACGCGGCGGTTTGCCCAATAACTCTGGCGATGGTGGCGGATAAGGCCCTTGCACGTCCAGTTTGAAATTCGACATAATGAATAAATCATCCCAAAGTTTTTTGGAATAATCTTGCGTATTGTCCTTCATGTTCGGATGTATCTGCTTCATCAATTCCACCATCAAAAAGGCATATTTCGTCCTTTTTTCCGTGTCCTCGATTGTCAAAATGTGATCCACTAACTTCTGGACGCTTGATCCGTATTCTTTCATAATGCTATGTTACCTTGAAAACGCCAACCACATCCATACATGTGGTAAGGAAATGAGACAAAATACAAAAACAGCCCAAATGGCCATCACCAACACCGCCCCAGCGGCATAATCTTTCACTTTTTTCGCCAAAGGATTCGTTTCCGGCGATACCATATCGACCAATTTCTCCAAGGCCGAATTTATCAATTCCGCCACCCACACACAGGCCACCGCCAAACTAATCCACAACCACTCGATCGCCAAAAACTCCAATTTCAAACCCACCAAAATCACCAAGAGCGTCGAAATCACATGGATTTTGGCATTGTTTTCATGTTTGACCAAATCCCAAATTCCGTCCACCGCATGCCCAATACTGATTAATATCTTTTTCATACTTAAAATTCTGCCGTTTTAGGCGTCCGTGGGAATGGAATCACATCCCGAATATTACTCATTCCCGTCACAAATAAAACCAACCGCTCAAAGCCTAAACCAAAGCCCGAATGTGGCGCTGAGCCAAACTGACGCGTCTGCAAATACCACCAAATCGATTCTTCTTCAATGCCCACTTCTTTGGTTCGTTGGAGTAATTTCTCATAATCATCCTCCCGTTGCGAACCCCCTATAATCTCTCCAATGCCCGGAAACAACACATCCATCGCTCGCACCGTCTTCCCATCATCCTCCTGCTTCATATAAAAGGCCTTGATCTCTTTCGGGTAATGGGTTAAAATCACCGGTTTTTTGAAATGCTTTTCGACCAACCAGCGCTCGTGCTCACTCTGTAAATCAATCCCCCAGGCAACAGGATAATTAAATTTACCTTGTTTGTGGGTTTTGGACTGCAATAAAATATCGATCGCCTCCGTATAGGTCAAACGCTCAAAGGTATTTTCCGTCACGAAACGTAATTTCTCCGACAAAGTCATCTCCGATTGCTCCTCCTTCTTTTTCATTTTCTCCTCCTCCAACAAGCGCTTCTCTAAAAACGCAATATCATCCGCACAATGATCTAAGGCATATTTAATCAAATACTGCGTAAAATCTTCAGCCAAGTTCATATTGTCTGTCAATTCAAAAAAGGCCATCTCCGGCTCCACCATCCAAAATTCGGCCAAATGCCGCGTCGTATTCGAATTTTCCGCCCGGAACGTAGGACCAAATGTATAAATCTTCGAAAGCGCTAAAGCGCCTAATTCCCCTTCCAGTTGGCCCGAAACCGTCAAATTCGTCTCCTTACCAAAAAAATCTTCCTTGTAATCGACCTTTCCCTCCTCGGTCAAGGGCGGATTCAAGGCCGGCAAGGTCGTCACCCGAAACATTTCACCCGCACCTTCCGCATCCGACCCCGTAATGATGGGCGTATGCAAATAGAAGAATCCATGCTCGTGAAAATAGGTAGTAATCGCAAAAGCCAACGAATGGCGAATTCGTAAAATAGCAGAGAAAGTATTTGTCCGAGGACGTAAATGCCCGATTTCCCGTAAGAATTCCAAAGAGTGCTTCTTCGGTTGCAAAGGATATTTCTCCGGATCTGCCGCCCCATACACCTCGATGCCGCTGACTTGTAATTCGACGTTCTGGCCTTGTCCTTGGGAAGCAATCAAGGTTCCATGGACCGCGATGCAGGCTCCCGTGGTCACTAATTTCATCGTTTCTTCCGAGCAGGTGCCTTCGGAAACGACGGCTTGAATGTTGTGAATAGTGGATCCATCATTCATCGCGATAAAAGCGACCGCCGAGGAAACACGTTTGGTACGCACCCAGCCTTTAACCGTTATGGTTTGTGAGGCGGGAGCTAAACTTAATATTTCTTTAATTTGCATGCGAAAATTTCTCAAAATGCCTTTAAAATGGCAATTAACCATCAAAATTACGTAAAAAAACCGATTTTTTTTATTTATTTATAATTTTAAAATCGAAAGCGAAATCGGCTTATATTTGCTTCATAGAATTTCGATATGTCGAGTTTATCCCTAAAAATTTCGCAGCAACAGCGCCTTTCTCCGCAACAAATACAATTTATCAAATTGTTGCAAGTCCCTACGGCCGAACTCGCCGCCCGGATTGAGGAAGAACTCGAGGATAATCCCGCCTTGGAAGAAGGGCCCGAAATAGAATCCTTCGATGAACCCGAAAGCCACGAAACCGTAGATGATCTGGAACGCGAGGAAATGGAAATCGGGGATTATTTACAAGATGATTATGCCGGTTACAAAATGGCCGGGGATTCCTATGACCCCAATGAGGAGTCCAAAGAACGGCCTATGGCCACGGTCGCCAGTGCAGAAGAATTTTTATTCATGCAAATCGGTTTTGTGGTGAAAGGGGAGCGGGAACAATTGATTGCGCAGCAATTGATCGGTTCTTTGGAGGATGATGGCTATTTAAGGAGGAATATTGAGAGTATTGTCAATGATCTCGCGTTTACCATCGGTTTTGTGACGGATTATGTGGAGGTGGAAGCCGTCCTGAAAAAAGTGCAGTCGCTGGATCCGGCGGGTATAGGCGCGAGGGATTTGCAGGAATGTTTGTCGTTGCAGTTGCACCGTCGGGAAAGTCAAGATTCAGCCCATAGCTTAGCGATTCGCTTGATTGACGGGTATTTTGATGAATTTTCGAAGAAGCATTTTACGGTATTGCAGCAAAAATTGGGTGTTGAGGAATCCGATTTAAAAGCCGCCATGAAAATCATCACCCGTTTAAATCCCAAACCTGGAGGTACCGAGGCGGGTTCGGTGGCGCCCTTTTTGCAGGCGGATTTCATTGTGACGAATCAAAACGGCAAATTAGACATTAAATTAAACGGCAAAAATGCCCCAGAATTAAGGGTGAGCCGGGCCTTTCAGGAGATGCTGCAGACCTATGCCAAAGGCGATAAGCAACAAAAAGACGTCAAAGAGGCGGTGACCTTTATTAAACATAAATTAGATTCAGCTTCTTGGTTCATCTCGGCGATCCAACAGCGCCAAGGAACCTTATTAAAAACCATGGAAAGCATCGTCGCACGTCAATATGACTTTTTTTTGACGGGGGATGATGCAAATTTGCGGCCTTTGAAAATGAAGGAAATCGCTGCGCTCATTCAGATGGATATCTCCACGGTTTCCCGAGTCGTCTCGGCGAAGTCAGTGCAAACGGATTTTGGCATGTATCCTTTGAAATATTTTTTTACGGAAGGTATTTTACATGATTCGGGGGAGGATTTTTCGACGCGCGAGTTAAAAAATATTTTGCGAGAAATCATTGCGAATGAATCGCCATTGGAACCTTATTCGGATGAGGAATTGGAGCAAAAATTAGCTGAACGTGGCTTTGTGGTGAAACGCAGAACGGTGGCAAAGTACCGGGAACAATTAGGCATTCCCGTTTCTCGATTACGTAAAGAACTTTAATCTATAGTTATGTCCTATCAATTCTTACAATTACATCAGGCAGGTCCGATCTGGACGCTGAAATTACACCGGCCCGAGGTGTATAATGCCTTGAATGCGGGTTTGATTCATGAGATACGTGAAGTGGCGGAAGCGGCGGAGATTTCGGATGCAGTCCGTGTGCTGGTGATCACAGGGGAGGGAAAGGCCTTTTGTTCGGGGGCAGATTTGAAGGCGGGATTGATTGATCCGGATTTAGGGAATGTATTGCGCAAGACCTATAATCCCATGATTTTGGCATTGCGGGGATTGAATAAGCCGGTGATTGGGGCGATTAATGGGGTGGCGGCGGGCGCAGGCTGTAGTTTGGCCTTGGCATGTGATTATTTGATTGCCAAAGAGGACGCGTATTTTTCGGAGTTATTTGTGCAGATAGGTTTGGCGATGGATGCGGGGAGTACGGGCTTTTTGATGCAATCACTGGGGTATCATAAGGCTTTTGAGTTAGCCAGTACCGGAAAAAAACTTTCCGCGGCTGAGGCCAAATTGGCAGGAATCGTGGCGGAAGTGGTATCTGAGGAGGCATGGGAAGCGCGTGTGGCGGAGTTAGCGGCTGAATTTGCTGCGCGGCCTACCTTTGTGATCGGTTTGATGAAAAAAAGCTTACAGAAGGCGCAGGGGATGGATTTGGCGGATGTGTTGGAGATGGAGGCGCATGCGCAATCGGCGGC
>Ga0114958_10000195_pt1 | contig 51624 bp, 49 predicted proteins | sample C_130208_EF_Meta_FD_89577 | JGI IMG/M metagenome (GOLD analysis project Ga0114958, IMG submission 89577) | Freshwater microbial communities from Lake Croche, Canada to study carbon cycling - C_130208_EF_MetaG | ecosystem: Environmental > Aquatic > Freshwater > Lake | place: Lake Croche, Canada... | reverse complement strand
GGTTGCCGGGGTCACCGTCGCGAGGTCGACCTTCTGGGTCATCCCGCCGAGCAGTTGCCGTTCGACGAAGATATTGAGCGAGGTCGTGGCGGTCACGCCGGTAGCCCCGGTTACGACGCCCTGGAGAATATCCAGGGTAAAGGCTGACGCATCGCTGCCCGCGGCGGCATAGATGAGCCCGGCCAAGGCTGCGTTGAGCTGCCCGACCGAACCTTGCAGCGTGAGGGTGGCCTGACTGGTGGCACTGGCCGAGACCAACGTCGCTCCTTGCAGATTCGGCACCGTCAGGGTTCCCGACGTCACCGTGAGTGACACCTGGAGCACCCCGCCGTTGCTGTCGCCCACGAGCACCGGGGTGCCGGAGGCGGCGGCCGCAATGACGTGCGTCTGCTCGGAAGTTACATTGATCGAACTCGGCATGGTGATCGTCGGCGGCGTATGGATGGCACTGACGATGGTGAAGTAGCAGCCCATTCCGACTCCTAGGTAGTTGTTATCGGCGGCGACATTGGCCGACCCGTTGTACGACCCTATCTCTGTCGGCTGGGTGGCACTGGGACCGTAGCTCGCCCCCGCGGCCGTTGTGCCCGCATAGCTGAAAACCACGGCCGCGGTGGAACCGGTCACGACGGCGCTCGTGGGCCCTCCCTGGGGGGCTCCATTGTAAGTAAAGGCACCCGCACCGCCGTTTATGGAGATGGTGGATGCGATCCGAGTAATCGTGAAGACCGTGGCACTGGACGATGCGCCCGTGTGACTGGAGTCGGCCGCAACGGCCGCGGTGACCGTGTAATCGCCGGCCACCGTCGGTTTTGTGGCCGAGGGCCCATAGGGAACTCCCGTGTTGCTGGCGCCCGCGTAGGAGAAGGTCACGGCTCCGGTGGAACCCGACTCGGTCACGTGCGCGGCGCCGGGACCCTGTGGCGATCCGTTGTAGGCGTAGGACCCGCCGGCAATTGAAATGGTGGAAGGCGAAAGGGACGAGACGAAGGTGGCCGTGAGGCTGATGGCGGAAGAGGCCGTCAGTGTGATCGAAGGGTTCGCGCTCGTATAGGAGGCGTTGCCGGGAACCGAACCCGCCCAACCCGAGAAGATGCAGTTGGGCTGCGGGGTCGCGGTAAAGACGATGGATGTTCCCTGCGGGACACTCTGGGTCGAGGTGTTGGAATTGGCCAAGGCCAGCACGGAGCCGGCCTCGGGGTAAGTGGTGATCGCGCCGTAGCTCGTGTTGGAGGAAGTCAGGCTGATCGCGATCGGGTTGGAATACACCGTCGTGTAGATCTTCGTGCCATAGGCTGCGGTCGTGCCGCCCGTCAGTCCATACGTACCCATGGTCAGCACGCCCGTGGACGCACCGGAATCGACCGTCACCGTAAAGGAGCCGGAGCCTCCGTTGGGGAGGACCCCCAAATTCACCGTGACGACCTGGGAGGCGACACTGGCATTCGGGAAGGAGCAGCTCTGGTAGGTTGTTCCTGTGGGCAGGAGGATCTGGACGACCGCCGCCGCGATGTCGGCCCCGGATTGGTTCGCATAGGTAAACGTGTAATCGAAACTGGTGCTGGTGGTGACATTCACCGGCCCGGTGGCGGAGACATACGGAATCGGAAAGTCGCTGGTGGTTCCATCCGCGGCATTGCCGAGTGCCCCCGGGGGGACGTTGAGATAGAGGCGTCCCCAGTGGCCGCCGTACGCGCAACCCGCCGAGACAATGGTAACCCTGATCGAGTCGCCCAATTTGATCTGCTGGTTGGGCCCCGACCAGTCGATCATTTGCCAGTCGGTGTAGTAGATTGAGTAGTTGTAGGTCAACCACGGGACCCCGGCGGCGCCGGCGGAATTGAAATCCGTATAGAGCGTGGCCCCGCCGTTGGTCATGTTCTGGATCTGGATGAAGGCGTAGGGTTGCTTATCGTAAAGGTGCCCGCCGCTTTGGAGGATGGGGGCGAGCGCCAGCCGCACATGGGCCCGGCCGTCAATGGCACTGATTTCACCGGCCGTGACCGTGTAGGTTTTCTGGGCGATCATCGCGTTGTTCCCGCTCCCATCGTTCTGGGCCTGCTCCGACGCGGCATCTGCGATCGTATCGTTCAGCAGGAGGCCGTTGGGGGTGAAGAGCGGAAATTTGAAAGGGGTGGTCGCAGCAGACGTAGCGGGATCGGTGAAGTAATACGGCGTTCCTGCACCCACGATCGCGGCACAGAATCGAGAGAAGTTATTATCGAGGTTCAGATCCGCGAATGTCAGCGGTGGATTCGTGACGGAGGCCGCGGAGCTGAGGGGGCCGGTAACGCCCATGTTGTTCCTCGCGGTTGCAAGAACCCAACCGCTGGGGGTGGCACCGCTGGACAGATTGCCCACGTTCTCAGTCTTGAAATCCTGCGCCGAGCTCTGCGCGGAGGACGCGCTGGGAGTGACGGCCGTGGACACCGGAGAATTTGCAGAGGTGGTTCCGGCCGTGTTGGTGGAGGTGAGGACAAAGGTGTAGCTCGTGCCGTTGGTCAGTCCGGTTACGACGATGGCCGTGCCGTTCGCGTTCGAGGTGTTCTTCAGGCCCGTGGACACTCCGCTCTGGTAGGCGGTCGCCGTATAATACGAGATCGCACTTCCGCCATTGGACGCGGAGGGCAGAAAATAGACGGTGGCGTACGCGTTGCCGCCCACCACGGAGACAATCGTCGGACTGCTGGGCGCGGATGGCGGAACTGCGCTGGCCGCGGAGACAAAAGCGAGGGCACAAATTACCGACCACAAGTGGCTCGGGGCTTTGGAAGGAATTGAAGTCAGAAGGAGGCGCAGTGCGTTCATAAGCCGCTGAACGATTCCAGCTGATTTTATGCCTGCAAGTCGCCATATGTGTTATACTTACACCACTCGTGACACTTATTCCTCAAGAGATGGGTGGGAGTGCCCATGTCTCGCTGGTGTCTCTGCTGCTTAAATACAGACGTTATGCCCTATAACTAATGAGCTAAGGAGAATATGCGCGGTAACGGGTGTCGCGAAGTGGGTTTGGACCATGAAGTTTGAGTCCCGGGGTTGACCGACAGCGACTACGTCCGAAACCCCTCCGCGCGGCGTCATGGTCAAGCCAACCCAACCAGAAAACCAACCCACGATGATCCCGGGAAAGTTTCAGGAAATAATGCAGGCGGACGGAATAGTTTCCCTGGCAACCGAGGGACTCGCTGGACCGGTCCCGGCGCCGCGGTCAGCGCCCTCGCGAGAAAATCCCCACCCGCCGCCGTAGAATCCGGGCCACGGCCACGACCGCCAGTGGCTCGATGACGGCCGCCACGGGCAAGGGAAGGCTGGGGCGAAGATTTAACGTTGGCGGGGAGACGAGGCGTGGAATACTGCCGAAATGACTGCCCTCCGTTATGCCACCCCTGTTATGCCACGGCTCTGCCGTAAGTGGCCTAAAGTGGCTAACAACTGACTAAGCCGGCGGCGAGATTGCACTCTACGAACGAACACGGACGAGACCTGACTAAAATGAAATTGTATTTCATGGGTATTTGCGGAACCGCCATGGGCAACGCGGCGCTGCTGGCGCGGGCGGCCGGACACGACGTGCTCGGCTCCGACACCGGGGTCTACCCGCCCATGAGCACGGTGCTGGCCGAGGCCGGGATCACGTTACACGAGGGCTATGATGCGGCGCGGCTGGAGCAACTCGCACCCGACCTGGTGGTGATCGGCAACGCCCTTTCGCGGGGCAATCCCGAGATCGAGTGGCTGCTGGACTCCCGGAAGATCCGTTTCATCTCCCTGCCGGCGATGCTGCACGAGTTCGTGCTGCAGGCCCGCCGGAACATCGTCATCACCGGCACGCATGGCAAAACGACCACCACCGCCCTGACGGCTTATCTGCTGGGTGCGAATGGCAGTGAGGCGGGCTATCTGATCGGTGGCGTGCCGCTGGATCCGCCGACGGGCAACCACCTCGGCGCGGCGACGGCTCCGTTTGTGATCGAGGGCGACGAGTACGACAGCGCGTTCTTCGACAAGCGGAGCAAGTTCATCCACTACGCGCCGCACATCGCGGTGTTGAACAACCTGGAGTTTGACCACGCCGACATCTTTCGCGACCTCGCCGACGTGCAGCGGACGTTCAGCCACCTGACGCGCATCGTCCCGCGCAACGGCTGGATCCTGCTGAATGGCGACGACGACAACCTCCGGGCGTTGGGCCCGCTCGGCTGGACCCACACGGCGCGCGTCGGCACGGGCGAGCGGAATGACCTGCGCATCGTGGATTTCACTGAGCAGGGTACGACGGTCACGTTCAAGCTGGTCTGGCAGGGCCGGACGTGGGGCGACGTGAGCTGGAGCCAGCCGGGGCTGTTCAACGCCCGCAACGCCGCCATGGCCGCGCTGGCGGCGGGTCTGGCGCTTTGCCCCGAGGATCCGACGCGACTCAAGCTGGCCGCGCTGACGAAATTCCGCGGCGTGAAGCGCCGGCAGGAGCTGTTGATCGACACCGCGAAGCTGAAGGTGATCGAGGATTTTGGGCATCACCCGACGGCGCTGGCGGAGACGCTGCACTCGCTGCGAAACCGTTATCCCGACGCGCTGCTGACGGCGGTGTTTGAGCCGCGCAGCAACACCGCCCGGACGAAGGTCATGCAGGCGGGGTTCACCCGTGCGCTGGGCACAGCCGACGAAGTGTTCATCGGGGCGGTCAGCCGGGCGGACAGATTGAAGGAGAGCGAGCGGTTCGACGTGGAAGCCGTCACGGAGCATCTCGAGACGCAGGGCGTGCACGCCCACACGGCGGCGACGAATGAGCTGCTGCTCGAAAAACTCTCGGCGACGGTCCTGCAATCCGTTGAAAAGCCGCAGGTGGTGATTTTTTTCACCAACGGCTCGTTCGACGGGATTATCGGGAAGTTCGTCGAGGCGGCGAAATAACCGGACGGACGATCCGGCCGGTCGGCGGACTCACTGCGCCTGCTTCGCGACCTTGTACGCGGCGGGCTTCTGGCCCTTGGGCAGCGCGATCAGGTCGTAGTCGTGGTAGCCAGTGATGGCGACCTCGACGAACTCGCCAACGGGCAGCTCGCGCGACACATAAACGCGGCCGTCAATGTCGGGCGCATCGGCCTCGCCGCGGGCGACGCCAGCTTCCTCCACGAGCACTTTCAGGGTGTCGCCCATATGGCTCTTGCTGACCTCGGCGGCGATTTGCTGCTGGAGGGCCATGAGCTTGTGCCAGCGGGCTTCCTTCACCTTCGCGGGAATCTGGTTTTCCATCTTGGCGCCACGGGTGCCGTCCTCCTGGGAGTAGCGGAACACGCCCAGGCGCTCGAATTTGGTCTCGCGGATGAATTCGCAGAGTTCGTCCACGTCGGCCTCGGTTTCGCCGGGGAAGCCGACGATGAAGGTGGTGCGCACGGCGATGCCGGGAATGCCGGCGCGGATGCGGCGGATGAGGTCGCGGATGTAGTCGCCGCTGGTCTCGCGCTGCATGCGTTCCAGCATGGCGTCGCTGATGTGCTGCAGCGGGATGTCAATGTAGCGGGCGACCTTCGGGCACTCGGCGATGGTCTTGATGAGCTCGTCGCTCCAGTGCGCGGGGTGCGTGTAGAGGAGGCGGATCCAGAAGTCGCCCTCGATGGCGTTGAGCTGGCGGAGCAGGGTGGTGAGGGCGGTGCCGCGGGAGGAATCGACGGGGGTGCGCGGATTCGGGCGCTGCTCCCAGGTGTCCATGCCGAAGAAAGTCGTGTCCTGGGAGATGAGGTTAATTTCCTTCACGCCCTCCTTCACGAGCTGGCGGGCCTCGGCGACGACGCTCTCGACGGTCCGGCTGCGGTGGCGGCCGCGGATCTGCGGGATGATGCAGAACGTGCACGGGTGGTTGCAGCCCTCGGCAATCTTGATGTACGCGAAATGCTTCGGCGTGAGCCGGAAGCGCGGGGTGTCGTAGTCGGGGATGTAGGTCGAGCGCGGCGTGACAAAGTTGTCCGGCACGGACGAGGCGCCGCGCTCCTTGGCGTAGAGTCCCTCGATGATCGGGGCGACCTGGGTGATCTGGTCGAGGCCGATGAATGCGTCGACCTCGTGGGCGAGCTCGCCGGACAGGTCCTTCGAAAAACGCTGCGACATGCAACCGGCGACAATGAGCTTCTGCTCCTTGCGGCGTTTTTTCAGGCCGCGGTTCTGGTGGACCTCGAGGATGTGGCTGATGGACTCCTCCTTGGACGAGTCGATGAAGGAGCAGGTATTGACGATGACGACGTCGGCCTTCTCGGCCTCGGGGATGACGACCATGCCCGCCTGGTGCAGGTGGCCGATCATGATCTCGCTATCAACGAGGTTCTTGGCGCAACCGAGGGAGATGAGACTGACCTTGATCATGGAAAGGGGAGAAAAGGGCTGAATGGCCTGGCATTCTGAGCGGAGCGAAGAGTCCAGTGGGAGTTCTTTTACGGGCGGCGATGCCATCCGACGGGATTCTTCACTTCGTGCGGAATGACAATCGGATTGATGCCTGCCCCAATAAAAAACCGCGGCGCAGGGCCGCGGTTGGAAATTACGGAAGTAGGTCGCAGCCGGTTACTTCTTCTTGGGGGCGGCGGCCTTAACGCGCGCTTTGCGGCGCTTCAGGTAGGCAGCGCGACGTTTACGTTTGATGTACTTGTTGAGTTGTTGGCCCATGGTGGTTTGAAGTGAAAGGAGCAGCATCCCGGTCCGGGCGGGGCGAGTCAAGTTTCCAGTCCAAGTATCGAATTCCCCTCGCGGCGCCAGCGGTAGACCAGCGGCTCCCGGGTGCGGTCGAGCTGCTTGTAGAGCGCGGGGTCGGACCGTTTGAGGAGCGTGAGCTCGGCGAGGCCGGTGGCGTCACAGTTAAGGGCGCGGGCGTAGGGTTTGAAGTGCTCGGGCCGGCCGATGATGCGGGACAGGCCGACCGGCGCGGCCGTGGCGGGCGAACGGTCGAGCGCGAGGAAGCAATAGGGCAGGCTGCGGAGATCGATGCCGGCGCGCTGGCCGAATTTTACCCATTCGGAATTGGCGAAGATTTCGCTGGGGGCGGGGGCGAAGTGGTGGCACCAGTCGCGCTCATTACCGGCGGCGAGGACGGGGCAGGCGTGCTGATGGGTGCAGGGTGCGACGAGAGTGAAGTGGGGGCGGAATTCCTCCCGCAGCGCGCCGAGCGAACGGCTGACCGTGTGGGTGCCGGGCTCGACCCAGAGGACGGCCTCGGCGCGGGCGATCAGCTCGCGCAAGCCATCGAGGGCCTCGGGCGGGAGTTCGTTGAGGACGTGGCTGATGATGAGCAGGCCGACGGGCTCCGCGGACGAAAGGAATCCGGGCGTGGCCTGGGCCACGTTCAAGGCCGGAAAGGCCCGGGTGGCGGCTTCGGCGGCAAAATCACCGGCGACGGGCGAGTGGTCCCAGACGAGGAGGGAGTCGAAGCGATCCGCCCCGAAGAATGAAATCACGCGTCGGGCGGCGACTCCGCTGCCGCAACCCCAGTCAAAGACGGAGCGCGAGGCGGGGGACCAGCCGCGTTGCTTCAGCTCGCGCAGGACGTGGTCCCATTTCCAGCCGATCCGCTCACCATACGTGAAGTCGTAGCTCGCGAGGTCGCTGGTGGACTTCCAATAAGGTCCGGAATTCGGGGCCCCCTCCAGAAACCCCGCACGCAGCCGGTCGAGGGCGGGCCAGTCGAGATCTTCCCACGTCATGGGGCGAGGCTGACGCCGAGGTGGGTGGCGAGGCGCTGGGTGTGGATGCCGTAGAAGGCGGCGAAGGCCCGCAGGCGGGCCGCGGCGGCGGGCTCGCCGGGCGGGCGGAACTTGATGGCGGAGATCATCAGGTTCTTGGCGGTGTGCTCGGTCGAGATGAACTCGAATACCTTGGTGCGGTAGCCGGCCCATTCGAGCAACTGGGCGCGCAAGGCATCGGTGACGAACTCCGTCTGGCGCTCCTGAAAAATGCCGTGGCGCAGCGCGTCCGCGAGCACGGGCGGGGCGGTGAGCTGGGGCCGCAGCTCTTGCTGGCAGCAGGGGGAGACGACGATGAGCGTGGCGCCGGCGGCGATGCCTTGGGCGAGCGCGTCATCCGTGGCGGTGTCGCAGGCGTGCAGGGCGATGAGGACGTCCGGGGAATTTTCGATTTTCGATTTTTGACTTTCGACTTGATAGGAATCGATCTGGCCGGCGGTGAACGTGAGATGGGGGAGGTCGTTCTCGCGGGCGACGCGATTGCAGAGGTCTACCAACTCGGGGCGGGCTTCAATCCCCCGGACCGTGGCCCGGTCGCCGAGCAGGGCGGCGACCGCAAAGGTGAGGTAGCCCTTGCCCGAGCCCATATCGATTACCTGAAGGGATGAGGGATGAAGGATGAGGGGCGAGTCGGCGCCGGGCAGCTCGGGGATGAGTGGCTTGGGAGGAATAAGCCCGGCTTCGATGAGGAGGTGACTGAGCAGCTCGGTGAACTTCTGGATCTGGCGGAATTTGTCAGCCATGCCGTCGCGGGGCTGGCCGCGGTTGTTGGTGACGCCGAGTCCACTCAACCAGGGTGCCGTCGCGGGAATCAGGTGGCCTTTGGCGCGATCATGCGCCGCCGGGGCCACGGCGGTGGCCGCGGACTGCTTCACGCGCAGTCGGGCGGAGCCGTCCGGCTGACATTCGAGCTGGGCGGTTTGGGTGGCGGTGAAGAGGTGGGCGTCGAGGAAGTCGGCCCCCATGAGCGGTTTGATCTGCGCGAGACCCTCGGCGGGCGGATGGTTTTTCGTGATGTCGCGTGTAGCGTGGCGCCAGACGAAGGCCAGATGCAGGCCGGTCTTCAGTGCGACTGGGCGCACGAGAAGGTTCTGCAGCGTGGCGTCGGCGCCGCGGTGCTTGCCCAGCGTGAGCTTGAGCAGGGTGCCTTCCTCCACGGCCGCTTGGAGCAGGGCAAGAAACTTGGCGCGATTATCCGGGGAGGCGTTCAAATTAGGGGAGGTACTGGGTGGACATGACAGTGGCGGCAGTGAGTTTGCCCTTCGGGAGCAGGTCGAGGTCCTCCAGCTGCTTGATCTGCGTGGTGAAGCGCGCGGGGTCGAGGCGCCCGATTTGCTTCGGTCCGCCGGTCGCATCGCGGCCGGTGACGAGCTTTTCGTCGATGATCATCTTGCGGGAAAAAGCCATAAACTCATCGGTGTTGTTGGAGTTGGCATTTTTCAGCGCCGCGTGGGCGGGGGTCGGGTCGCCGGACACGTAGTCCTGCCAGCCGCGGATGTAGGCGCGAAGGAAGGCCTTGAGCTCGGCGGGATGCTCGCGGGCGAACTTTTTGTTCGTGATGAGCACGGCGTAGGCGCGGAACCCGGCGTCCCACGTGGAGAGGAAGCGCGGCATCTGGCCGCCGGCGTGGACGATGTGGTAGGGTTCGGCGATGAAGTAGCCCTGCTGGATGGCCTCCTTGTTGCCCATGAAGGCGGCGACGGAGAAATTCTGGGGCACGACCGAGACGGTGAGGCCGTATTTTTTCTGGAGATACTTGAGGAACGCCCATTCGGGACGGGCGATGACGGTCTTGCCCTGGAGGTCCTCGAACTTGCGCACGGGGCTGCCCGCATTGACCAGCAGGCCGGACGGGTCGTCCTGGAAGACCGCGGCAAACTGCACAATGGGCAGGCCCTCGGCCTGCTGCAGGAGGGTGTTGGTGCTGTCGGCCTGCCCGATGTCGGCCTGCCCGGTGGCGATGCGCGGCAGGACATAGGCGTTGGGTCCGCCGGGCATGATGGTCACATCGAGGCCCTCGTCGCGGAAGAAGCCGCGGGCCTGGGCCTGGTAAAAGCCGCCATGCTCGGGCTCGGCGACCCAGTCGAGCTGGACGGTGATCGGGGTGAGCGGCGGCTTGCCGGCGGCCAGGGCGGCGGCCGGGAGCAGCAGGGCGACGGTGAGCAGGAAGAGGGTTTTCATGGGAAGATCAGTTGTCCGAACGCTCATAAGAATCGTGCCACTGGTGCAAGGCGAGCCAGCTGAGGCCCATCACGACGGCGACGAAGACAAAGCCGAGCACGCAGGTGACGGCGGCGGTGGCAAAGAGCGCGGGGTATTTCGCCTGGCTGGAGTAGATGATGGCCTGGAAGCCGAGACCGCCCCCGTCGCCGGCGGAGCTGCCCGCGGTGTAGTCGCCGACCAGGGCACCGATGGGGGCGAGCGTGGCGGCGATGCGCAGGCCGGTGAAGAAATAGGGCAGGGCCGCGGGTGCGCGGAGCAGGAAGATTTCCTGCAGGCGGGTGGCGCGGTACATGCGGAAAAGCTCGACGAGGTTGCGGTCGGTGGAAACGAGGCCCTGGGTGGTGTTCACCACGAGCGGGAAAAAGCAGATGAGGAAGGTGATCACGACGACGCTCTTCAGGCCCGGTCCGACCCAGAGGATCAGGATGGGGGCGAAAATGATGACGGGGATCATCTGCAGCATCATCAGGTAGGGGTAGAGGCTCACCCGCACGAGGGAGGAGACTGAGAGGGCGAGGGCGAGCAGGGAGCTGATGGTAATGGCGCAGACGAAGCCGAGCAGCGCCCCCTCGGCGGTATTGAGCGCGGCGTGGGCGAGGTCGGCACCGTTGGTCCGGAAGGCGCCGAGGATTTCATTGGGCGACGGCAGGAGGAACTGCAGGTCCTCCGACAGGGAAAACCGCACGGCATACCAGACGGCGATGAAGAGGACGCCGGTCGCGGCGGGGAGCAGGAGGTTGAGCAGGCGCTTGGACATCGGCGGTCAGGCGGCGGCGGTTTCGACCGAGCGCAGAAGGCGGGAGACCTCGGTCACGAGGTCGTGGTATTCCCGGGAGAGCCGGGTGGCGGCGGTGCGCGGGTAGGCGAACGGCACGGCGATCTCGGTGTGCACGCGGCCGGGGTTGGCGGACATCACGAGGATGCGGCTGGAAAGAAACACGGCCTCGGCGACGGAATGGGTGACAAAGAAGGCGGTCCACGCCTGCGCTTCCCGGATGGCGAGCAGTTCCTCGTTGAGATGCTCGCGGGTCATCTCATCGAGGGCGCCGAAGGGCTCGTCGAGCAACAGCAGCTTGGGCGAGAGCGACAGGGCGCGGGCGATGGACACGCGCATTTTCTGGCCGCCGGAAAGCTGGCGCGGATGGGCGTGGGCCCGGTCACCCAGACGGACGAGCTCGAGCACGCGGGCGCAGGTGGCGAGACGCTGGGCAGCCGGGGCATCCCGGAGTTTCAACGGCACGCCGACATTCTGGGCGGCGGTGAGCCAGGGCAGGAGGGTCGGTTCTTGGAAAACAAAGGCGAGTTCGGCGGCGGCCTCCACAGGGGTGCGGCCGTCAATGCGCAGGGTGCCGCCGGTCAGCGGGCTCAGGCCGGCGATGAGGCGGAGGAGGGTGGATTTACCGCAGCCACTAGGACCGATGAGACTGATGAAATCGCCCGGCGCGGCGGCGAGGTTGATGCGGTCGAGCACGACCGGACCGTCGCCGTAGCGCTTGGTCAGGTCGTGGAGATCAACGAGGGGCGTTACAGCCATTGGGGCTCGAACTTAGGCGGCGATGAAGGGAGCGCAACCCCCACCTTCGCAAAGTCTGCGGCGGGCAAGGCTCACTTCAGTTTTGCGAGCGAGTCCGCGGCCAGCTTGAACTCCGGGTCCAGCTGGAGCGAGGCCTGGTAGGCCGCGCGGGCGGCGGCGGGGTCATGGCGCTTCTCCGCGATCACCCCGAGGCGCCAGTGAACCGCGGCGTGGCCGGGCTCGTTCTTGGCAGGAGTCAGATCGAGGCAGCGGCGGAGGGCCTGTTCGCCGCGTTCTAGGCGGAGACCGGATTGGGCGGAGGTCCGACCGATGGAATACAGCGCGATGTAATTGTCGGGGTGCGTCCTGAGCAGGTTCTCAAAGACCGCGAAGGCGTCCTCATATTTCTTATCTCTGACATAGAGCGCCCCATAGACGTCCGCTCCCATGACCGGGTCGCGTTTCTTGATTTCGGCGGCTTGTTCGTAGGCCTTGCTCATGCCGCCGCCGGCAAAGGTCGGGGCCTGCCGGTAATAGGACACCAGCCCATTGCGGGCGAGGAGGTTGTCGGGGTTGAGCTGTACGGCTTTTTCCAGCGCGGCCTGACATTTTTTCGCGAGGCCCAGCTGGGCAAACAGTCCGGCTTTTCCTGCGGCGGCCCCATAGGCGTCGCCCAGGTCCATGAAATAATCCGAGTTGGTCGGCGCGAGGGTAGTGGCCTCCTCGAGTTGCTTGATGGCCTCGTCGAGGTCGTTGCGCTTTATCGCGAGCAGGCCGAGGTAGGAGTGCGCGGCGGCGTTAGCGGGTTCGGTGACGGCGATTTGCTGGAAGGCGGCGCGGGCCTCGGGATACTGCTTGGACTTGAAGAGCGCGACGGCGTCGTCGATGGGCGCCGCGCCGCGCAGCAGCGCGGCGGTGACGGCAAAGATCACGAGGAGGCGGGGGCTCATGGGGATGAGATAGGATCGCCGGGAAAGCTTTCCCGGGGCGACACAAAAACGGCTGCGGACGGGCCGCCGTTACTCGTAACGCAGGGCGTCGATCGGGTCGAGCAGCGAGGCCTTCCGGGCAGGATAATAGCCGAAGATCATGCCGACGGCGGCGCTGAAGAAAAACGCGATCACCACGGCGGTCGGCGAGACGAGCGTGGGCCAGCCCTTGAGGTGGGAGACCAATTCGGACGCGCCGATCCCGGCCAGGATGCCAATGCTCCCGCCGAGGACGCTGAGCACGATGGACTCGGTGAGAAACTGGAGCTGGATCTCCCGGCCATGGGCGCCGACGGCGAGGCGGATGCCGATTTCGCGGGTGCGCTCGGTGACGGAGACGAGCATGATGTTCATGATGCCGATGCCGCCGACGATGAGGGAGACGCCGGCCACGGCGCCGAGCAGGCCGGTCATGGTGTCGGCTGTGGCGGTGGCCGCCTGGGCGATTTCCACCTGGCTGCGGACTGTGAAGTCGTCGCTGCCCTCCGCGGTGCGGTGCCGCTGCCGGAGCAGGGCGACGATGTCGTTTTGGGCGAGGGTCATCGTGTCGGGGGACGACGCCTGGACGCTAATGGAGCGCAGCATGGTCTGCTTGGACACCCGGCGCATGGCGCTGGTGTAGGGTACGATGACCAGGTCGTCCTGGTCCTGGCCCTGAACGGAGAGACCCTTGGCGGCGAGAATCCCCACGACCTTGAAGGGCTGGGCCTTGATGCGGAGGGTCTGCCCGACTGCGGAGCCCTCGGGAAACAGCTGGGTGGCGATCGTCTGGCCGATGACGCAGACCTTGCCGACGCTGCGGACATCGGCCTCGGAAAACATGACGCCGTCGGAGAGCGGCCACACCCGGATGGAGAGGTAGTCGGCACCCTCGCCGAGGATCTGCGTGGACCAGTTAAGACCATTGGCCAGGATTTGCGCGGAGGTACGGACCTCGGGGCTGACGCCGATGACCGTGGTGACCTCGCGCTTGATGGCCTCGGCGTCCTCGACGGTCAGCGTGCCGGCGCCGAACGCGCCCGAGCGGGCGCCGCCCTGGTTGAAGCTGCCGGAGAATACGAGGAGGACGTTTTCGCCGAGCGAGGCGATCTGGGCCTCGACCACGGACTTGGCGCCGTTGCCGATGCTGACCATCGCGATGACGGCGCCGACGCCGACGATGATGCCGAGCGCGGTGAGCAGGGAGCGCAGCACGTTGCGGCGCAGGGCGCGGAAGGAGACGGTCAGGGTGGAGCGGAGGCGCATGGCTGAAAGCCGGGTGAGGGGTGCTAGGCGATGGGCGATGGGCCGGGAGGAGTCAGGCGGTGAGTTTGGCGGCGGTCTCGGCCTCGCGGAGCTTGCGGAGTTCCTCGTCGGCGATGAGCCGGTCAGTCACGGCGATGTCGCTGACGACCTTGCCGTCGCGCATGATGAGGTTGCGGCGGCAGTAGTGGGCGATGTCGAGTTCGTGGGTGACCATGACGATGGTGATGCCCTCGGCATTGAGCTTCTGGAATACGCCCATGACCTCGATAGCCGTCTTGCTGTCGAGGTTGCCCGTGGGCTCGTCGGCGAGCAGGACCTGCGGGTTGTTGGCGAGGGCGCGGGCGATGGCGACGCGCTGCTGCTGGCCGCCGGAGAGCTGGCTGGGAAAATGGTCGGCACGGTCGGCGAGGCCGACGATCTCGAGACAGTGCTCGGCGCGTTCCTGCATGTCGCGGTGGGAGATCCGGCGGCGGCCGTAGAGCATGGGCAGCTCGACGTTTTCCAGCGCGGTGGTGCGGGCGAGGAGATTGAAACCCTGGAAGACGAAACCGAGCTTCTCGTTGCGGAGGTCGGCCAGCTCGTTGCGGTCGAGCCCGGCGATGTCCACGCCGTCGAGCAGGTAACGCCCCGATGTCGGCCGGTCGAGACAGCCGAGGGTGTTCATGAGCGTGGATTTGCCCGAGCCGCTGGCGCCCATGACGGCCATGAACTCGCCCTTGTGCAGCTCCAGCGTGACGCCCCGGACGGCGTGCACCTTCACCTCGCCCGAATCGTAGATACGGTGGATGTCCTCAAGTTTGACGACGGCGGACATGCGGAGGTGCGGGGGAGCTTAGAACCGGCGCTGCTGGCCACCACTAAATGGATTAGTCGACGGAGCGCCGGATTTGGCGCCGGGTATGATGGCGGAGGTGACGACTTGGTCGCCCTCCTTGAGTCCCTCGAGAATCTCGGTGTAGGTGCCGTCGGTGATGCCGAGTTTGACCGTGGCGGCATCCAGTTTGGGCGCGGCGGAGTCCGAGCGGGTCAGAGTATAAAGTGTACGGGTGACGGGGGTGTTGCTGTCCCCGCCGCCGAAGCGACCGACGGGCAGCTCAATGCCGCGTTCCTTGGCGAGTTCCTTGATGCGGCTGATGACCTCGGGGGTGGGCGGACCGTTGCCGCGGACAAAGCCCGCGTCGCGCATCAGCTGCTGGAATTGGGCGCGGCGTTCCTCGTCGGTCAGCGGCTTGGAGGCGGGTGTGGCGGCGGCGCCGGGAGTCGCGGCGTCGACGGGTTTGGCGGGGATCAGGGAATCGGGAATCCGGGCGCGCAGGGCGCTGTTGGGGATCTTGAGGGCGCCGGCATGGTTGGCGATGGTGATGGAGACCGTGGCGGTCATGCCCGGCTTCAGTTTCAGGTCGGCGTTCCGGACGTCGATCATCGTGTCGTAGACGACCACGTTCTGGGTGGTTTTGGGCGAGTTGCGGATCTGCGACACGACGCCGCGGAAAGTGCGGTTGGGAAAGGCGTCGACGGTGAACGTGACGCGCTGCTGTTCCTGGACGTTGCCGATGTCGGCTTCGGAAATCGCCGCGTCGATCTGCATCGTGGTGAGGTCGTTCGCGATCTGGAAGAGGATGGGGGCGGTGAGGTTGGCGGCGACGGTGTTGCCGACGTCCACGCTGCGCGAGATGACGCTGCCATCGATCGGGGAGTAGATGGTGCAGCGGTTCAGGTTGACCTGGGCGGTGTCGAAGCTGGCGCTCTGGATCTTCACCTGGGCATCCGCCTGAGCGAGCTGGGCGACGGCGGTGTCGAGGTCGCTCTGCGGAATGAGGTTCTGCTGGAAGAGGGTCGCGGCGCGGTTGGCGTTGGCCTGCATGAGCGCGTAGTTGGCCTTGGCGTTGGCCAGCTGGCCCTCGGCCTGCTTGAGGGCGGTCCGGTAGTTGGACGGGTCGATTTCCGCGAGGACCTGGCCCTTTTTGACGGGGGAATTCCAGTCCACATAGAGCTTGGCGACGTTGCCGGAAATCTGGCTGCTGACGTCCACGGTCGTGACGGCCTGGAGGGTGCCGGTGGCGGAGACGGTCTGGATGACATCGCCCCGCGTGACGGGCGTGGTGGTGAACTCAGGGGCCTTTTCGGCCGACTGTTGCCAGAAATACCAGCCACCAGCCGCAACGGCGGCGACAATGATCAGAAGCACGATGAGGCCGCCAGAACTCTTGGATTTAGCCATGGAAGTTTAAGATGAATACCCGGAGTGAAACATGGCAACCCTAACCCTCCGTGGTCGGATGGGTGGGTGGCTGCTGGAGTCTGACGATTGACGCCACGCCGTGCCGGGTGGTTACGGCTGGCTGGCGGGGCGGGAAATCTTGTTGCCAGTGCGGGGAGCGGAAACTTGGGTGCTGCCCACCCGACCCATGAAAAATCTTCCCCGTTGGCTCGCCCTGCTCTCCCTCCTTTTGCTCGTCACTCCGGTTCGCGCTGAGGAGGACAAGCCGGAGGCTAAGTCAGAGAAGTTCGAAACTCCCGGCGCCGACAAAAAAACGGAGGCCAAGGAGAAGGAACCGGTGCTGTCCGTCACCGAACATGAAATCACGATCGGCGGAAAGCTGATCAAATACCGGGCGACGGCGGGCTACCTCGTGCTGAAGGACGCCAAGGACAAGTCGCGCGCGAATATTTTCTTCACCGCCTACACCAAGCTCGGCGAGTCCGACCCGGCCAAGCGGCCGCTGACTTTCTCGTTCAACGGCGGCCCGGGCTCCTCCTCGGTCTGGCTGCACCTCGGCATGCTCGGGCCCAAGCGCGTCGTCATGACGGACAAGGGCGAATCGCTGCCGCCGCCATACAAGTGGGTGGACAACGAGTATTCGTGGCTCGACCAGACGGACCTGGTGTTCATCGACCCGGTCTCGACCGGCTACAGCCGCGCGGCGAAGGACGTGGATGCAAAACAGTTCCACGGGTTCGCGGGCGACATCGAGTCGGTGGGCGAGTTCATCCGGCTGTGGACCACGCGCAACCAGCGCTGGGCCTCGCCGAAATTCCTCGTGGGTGAGAGCTACGGCACGACGCGCGCCGCCGGCCTGTCCGACTACCTGCAGCGGAAGTACGATTTTTACCTCAACGGGATCTGCCTGATCTCCTCGATCATGAATTTCCAGACGGCGCGGTTCGCGCCGGGCAACGACCTGCCGTACGAGCTGTTTCTGCCGACGTACACGGCGGCGGCGTTTTATCACGGCAAGCTGAAGGGTGAACTCGCGAAGGACCTGCCGAAGACGCTCGCCCGCGTCGAAGAGTTCGTCCGAAAGGATTATACCCTCGCGCTGATGCAAGGTGACGCGCTGCCGGCGGCGGAACGCCAGCGGATCGCGGAGTCGCTGGCCGCATACACGGGCCTGCCGTTGGCACACGTGGAGGAGAAAAACCTCCGGATCGATATTTTCGACTTTGTGACCGAGCTGCGCCGCAGTGAGCACCGCACGATCGGCCGGCTGGACAGCCGGTTTGTGGGCATCACGGACAGCGTGGATGGATTTTTCGACCCCAGTCTGGAGGCGATCAACGGCGGCTACACGACGGCGCTGAACGATTACATGCGGCGGGAGTTGAAGTATGAGAACGACCTGCCGTACGAGATTCTCACCAGCGCGGTGCAGCCCTGGAGTTACAGCAATGTGGAGAACGAATACCTCAACGTCGCGGAGACGCTGAAGAAGGCCATGACGAAGAACCCGTTCCTCAAGGTCTGGATCGCCAACGGCCATTACGACCTCGCCACGCCGTACTTCGCGACGAAGTACACGGTGGAACACATGGGGCTGGATCCCTCAATCCGGGATCACATCACGCTCACCTACTATGAGGCGGGCCACATGATGTATATCGAGAAGCAGTCGCGCGTGAAGCTGAAGGCCGACTATGACGCCTTCCTGGATGCGACGCTGAAATCAGCCGGCGTGCGGTGAGGCCTGCCCGCGGCGGCGGCTAGCGCTTGTAGGCGATCTTCAACGCGGCGGCGACGTTGGGCGGGACGAAGTGGGAGACATCGCCGCCGTACTTGGCGACCTGCTTCACGAGCGACGAGCTGGTGTAGCTGAACTGCTCGTTGGGCATCACAAAGATGGTTTCGATCTGGGGCTTCAGATGGCGGTTCATGAGGGCCATGTTGAACTCAAACTCGAAGTCGGAGAGGGCGCGCAGGCCGCGGATGATCGCGTCGGCCTCATGGGCGATGCAGAAGTCCACCAGGAGGCCGGCAAAAGGGGTGAGGGTGACGTTGGGGAACTTGGCCACGTTCGACCGCAGCATCTCGAGGCGTTGTTCCGGGGTGAAGAGCGGGTCCTTGCCCGGGTTGTCGGCGACGGCGACGGTGACGCGGTCAAACAGCTTCGCGGCGCGGCCCAGCACATCGAGATGGCCGTAGGTAATGGGGTCAAAGGTGCCGGGGTAAATGCAGTGGTGCATGGGGAACGGAGGCAGCAAGGCAGGAAACCCGGCGCGGGGAAAGCGGAGAATGGCGGTCCGTCGGCGCAGTTCCGTGATTGTCTTGCGAAACCCCGCCCGTGCATAACCGTGTTTCTGTCCGAATGAATCTGCCCAATATCATCACCCTGTCCCGCATTCCGCTGATGTTCGTCATCGTCGGGCTGATGTATTGGGACCACTTGGGGGCGGCCTCGGCCGCGTTCTGGCTGTTCATCCTCTGCGCCATCGGCGACTGGCTGGACGGCTACCTCGCCCGCAAGCGGAACATGGTGTCAACGTTCGGCAAGCTGATGGACGCGCTCACCGACAAGATCATGGTCGTCGGCATCGTCATTGCCCTGGTGAACAAGCAGGAAATCCCGGTGGCGTTCGCGCTCATCACGATGTGCCGGGAGTTTCTCGTCACCGGCATGCGCATGGTGGCGGCGTCGAAGGGCGTGATCGTGGCGGCGGACGGCGGCGGCAAAACGAAGACGGTGACGCAGCTCATCGCCCTGGGCTTCCTGCTCGGCGCGCCGATGGCCGGACGTGACTGGGCGCACCTGTTCCCGGCCCTCAACCTGACGCAATTTGTCGAATACGTGGCGAAGACGGGGCTCGTGATATTTATCATCGGCACCTTTCTGGCCGTGTGGTCGGGCTGGCGCTACGTGGTGCGGTACAAGGACGTGGTGTTCACCGACGCCGACAAATGAAGCTGCAGCAGCCGATCTGGCCGCGCTTTCTGCCGACGCACGTGGTGTTGAACCTCGCCCGGCTGGGTCCAATCGGCGCCCGGCTGCCCGCGCCGGGGACCTGGGGCTCGGTGGCGGGAGTTTTGTTTTTCACGGTGTTCTTTGACCCGCTGAACACCGTCGAGACGGTGGGGCTGAGCTTGGTGACCTGCTACCTCGCCGTGGCGCTTTGCGGTGAAGCGGAATTCCGGCTGGCGCGCAAAGACCCGGGCGAAGTGATTCTCGATGAATTTGTGGCGATGCCCCTGTGTTTTCTCGGCTGGCGCCTGTTGACGGCGGCGCCTGCAGGCACGGGTCCTTGGCTAAAGTGGATTGTGATTGTCGCCGGTTTTGCCCTGTTCCGATTCTTCGACATCCTGAAGCCGCTCGGCATCCGCAAGCTTCAGGACCTCCCAGGTGGCTGGGGCGTGGTGGTGGACGACGTGGCCGCGGCGCTTGCGACCTGTGCGACGATGCACCTCGCGAAGCTGGCCTGGGTCCACTTGGCGCGCTAGGCGCGGGTCGGTCAGGCGATCTCGAGGTGTGGCGAACTGACGAACGCGCCGCGATCATCCTCCACGCTGAGATAACAGACCGTAACGGCGTCAGGGAGATCGGCGGTGATCAGGCCGCCTACGAGACGGGCGGGTAGGCTGCGCCAGCGCCGTTCCTGCCAGCGGCCCGCAGCGGCCGTAAAATGCAGGGAGGCCGAGGTGATCGGCCGGTGGTGGGTCCAGCGGGCGCGGAGGCTGCGGCCGGTGAGTTGCGCTGGGCTGATGACCGGTAGCGGTTCGCCGTGGCGCAGGTGCTGGTCGGCGAAGAGGGCGATTTCGCCGGGAGCGATGCCGCATTCCTGGCTGTGCTCCATCCCGACCCGGACGCAAAAGGTGACGGGCGATTGGGGCAGGGCGTAGGTCTTCGCCACACTGTCCAGCGGATAGGCGAAGTCGTTGGAGCCGGAAACGAAGAGCATGGGCGCCGTGGCGGCGGGCAGATAAACGGACGGGTCGCACTGCTCGTGCCAGGTGAGGCGCTGAGCGGGAGTCATCGCGGCAAACCGGTCCATCCAGACGAGGGCACTGTTGGCCTGGAGATAGCCGCAGCCGTATACGGGGATGGCGCACGCCAGGCGCGGGTCGAGGCTGGCGGCGAGGCAGGTCAGATAGCCGCCCCAGCTGACACCCGTAAGGCCGATGCGGGCGGGATCAACCAGGGCAAAACTCCGCAGGATGGTATGCGAGCGCAGGACCGCCGCGACCGCATGATAGGTCCATGAGTCGGCCCACGCGACCGCGGGGTCGAAAATGACGGCGTCGTCCATCGCCGGGCCGCGGCGGGTGAGCGGGACGCGATTCGCGCCGCAGCCGTTGAGGTCCATCGCGATTGCGGCGTAACCACGCTGGACCCACGTTTCGACCCAGTCGCGGAAGGCCGCGCCGAGTCCGCCGTGGACGAGGATCATTCCCGGCGCGCGGGTGGTGGTACCGCGCGGGATGCCGACGTAGGCGAACACCGCGGTGGGTCGGCCCGCGTAGGGCACGCTTTCAAAGAGAATCGATGAGACCGAACCCTCCGTCTCCAGCACGCGGTAGGTGGCATCGGCAAACAGCCGCGGCCGGTCCCAGTTGGCCAAGGGGTCGGTGAGCGCCGGCTTCACGTCCTAGCGCTTGGCCTTGTAGTTGAACTCCACCCGCACACTGCCGCTCGCGCCCAGCTCATGGCCATCGGGACCCCAGATGGACCAACCGCCGACGGTCGCGGTCAGCCGGGTGTGGCGACCCTGCCAACGGGTCAACGGAAACACGATCGCGGGCCGCAGGCCAAAGACCTGATGCGTCTCATTGCTAAACAGCGCGGTGGAACTGTAGCTGGCGGTCAGCAGGGCCTGGAATTTCTTCCAGTCCCGCGCGAGGCCGCTGGAGAGGGTGGATGAGTTGGAATGGAGTTGATTCCGGCCGAAATTCGAGGGGAGGTTGGTCGCGTTCAGCAGATCGATCCCCAGCGTGCTGTAACCCACCAGGTTGCAGTCGGGCATCAGGAGTTTGGAAACTGCGACATACGGCACGGTATGCTGGTAGCCGTCGCTCAGATCACGCGGCGGCCGGCTGAGCGGGGTGATGAAATCCACGCCCGTGCTCCACGACAGATCAGGGGAGGTCGGCGAAGTCTTGGGGGTCTCGTATTTAACGCCGGTATTCAGCCGGTCGAAACCGTAGCCCGCCGACCGGGCCAAGCCGTGGGTGAAATAGCCTTCCACCTCCACATGGGCCTGATAATCCACGGCAAACTTGGCCCGGAGGCCCAGCGGGACGCGCATGAAATCCTTGTGGACCAGGTCGCCGAAGTGCGGGCTGCTGTAGAACTGAAAAATGTCATGGGGCATGAAGTTCGACAGGCCGAACCGGGAAAAATCCGGCAGGCGGTCGAGCAGGTCGCCCAGGTTGGAAAGCGAGGTTGCCTGGGACGGCACAGTGGATTGCGCCCGGCCCGTGACGGCGATGAGGCCCAAGGCCAGAGTCAGTCCGTAAAAATGAAGGTAGCGTCGGCGGTGCATGGCGGGGTCAGGGTAGAATCTGGAGGTTTTCCGCCGGCAGTTTCACCAGCAGGCCCTGCTGGAGCACATCCACGGTGAGCACGACGCCTTGGGGGTTGGCGGGGTTGTCAACGAAACCCTCGAGTCCGCGCAGGGGTCCGCCGATGATTTTCACACGGCGGCCGCGGGTGAGGAGGGGGCGCACACTCAGTTCGTAACCCGAGGCCACAATGGCGCGGACCTCCTCGACCTGGCGGAGAAAACGGGTCTCGTCCTCGATCTCAATGGTCCGGGCGACCAGGTCTTGCTGGTAGATGCGCGCCTTCCGCAGGGCGGAAACCTGCACGAAGACGTAGCCGGCAAAGAGGGGTTTGGTGAATTTCTTGGTCGACGCACCGTAACGGCGCACGCTGGTGATCAGCGGTAGATAATGGGGGAGCTCCTCGGCCGCGAGCAGGGCGGCGAGCTTCTTTTCACACCGCGGCCGGGTGTGGCAGACCAGCCAGCGCGGTTCCGCGAGGTCGGTCTCGGCGAATTGGGGGGATGGCTGAACCATGCAGGTCAGACCTTGGCGAGGCGCCGAAGTGCCAAGACGTAACCCGGAAATCCCTTGCCGCAGATCATTGCGATACAGGCGCCGGCGGTCATGGAACGGTGCCGGAAGGGCTCGCGTTTCTTGATGTCGGAAATGTGCACCTCGACGGCGGGCAGGCTGGTGCTGGCCAGGGCGTCGCGCAGGGCGATGCTGGTGTGGGAGTACGCCCCGAAATTGACGATGAAGCCGCCGATCCCCCGGTCGGCGAGGCGATGGATTTCATCAATCAGCGCGCCCTCGTGGTTGGATTGGAAAAAGGTCGGGGTGAAACCCAGCGCGAGGGCCTCGGTGCGGATCATTTTTTCCAGGTCGCGCAGCGTGGCTGTGCCATAGATTTCTGGCTCGCGCTTGCCGAGGCGGTTGAGATTGGGACCGTGCAGAATGGCGATCTTCTTCATTAAGGGGTGGGGAATTTGAAAAAGTGGCGGACAGGGACGGGCCAAGCCTGCACGAGATCCGGGCCGGTTAGAAGGGGTTTTCCGTGGCAATAAATTCCCAGGGCAGGCGGAATTTACTGGCCAACTCGGCGGCCAGCGCCGACACGGCGTGGACCTCGGTCGCGTAGTGGCCGCAGACGTAGAGGTTGAGCTTCTGTTCTTGGGCGAGGTTGAAGTGCTCTTCGCGCAGCTCGCCGGTCACGAGGGTGTCCACGCGGGCTGGGCGCAGTTCCGGAAGGGCGCTGCGGCCGCTGCCGCTGCAGAAGGCAATCTGGCGCGGGGAGGCCGAGCCGTATTCGATGGCAATCATCCGCGGGTAGAGCGCCGCGAGTTTCCGGCGCAGTGCGGCCCGCGTCAGCCGGCTGGGGGCGATGCAGCCGATGGCGCGACCCTCGAGCGGGAGGAAGCGGCGTTTCGGCGTGAGCCCGAGCTGGCGGGCCAGGAGGGCGTTGTTGCCGATCGCCGGATGGGCATCGAGCGGCAGGTGGCTGGAATAGAGCGCGCAGTTGCCGCGCTTGAGGGCTAGGACCCGGGGATGGAACGGGCGCTTGGGCGGGTAGGGCAGGTCCCAGAACATGCCGTGGTGCACGAGCAGGAAGTCCACGCCGGCCGCGATGGCCTTTTGGAAGGGGATGAGGCCGGCGTCCACGGCGGCGCCGATCTTGGTGACTCGGCCATTGTTCGGGAACTGCAGGCCGTTGAACGAGCCGGGGAAGTCCTTGAACGCCGTGCGTAAGGTGCGGCGGTCGCAGTAGGCGACGAGATCGGAGAGTTGGGTCATGGGCTGGGACCGAGACGGCAACTATGGGCGCTAAAGCCCGCGCCGAAACTCACGAGCCAAAAATCACCGGCGGAACCGGGTTGGGGGGTCTTCAGCGTTTCCTCAAGGGCAAAGAGGACGGACGGGCTGCTCATGTTGCCGTGATGCAGTAAAGTGCGCGTGCTGGCCGCGAGTGAGTGCGGCGCGACGACCGGCTCGATGGCTTCGAGGACATCGCGTCCGCCGGGATGCGTAATGACGCGCGCCACCGGCCGTGGCCCGCGATCGGCCCAGAGCCGGCCGACCGCCGCGGCGGCGAGCTCGGGCACAGAGCGGTGGAGCAGGTTGCGGAGTTTCCCGTCACGCTGCTCGAAGCGGAGTTTGTCGCGGTCAGCCGGCAGGTGCAGCGTGTCGAAATCGAAGGCGCGCAGGCCGGTCGGCCCGGGGGTGTTGCGCCAGATGGTGGCCGCAGCGCCGTCGCTGAAGAGGCACGCGCTGATGAGGACGCCGGGATCGTCATCGAGGTAAAACGCGGCGGAGCAGATCTCGACCGCGACGCAGGCGACGATGGCGTCGGGTTTCGCGGCGAGCACATGACTGGCGGCGCGTAACGTCGGGATGGCGGCGCCGCAGCCGAGCCCGACGAGATCTTGGAGAAAAACGTTGGTCCGCAGGCCGAGTTGCTCGGCGACGTAGCTGGTCACGCCAGGGCAGAGGTAACCGCTGCAGGTGCAGATGAGCAGCGCGTCCAGCTGGTCGGCCCGCAGGCCGGCCTGCGCGAGGGCGGCGGTGAGGGCGCGGCCGGCGAGCTTGGGGGCCTCGGCGCGGAAGATTGCGTTGAGCTGATCGGCGGTCAGGTCGAACACCTGGGCAAGGTCCGGCGCGGCGAAGTGTCGCGTGGCGATGCCATGATCACCCTTCAGGATGGTCTGCAGGATGAGCATCGAGCGCCGCTTGAGCCGGGCGCCGATCGGGGAGCGCTGCGCGAGTTCCCAGCATTCGGACTGGGTCGAGGTGGCCGGAGGCACGGCAGTGGCGAGCGCATGGAGATACATTTAAATAGGACCCGGGAACAGGGGGGCGGTTCAGCGAGGGCTCAGGCGCGCCGGATGGCAATCATCTGGTAGGCGTAGCGCGTGGTGATGACACACTCGCAATCCCACTCGGCCGGATTGAGCCCCAGTGCCCGCGGGAGTTCGTCCCCGATAAAACCCGCGGCAATGCTCACGTACCCGTCGTGCCGGCTGACGTGATTGGCGCCGAACAACGGGGCCAGCCCGCGATAGATATATTGTGAGAGGCGCGAGCGGGCGGGCTCGCGGGCGAGGATGATCCGGGCGTGACGGCGGATGACGGCGCCGACGGCCGCCAGTTCGGCTGCGGAGAACTGGTGGAAAATCAGGTTGCCGATGACCGCGGCGTAGCCGGCGTAGCCGGGGAACGTCAGGAGGTTTGCCGCGTGCCAGTTCCGACCGGCGGGCCAGGGGGTGGGACGGGGCCAGAGGTCGAGTCCGTCCACCGGCACGCCGGCGGCGATCAGGCGGAGGCCGAGTTCGCCGGTGCCGGCGCCGAGTTCGAGGGCGGTTTCGCCGGGGTGCAGCCGCGGGGGGAGCGTGCAGGCGAGCCAGCGGTGGTTGCCCATGAGCTGGTTGACCAGGCGCAGGTCCCGCCGGTTGTGCAGGGCATCGGGGTGGTCCGGGGGAAGCGAATCGAGAAGCTCGGGCTCAAGCGTGCGCGGCATCATGCAGAGAGGAGGATTGCCCGACCGCAGGCAGGTGTCCAGAGTTCCGGCCGAATTATGAGTCCAGCACCCACCAGCCCGGTCGACCTGATTGCAGCGGCCACGGAAAAATTTCCCGGTCGTCCCTCGTGGGACGAGTATTTCATGGCGACGGCCATGCTGATGTCCACGCGCTCCAACTGCGAGCGGCTGCATGTCGGCTGCGTCATCGTGACCGGCGGCGCGCGCAAGAACCGCCTCGTGGCGGCCGGCTACAACGGCTACCTGCCAGGCACGCCGCACGTCACGAAGATACGGGACGGCCACGAGCAGGCGACCGTGCACGCCGAGCAGAACGCCGTGGCGGATGCCGCGCGGCGGGGCAGCGCGGTGGAGGGCTGTGTGGCCTACGTGACGCATTATCCCTGCATCAACTGCGCGAAAATCCTCGCCGCCGCGGGCATCGCCGAGGTGCGGTACCGCCTCGATTACGCAAACGACCCGCTGGTGGCGCCACTGCTGCAGGAAGCGGGAGTGGTGATCCTGAAGCTTTGAACCGGAACTGGATATTTTTAGCCGCGAAAGGCCGCGAATTCACGCGAATGATTTTCCGCTGCAAACCAGCCGGCTCGGGCTTAGCTTCGCCCGGGTCTGAGACCGACGACTCGTGCCTGACAGATATCCGTTCATTGATGCGCGTGCATTCGCGGCCAGTCGCGGTTAACTCCTGATTGACCCATGCGCGAGCGCCGCAAAAACACCCAGCAGAGCATTGCCGGTTCATTGTTGCTGGCGCACCCGGCGATGAAGGACCCGAATTTTCGCCGGTCCGTTGTGCTGATGTCCGCGCATGGGCCGGACGGGGCGATGGGCATTGTGATGAACCGGCCGCTGGGCCAGCGGCTGGGGGAATGGAACGGGGAGTTTGCGCTCGGCGCGCTGGCCGGGGTGCCGGTGTTCACCGGTGGACCGGTCCAGCCCAAGCAACTGTTGCTGGTGGCGTGGCAGAACCGGGCGGATGGGTTTCAGCTGCATTTCGGGATCGAGCCGGAGAAGGCCGGGCAGATGTTGGGCGAGGAAGGCACCCAGGTGCGCGCGTATCTCGGTTATTCCGGCTGGTCGAAAGGCCAGTTGGAAAACGAGCTGAAGCATGACACCTGGATCGTGACCGACATCCCGGGCGACCTGCTGGAGCAGCCGCAGGACGGATCACTCTGGCGGAAAGTGCTCGGCAATCTGGGCGAGGAATGGCGGCTGCTCGCGGACGAGCCCGACGACACGAGCCGGAACTGAAGAGGCGGCTGGCGGGTCGGCGGAGGCCGGGCTTTACGCCCGACCTGCTTTAGGCCGACTCGGCAGGGCGTAAAGCCCGACCTCCGGTAAACAACCGGTCCGGTCCGCACTAGGGCCGAGTGGGACCTTCGGGTAGGGGCCAAAGACTTGGGATTGGATTTGCTGAGCCGCCGCCGCGTTCGCTTAGACTGAAGCATGGTCCTACAAAAATTAGATCGCGCGACAGAGAAGGCACTCGCGGAGGCCAGTCAGGCCCCCCGCACCTGGATCGCCCTGGCCGCCCGGTTTCCGGAGCCCGGCGAACACGTCCTGGTGAAGATGGACGATGACATTATCGAGATTGGCTATTGGGATTCGGCCCGCGCTGGCTGGAGTCACAGCCCGTTCGAACGCTGGGGCGTACCGGTTTCGTGGTCGCCCCTGCCGCCCCCGCGCCAGGGACAGTGAGGTGAGCGCGGTGGTTCATACCGACCACAAGCGACGGATCGATCGCGAGATAGGTAGGCCGGTGGTGGGTATTGCGTAGGTGGCGTGCTTGCACGCCACGTTGCACGCGAGCGCGCAACCGACCTCGACCCAAACGGCATCCCCTCCCGCGGACATTTCGGTTGACAGGGGTGGGGTGCAGCCGATGTTTTGACCCTTTTATGAAAGTCGTTTCCTCCATTAAATCCGCCAAGAAGCGTCACCCGGCCTGCCAGGTCGTGCGTCGCAAGGGCAAGATCTACGTCATCAACAAAGTCGAGCCGCGCTACAAAGCACGGCAGGGCTGATTAACCCACCTATTCCCGTGAAAGCCGAAGGCCATCCCATCCTCAACAACGTCTGCTACCTCGATATCGGTACCGGCCGTCGTTTCCTCACCCGTTCCACCATGAAGTCCGCCCGCAAGGAGCAGATTGATGGCGTGGAATATTTCGTTGTCGCGCGCGACGTGACCATGGACTCGCATCCCGCCTACACCGGCGAGAAGCGCCTCGTTGACACCGCCGGCCGGGTCGAGAAGTTCACCTCGAAGTTCAAGCGCGTCACGAAGAAGTAAGCCGCTGCCGGCGCTTCCGACCCTTTCAAGCCCTCCGTTCTGGAGGGCTTTTTTTGTTGGCGCACACTTCCCGGCGCTGCCTGTGTGGTGCGGTGCCTGCGACCAAATTGATCTGCCTGGACTGTGACAGCACGCTGAGCGCCATCGAGGGCATTGATGAGCTGGCGCGGCTGCGCGGACTGGCGGTGTTGGGCCGGGTGGAGGCGATGACCAACGATGCGATGGACGGTCGCGTGTCGGTCGAGAGTGTGTTCGGGCGCCGGCTGGAAATCATCGAGCCGCGGCGCGAGGATCTCGCCACGGTGGGCCGGCGCTATGTCGAGACGGTCGAGCCGACGGCGCGGGAGACGCTTACGGCATTGGTGGCGCGCGGCTGGACGCCCGTCATCGTGAGTGGCGGATTCACCCAGGCCATCCAGCCGCTGGCGGATTTTCTGGGCGTGACGCGGATCGTGGCGGTGGAACTGAACTTTACGGCCGATGGCCGCTACGCCGGTTTTGACGAAACGGCGCCGACCGCGCGCACGGGCGGCAAGGTTGAAGTGATTGAGCAACTCCGGCGGGAGTACCAGCCGGAGAAGGTGGTGATGGTGGGAGACGGCATGAGCGACTTGGAAACCAAGCCGGTCGTGGATGTTTTCGTGGGCTTTGGCCGCTACCTTGCGCGGCCCAAGGTGAAGGCAGAAGCCCGGTTTTTTGTGCAGGCGCTCGACCAAATCTTGAAAATCATATGACGGCCCAGGCTCCCGTGATTTTCCCTCATCCACTCGAGTCCTACGCCGATGCTCCAGGTGCGGGATTGGTCCAGCTGCTGACCGCACGCATCCAGGCGGAGCCGTTCAACCTGGTGGCGACGCTGATCTTCGCGCTGGCGATTGGGCACACGTTCATGGCGGGGAAAATCCGCCACTGGTCGCATGGGGTGGAAGAGCGCCACCAGGCCCGCCTGGCCAAGGCCGGCCGCGCGGGCGGGTCGGGCGAAGGCGGCCGGCCGGGCGAGGTTAGTTTTCTGGCGCAGGTGCTGCATTTTTTCGGGGAGATCGAAGCCATCTTCGGCATCTGGGCGGTCGCGCTGGGGGTGGCCATGGTGGCCTTCAAGGGCGTGGACACGGCGGTGCATTACCTCGGATCGACGGTGAGCTACACCGAGCCGATGTTTGTGGTGGTGGTGATGGCCATGGCTGCGACTCGGCCGGTGGTGGCCCTGGCGGAGCGGACGATGAGCGCCGTGGCCTCGCTGGGGCAGGGTTCGCCGGCGGCGTGGTGGCTTTCGACGCTGATCGTCGCGCCCATCCTGGGCTCGTTCATCACGGAGCCGGCGGCGATGACCATCGCGGCCCTGCTGCTGGCAAAGCATTTCTACGAGCTGAAGCCGAGTCCACGGCTGAAGTACGCCACGATCGGTCTGCTGTTCGTGAATATCTCGGTGGGCGGGACCTTCACGCATTTTGCGGCGCCGCCGGTGCTCATGGTAGCGGCGACCTGGAAGTGGGACCTGATGTACATGGTGCAGCACTTCGGGTGGAAAGCCGGGGTGGGCATCGTGGCGGCAACAACGCTCTATTTTTTCATTTTCCGCGGGGAGTTTGCGACGATGAAGCCGGCGGAAAAATCCACCGCCGACGAGGCCGAGGAGCGGGTGCCGCGCTGGATCACACTTACCCACTTGGTCTTCCTGGGCTTTGCCGTGTGGGCGGCACACTATCCGGCGCTGTTCATCGGGGCGTTCCTCTTCTTCCTGGCCTTCACGCAGGCCACGGCGCACCACCAGACGGAGGTCAACCTGGCCCCGCCGATGCTGGTCGGCTTTTTCCTCGCGGGCCTCGTGGTACACGGCGGACTGCAGGGCTGGTGGATCTCGCCGGTGCTACAGAGTCTGAATGAGCCCAGCCTGTTCCTCGGGGCGACGGTGCTCACGGCCTTCAACGACAATGCCGCGATCACCTATCTCGCGACGCTGGTGCCCAGTTTTTCCGAGGCCCTCAAATACGCGGTGGTGGCCGGTGCCGTGACCGGCGGTGGCCTGACGGTCATCGCGAATGCCCCCAACCCGGCCGGTCAGGCGATTCTCAGCAAGTTCTTTCCCGACGGCGTCTCGCCCGTGGGCCTGCTGCTCGGCGCGCTGGCACCGACGCTGGTGATGGCGGCGTGCTTCTGGTGGCTGTGATTTTTGACCTCATGGTCGAACCGCGAGGGACGCGAAGGGACGCGAATTCATGCCTGTCCGACCACGCTAGGGCGAAAGGCAAACAGGCGGTTGCATCCGGGGCGGAAGCTTGGGCGTTGCGCTTGTCGGCGCCGATCACTCGTCTGACCGGATGTCCGCGTCCGCTCGCGTCCCCGCGTCCCTGCTCACCCTGCTTTGTTATGGGGCCATGATGAGCCTCGCGATCGGGCTCAATCTGCTGCCCGTCTTTCTCACCACGATCAGCCGCACGTATGGCGGGGCGGAAGGATTGACGCAGGAGCAACTGGGCCGGCTGGGGGCGGTGGTGTTCGCGGGACTGGTGGTGGGGATTCTCATCGTGGGTCCCCTGGCCGACCGGTGGGGGGCCAAGCCCTTTGCGCTGTTGGGCAACCTGCTGATTGCCCTGAGCCTCGTGGCCGCGGCGTTTGCGCCGACTTATGCCTGGCTGGGGGGCGCGATTTTTTTCCTGGGACTCGGGGCCGGGTGCATTGACATGGTGCTAAGCCCGGTTGTCGCCGCGCTCAATCCCACGCGGCGCTCCGCGGCCCTGAACTGGCTGCATTCCTTTTATTGCGTGGGGGCGGTCATGACGATCCTCGCGGGCACGCTGGCGTTGCGGGCCGGCCTCGGCTGGCGGGCGGCGTGCCTCATGCTGGTGCCACTGCCGGCGGGTTTGCTGGTGGCCTTTTCATCGCAGACGTTTCCCGCGCTGTCGGGGGAAGACGGACGGATGTCCCTGCGTTCCCTCCTGCGGCGCGGCTGGTTTTGGGGCGCCCTGGCCGCGATCTTCCTCGGTGGCGCGACGGAGGCCGGGATGGTCCAGTGGTTGCCGGCGTATGCGGAAACCACGCTGCGCTATCCGGCTTGGGTCGGAGGCGTGGGGCTGCTGCTGTTTTCCGTGGCCATGGCGGGGAGCCGGATGGCGGTGGGTGCCGTGGGTTCAAGGGTGGATCCGTACCGGGTCATGGCGTGGGGTTGCGGATTTTCGGTGCTGTTGTTTTTCGCCGGCGCCTTTCTACCGGTGCCGTGGCTGGCCCTGACGGCCTGCATTGCGGTGGGCTTCACGGGTAGCAGCCTGTGGCCCACCATGCTGGCGGTGACGGCGGATCGTTATCCGCAGGGCGGAGCCAGCATGTACGGCGGGTTGGCGGCGCTCGGCAATGCCGGGGGGATTTGCATGCCGTGGATCGTGGGCTGGGTGGCGGACCGGCGGGACTTGCACTGGGGCCTGGCGGTCTCGGCGCTGGCCCCGGCGCTCATGCTGCCGATCGTGCTGCGGCTGCGGGCCAGCCGGGCGTCGCCGCAGGCCGGTGCCGGGGTGGGGTAAAGTGTCTGCGCGAAGTGTTGACCGGAGGGTTGGCACCAAGAGGCACCAAGGGACCGGGCCTGCGAAGAGGTCTCCATTGCGCCTATAGGCGCGCGGAAGCGACGAGTCGTAAGGCTGGGAAATCTTTGTGCATCTTCGTGGCCAACCCTCTGCCTGCATGTCGCGCGTTTGAGGTCATGGGGCGAAGACCTTGTTCGCGCCCGCAATCATCCAAGCTTTGGCGATCCTGCCAGACTGGACCTCGTAAATCATGACGAGCTCGATTTCACCTGGGCCCTCGGGGAAGGTGCGGGTGACGCGCTCGTGATCAATGACCGTGGCGCCGGAGACGATGCGGTTCAGCAGGGCGGCGTGCAGGTTGGGTTCCTGAAAGCGGAGGCTGAATCGCTGTCGCAACTCGGCTGAGCCGCGGGCCACGAGCTTCGACGGATGTTCGAACATCTCGGCGTCGTCGGCGTAGATCGCGAGCAGGGCGTCAATGTCGCGGGCGTTGTAGGCGTCGAACTGCCGTTGGACGACGGATTCGGGAAGCAGGGGGGGCTGACATGAATCAAAGAGAAAAAGCAACCGGCCGCCCGGTCGAGCCTTCCGTTTGACGTAATGGAGGCATGGACCTGCAAGGTGGGGGAATGAGGGAATCAGCGCTCGATGGTGATGACGTGGGCTTGAATCTTGCCGTCGACCGGACCGGGGCCGAAGCGCTGGGTGAGCGCGCGCGTGGCGACATCGGTCGCTTCGCCCAGACGGGCGCGGTCCAGCGCTTCAATTTCCGTGCGGAGTAGCGTGCCTTGGCAGTAGGCAACGGCGGGGATGCGGGCCGATTCTGCCCGGCTGCGCAGTGCGACAGTTTCGATCCCAGGAATTGTGGCAAAACCACCTCTTTCCAAGTCGGCCGCAATGACCGCTCGGTCGAAATAGCCATGGGGTGTGCGGGCCATGAAGCGCGGGGAATTTTGCGGGAAGAGGGTGGCGAGGGCCTGACTGGTGACGTCGGCAAACTCGTTTTCACCGATGTGGTCCCAAACGTTGAAAAGATACACCCCGCCTGGGCGCAGCACGCGCCGCACTTCCGCATGTGCCCTGGCTTTGTCCGGAAAAAACATGAGACCGAACTGGCATACGACCGCATCAAACGCAGCGTCGGGAAACGGCAGCTGCATCGCATCAGCCTGCCGCCATTCGACCGGACGCGGAGTGCCGCGGACCCGGGCCTGCTCCAGCATCGCGGAGTTCAGGTCCGTGGCGACCAGAGGGACACTGGCCGGCAGAGCGGCGGCCAGTGCCCGGGTGACCGCCCCGGTTCCAGCAGCCAGTTCGAGCACCCGCCGGGGCCTCCGCGCCGCCAGCCGCATGGCCAAGTCTGCCGCGTAGGGTTCGAAGATGAGCGGTACAAGGTGCGACTCGTAAATCTGGGGAATCGCGCCGGCGAAGTGGTGATCGTTTACCGGGAGGCTCATGGTGATGCTAGCGCGGTTCGGGGCGCCACCCACTCAAAGGAGCTGACGATTGCACCATAAAAATAAGCGCTTTGGAAGCGGGTTTACGTCTGGTCAAAGCATGCATGACCTCCGCGAAGGCCCCCGATGAATGGAGTCACAGACCAAGATCTGAAAGAGACGGATGATCGTCGGGGCGGCGGCCCAGCGGCCAATGATATTTCCGGTCGCTCTCTTGAATGGGGAGGTCGTTGATGCTGGCCATGCGCCGCTGCATGAAGCCATGCGCGTCGAACTCCCAGTTCTCATTGCCGTAGGAGCGAAACCAGTGCCCCGCGTGGTCGTGCCACTCGTAGGCGAAGCGCACGGCGATGCGGTTGCCGTGAAAAGCCCAAAGCTCCTTGATCAGGCGATACTCGAGTTCCTTGCTCCACTTGCGGGTCAGAAACTCGACGATGGCCGCACGACCGGTGACAAACTCCGCGCGGTTGCGCCAGGTGCTGGCCGGGGTGTAGGCGAGTGAAACCTTCTCCGGGCTGCGGGTGTTCCAGGCGTCTTCCGCCAGGCGGACTTTCTTTGCAGCCGATTCCGCGTCAAACGGCGGCAAGGGTGGACGGGGGTTTTCGATCGTGCTCATAGGTATGATTCAGGTGTGCCGAAAATCTGGTCCATGAACCCTGCGTCGAAGCCCCGGCCGCAGGGCTTGTCGGCGGGATTGTGCTTCCATCACGAGACAGGATGCGGATCCTCCAGCATTGCGCCTAAGCTTACGGGAACAACCCCCGCGCGGCCTTGGCCTCGGCGACACGGCCGATGCCGAGGGTGAGGGCGGCGAGGCGGCGGCTAAACTTGAATTTTCGCTTCTGGGCATCGACGGACTCCTTGGCCCGGTCGAGCATCACGTAGAGCTTCTGCATGACCTCGTCGCGGCTCCAATAGAAGCTGGAGAGGTTCTGCAGCCACTCGAAGTACGACACGATCACACCGCCGGAATTGCAGAGTACGTCGGGGATGAGCTCGATGTCACCGCGGTCCTCGATGATTTTGTCGGCGGCATTGGTGGTCGGGCCGTTGGCGGCCTCGGCCAGGAGGCGGCACTGCAGCTTCTTGGCGTTTTTCTCGGTGATTACGCGTTCGAGCGCGGCCGGCACGAGGACGGTGCATTTCAACTCGAGGAGTTTCTCGTTGGAGATGGGCTCGGCGCCGTCGAAATCCTTCAGGGTCTTGGCGTAGGCGATGTAGGCGAGGGCCTTCTTGATGTTGATCCCCTTGGCGTTGTAGACGCCGCCAGTGTAGTCGGAAATTGCGATGATCTTCGCGCCGTACGCCTCGAGGGCGAGGGCGGTCTCGCTGCCGACGTTGCCGAAGCCCTGGATGACGGCGGTGGCCTTGTTGACCGGGATCTTCATGTCCGCGAGGTACTTCTTGATGAGGTAGGCGACGCCGGCGCCGGTGGCCTCGCGGCGGCCCTGGGAGCCGCCGAGGGCGATGGGCTTGCCGGTGACTACGGCAGGGGAGAGGTGGCCGACGTGGGTGGAGTAGGTGTCCATCATCCAGCCCATGATCTTTTCGTTGGTGCCGACGTCAGGCGCGGGGACATCGGTGTGCGGCCCGAGGAAGTTGACCATTTCCTGCATGTAGCGGCGGGAAAGATGCTCGAGTTCACCCTCGGACAGTTGCTTGGGATCAACGATGACGCCGCCCTTGGCGCCGCCATAGGGCAAGCCAACGAGGGAGCACTTCCAGCTCATCCACATCGCGAGTGCAGCGACTTCGCCGATGGTGACGTCCTGGTGAAAACGGATGCCGCCCTTGGACGGGCCGGTGGAGAGGTTGTGCTGGACACGGTAACCTTCGAAGACGGTCACGCTGCCATCGAGCCGGCGGACGGGCAGGCTGACGGCGAGGCAACGGCGCGGATACTTGGTGCGGTCGCGAATGGCCTCGGGCAGGCTGATGGCGTCGGCGGCCTGGTCGAACTGGCGGCAGGCCATGGTAAAGACGTCGGAGCTGTACAGGGAGGAGATGATAGCTTTGGACATGGAACTAAGAGGTTGGGAGAAGGCAGGGGTTGCCGTTTCGAATGGATGGAAGATGGGCCGAATCAGGGGGTATAGCAATTGGGTTCGGGGCGATGGGCAGGGTGAAATACCGGGACTAATCGGGTGGAAAACGGGGCATGATACATGGCTGGCCGGCCTGATCCTCGCCTTGGGGAAAACAAGGCAGGGACACAGCGTACACTGAGGGTGCACAGGGTTCACCGACGGGGAAATTATTTGGCGGTAATATATCTCCTCCGTGACCTCGGTGTGACCTCGGTGCCCTCGGTGACAGAAGCCCAGTCCCCGTTTCCCCGATTTCTGGTCTGCGACGTAGGTGGCGCGCTCGCGCGCCACGTTGCATGCGAGCACGCAACCTACAATCTGCGTAAACCGCTGACGCAGGATTTGCCTTCGCGCGCTTTGCGGATTGTTTCCACGGTCCATGTCCCTCTTCAAACTGCAGTCCGACTACGAGCCCAAGGGCGACCAGCCGGAGGCGATCAAGCAGTTGGTGGCATCGCTGCGCGCCGGGAACCGGGACCAGACGCTGCTGGGCGTCACCGGCTCGGGGAAAACATTCACCATGGCGAATGTCATTCAGCAGTGCGACCGGCCGACCCTCATCATTTCCCACAACAAGACGCTGGCGGCGCAGCTGTACTCGGAGTTCAAGGCCTTCTTTCCCGAGGCGGCGGTCGAGTATTTCGTCAGCTACTACGATTACTACCAACCCGAGGCCTACGTTCCTTCCAGCGACACCTTTATTGAGAAGGATTCGTCGATTAATGAGGAAATCGAGCGGCTGCGCATCTCGACGACGAGTTCGCTCGTGTCGCGGCGCGATGTGATCGTGGTGGCGAGCGTGTCCTGCATCTACGGCCTCGGCTCGCCCGAGGAATTCACGGCGATGCGCATCCCACTCCGGCGGGGCGAGGCGTATGGCCGGCACAAACTGCTGGAAGGCCTCGTGGACAACATTTACGAGCGCAACGACATTGAGCTGAAGCCCGGGCGCTTCCGTGTGCGGGGCGACGTGGTGGACATCATGCCGGCGTACCTGGAGCACGGGCTCCGGGTGGAGTTTTTCGGCGACGAGGTGGAGGCGTTGAGCGAGTTCGATCCATTGACGGGCGAGGTGCTGCGGAAGCTGGACCAGTTCGATCTCTATCCGGCGAACCAGTATGTCACCAGCCGGGGCAAGCTCACGCCGGCGATTTCCGCCATCAAAGCGGAGCTGGATGAACGGGTGGCGTTTTTTGAGAAACACGAGCAGTTCCTTGAGGCCCAGCGCGTCCGGATGCGGACCAACTACGACCTCGAGATGCTGCAGGAAATGGGATTTTGCAGCGGCATCGAGAATTACTCGCGGCACCTGACCGCCCGGAAGCCGGGCGACCGACCGTTCTGCCTGATCGATTTCTTTCCGAAAGATTTTCTCCTGATGATCGACGAAAGCCATGCCACCGTTTCGCAGGTCGGCGGCATGTCCAACGGCGACCGGGCGCGCAAGACGACCCTGGTCAGCTTCGGCTTCCGGCTGCCCTCGGCCCTGGACAACCGGCCGCAGACGTTTGAGGAATTCCGACAGATCACGGGGCAGACGTTGTACGTGTCGGCGACGCCGGCGGAATTCGAAATGAGCCGGTCCACGGTCGTGGCGGAGCAGCTGATCCGTCCGACCGGCCTGCTTGACCCCGAGATCACGCTGCGCCCGACGAAGAACCAGGTGGAGGACCTGATTGGGGAAATCCGTCTGGCGACGGCCGCCGGGGAGCGGGTGCTCGTGACGACGCTCACGAAACGCCTGTCGGAGGACCTGACAGCCTACCTGCGCGAGGCGAAGATCCGCGTGGAGTACCTGCACTCCGACATTGATGCGATCGAGCGGGTGGAGATCCTGCGCAACCTGCGGCTGGGTAACTTCGACGTGCTGATCGGCATCAATCTCCTGCGCGAAGGTCTGGACCTGCCGGAGGTGGCGCTGGTGGCGATCCTCGATGCGGACAAGGAGGGTTTTCTGCGCAGCGAGACGAGCCTGATCCAGACGTCGGGCCGGGCTGCGCGGCACGAGAAGGGCCGGGTTATTTTTTACGCCGACCGGCAGACGGAATCCATCAAGCGCACGATGGCGACGGTGGCGCACCGGCGGGAAAAGCAGATTGCCTACAATCTGGAGCACGGCATCACGCCCCGGAGCGTGAAGCGCGGGGTGCAAGCGAGCCTGCACTCTTATGACGGCACGGGCGAATCGGCGGAGCCGGTGGTCGCGGAGACCGTGGATGATGTGGCGGCGGTGATCGCCGAGCTGGAGGACGAAATGCAGGAGGCGGCGGGGCGCCTGGAGTTCGAGCGGGCGGCGGTAATGCGTGACCAGATCAATGCCTTGAAGAGCGGCGACTATAAACGCGGCGCGAAGGCGGCGGCGTATCCGGCCAATAAAAAGCGCCGGCGCGGGTAGCCGGCGCGAAAGAGGACGGAGGCGGGCAGAGATCAGCGCCCCTGGTCCGGAATTAGTTGCCCTTGGGCTGGCTGACGCCGCTCCGCTGTGCTTTCCGCATGGCTTCCTGGGTGGCCTCGGTTTCCTTATCGCTGGCCTTGGCCTGGTCCTTGGGGATCCTGATCGGAAGGTTGCTCCCGACCGGGTAATAATCGACGTAATCGTCCTTGTTCTCCTTGGCCTTCTTGGCCTCGGCCTTGACGCGTTCGCTGGCGCAGGCCGTCAGCAGGAGGGTGACGAGGGCGCCGACAAGCAAGGAGCGCAGCAGGGTAGGCAGGGTCTTCATTCAGGGATTGGGTAAAAAGCGAAATAGGCGGTTGCGAGCAGAGCGGTCAGAGCTGGGGCTTGAGCACGCCGATGTAGGGCAGGTTGCGGTAGCGTTCGGCATAATCCAGACCGTAGCCGACGACGAACTTGTCGGGGATCTGGAAGCCGACGAGGTCGGCCTCGAACGGCACCTGGCGGCGGCCCTTTTTGTCGAGCAACACGCAGACGCGCATGCTGGCGGGATTCAGCCCGCGGATCATCGAGGTGATGAGCGAGAGGGTTTTGCCGGTGTCGAGGATGTCATCCACGATCAGCACATGGCGGCCGGCGACATCGAGGGTCAGGCCGTGGACCATCTTGGGGGTGCCGTGGGATTCCGTGGCGCTGCCGTAGCTGGTGGTGCGGATGCAGTCGAGCCGCACGGCGTTGTCCACCTGGCGCAGGAGGTCGGCCGTGAAGAGAATCGCGCCGTTCATGATGGCGATGACGGTGATCTCCTCGTTGCCGTACAGGCGCTTCAGGTCGCGGCCGAGGGCCTCGACGCGCTGGCGGATGGCAGGCTCGGTGACGAGGACACTCTCGATATCGGGATGCAGGGGGGCGGTCGGTAGGGCCATGGACGGAGTCCGAGCCAGACAAGGGCCGGTGGCCGTGGCAACGGCGATTCCTGCGGAGGGTTTATTCCTTTGACTCAGCCTACGGCGAAAATCTTGCTCGGCCTAACTCACACGTGGCCCGCCTTCGTCAAGGCTTCGGCGCGGCAAACATGATCTCCATTCGCATCCAGAAACTCACCAAGCGGTTTGGCACGACGATGGCGGTGCAGCAGCTCGATCTTACCATCGCGAGCGGCGAGCTTTTTTTCCTGCTCGGCCCGAGTGGCTGCGGGAAAACCACGCTGCTGCGCTGCCTGGCGGGATTCTACATTCCGGATGAGGGCCGGATCTTCTTCGGGGACGAGGACGTCACACGCCTCGCGCCGCACAAGCGCAACACCGGGATGATGTTTCAGAGCTACGCGCTCTGGCCGCACATGACGGTCGCGGAGAACGTGGCCTTTGGGCTCGAGCAACGAAAGGTGTCCAAGGACGACATCCGGAAACGCGTGGGCGAGGCGCTCGAGTCGGTCCGCATGGGTGAGTATGCCGGGCGCAAGCCCAACGAACTTTCCGGCGGCCAGCAGCAGCGCGTGGCGCTGGCCCGGGCGCTGGTGATCCGGCCGCGCTGCCTGCTGCTTGATGAGCCGCTGTCGAACCTCGACGCGAAGCTCCGGCTTGAGATGCGCGCGGAGATCCGCCGGGTCTGCAAGGAATTCAAGCTGACAACGGTGTACGTGACGCACGACCAGAAGGAGGCGCTCTCCATTTCCGACCGCATCGCGATGATGGACAGCGGGCACATTCTGCAGGTGGGCACGCCCCGGGAAATGTACCGCCGGCCCGCGTGCCGGACGGTGGCGAACTTCATCGGGGAGACGGATTTCCTCGCCGGCACCGTCTTGGGCCTGACGGGCGGCCAGATCACCGTGGAAACGCCCATCGGGAAGCTCGAGGGCGTGCTGGGCGACCCACAGGCGGCGCCGGCTGTGGGAGCGGCGGTGACAGTCTCAATCCGGCCGGAGTGCTGGACGCTCAGCCGGGAGGCCCCGGGCCGCAACGCGGTGCAGGGCCGGATCGGCGAGTGCGTTTATCTCGGCGAGGTCGCGCAGTACGGTTTTGTCACGGCGGGCGGCCGGCTGAAAATTTTCGAACTCAACCCGCGCTTTGTGGACCAGGCGGCCCGCGGGGAGCTGTGGGCGAGCGTGGAGCCGGAGGACGTCGTGGTGCTGGTGGCTTGAGCGCGCCATGGGCAAGCGGACGATCATCATCGGGGCGCTGGTGGCGATCATTGCGCTGCCGTTTATCCTGCGCCCGAAGCGGCCCGCGCTGGAAAAAAGCGATATGACGCTGGTTGTTATCACCCCGCACAACGAGGCGATCCGTTCGGAGTATGGCCGGGGCTTCCGCAACTGGTACCGGCAGCGGACGGGCCAGACCGTGCTGCTGGAGTGGCGCGTGATCGGCGGGACGAGCGACATCACGCGGTTTCTCGAGGCGGAGTACATCGCGGCGTTTAAAAATTACTGGTCCGGCAAGCTCGGCCGGCCGTGGAGCGCGGAAATCCAGGCCGGGTTCACCAATCCCAAGCTGAAGGCGGACGCCCCGGCGGTGGTGCGGGAAGCGCGGAAGGCGTTCCTGGCCTCGAACGTGAGCTGCGGTATCGATCTGTTTTATGGCGGCGGCAGCTTCGACTTCATCCGTCAGGCGCAGGCGGGCCGGCTGGTGGCGACGCCGCTGCTGCAGACGCACGCCGACTGGTTCACGGACGCGGTAATCCCGCGGCAATTTTCCGGCGAGACCTACTGGGACGCCAAGGGCCTGTGGTTTGGCAATGTGCTCAGCACCTATGGCATCCTGTACAACAAGGATTCCCTCGCGCGGCTGGGCATAACGCAGCCACCGAGCCAATGGGATGACCTCACGGACCCGAAGTACCGCGGCGAGATCGCGCTGTCGGATCCGACGAAGAGCAGCTCGATGGCGAAGGCGTTTGAAAACGTGCTCCAGCAAAACATCCAGCGGCGACTCGCGGGGCTTTTGGCCGCGGCCGGAGGGAAGAAAACGCCGGCCCTCGAGGCGCAGGCGGTGCGGGAAGGCTGGGTGGCGGGCTTGCAGATCATCCAGCGGATTGGAGCGAATGCGCGCTATTTCACCGACAGCTCGCAGAAGCCGCCGATCGACGTCTCGCAGGGCGATTGCGCCGCGGGCATCTCGATTGATTTTTACGGCCGGGCGCAGGCGGAGGTCACGGAACACCGCGGCGATGGCACGGTGCGGCTGGGGTTTGTCACCCCGCGCGGCGGCACGGTGAGTTCGGTCGATCCCATTGCGCTGTTGCGGGGTGCGCCGAACCGCGAAGTGGCCGAGGCCTTCATCGAGTACACGCTCTCGATGGAGGGCCAGAAGCTGTGGAATTTCAAACCCGGCACGCCCGGTGGACCGGTGCGCTTTGCCCTGCGCCGACTCCCGATCCGGCAGGATTTCTATGCGCACCACGAGTGGAACGGTTACCGCAGCGATCCGGATGCCGCGCCCTATGCAGAGGAGGAGCACCTGATTTCACATCCGGAATGGACCGGGAGCATTTTCCGGGAAATGGCTTTCGTTATCGGCGCCATGAGCCTCGACACGCATGACGAACTGGTGGCGGCCTGGCGGGAAATCATCGCCGCCGGCATGCCGCCGCAGGCGGTAGCCCGCATGAGCGACATGGCGGTGATCAGCTACGACCGCACGACGGGCGTGATCCGGCAGGCGTTCAATTCAAAGGACAAGGTCGATGAGCTGCGAATTGCCAATGAAATCAGCGGCGCCTTCCGCCAACAGTACCGCGAGGCGCTGGAGCTGGCGCGGGCGGGGAAGTGATTCTGCAGTCGCGCGGCTCAAAAGGTCTTTTGTAGGTCGGGGTTTATCCCCTGACAGGTATTCCGGCTTGTCGGGCGTAAAGCCCGACCTACGCCGGATCAGGCCTCCGCCCACTGGCTGGCCCCAGATAACCGGGAATGGCCGTTATATCGGGCTGGGCCGGATCGTCGGAGAGGAGGTCGTTGCCGTGCGCAACCTGCCTGACGCTCAGCTGAGGCGGGCGAACGCGGCGGCAAAGGCCGCCCGGTCGGAGGCGCGATAAAAAGACGTGCCCGCGACAAAGGTGTCGGCACCGGCAGCATGGCAGTCCGCGAAGTTGGAGAGGTCGATGCCGCCATCCACTTCGAGGCGGAACTTCAGGCCGCGCTCGCGGCGCGACGCGGCGAGTTGCCGGAGCTTCGGGAGCATGTCGGGGCGGAAAGCCTGCCCGCCAAAACCAGGCTGCACCGTCATGACCAGCACGAGGTCAACGGAGGGCAGGAGAGCGGAGATGGCGTCGGCCGGGGTGCCGGGATTGACCACGATGCCGCACTGGCAGCCGAGGGCCCGGATCCGGGCGAGGGTGCCGGCATGGTCGTAGGCCGGCTCGATGTGGATGCAGACGAGATTCGAGCCGGCCTTGATGAACGGTTCGATGTAGCGGTGGGGCTCATCGAGCATCAGGTGCGTCTCAAAAAACAACTTCGAGCCGGGGCGCAGGGCGGCGATGGTCTGCGGGCCGAAGGACAGGTTGGGGACGAAGTGCCCGTCCATGATGTCGAGATGGATGCGGGCGAGCCCGAGGTCCTCCACCACCCGGACACTGTCGGCGAGACGGGCGTGGTCGCCGGCGAGGAGGGAAGGAGAGAGGACCGGGGCGTGCATGGCGGTCACCAGACGTCGAGCACCGTGTGCGCGATCTTCTGGGCGAGGGCCTCGGCGAGGAGCGGGAGCATCTGGTACTCGGCCTGCAGCTGGCCGCTGTCGGTGAAGGCATCGCGCGTCACGGTCACGCTCCGCTTGGCAAACAGCACCTGGCCGTGACGATTGTCGCGCAAGGTGCACGTGGTGCCGAGGGTCAGGGCGAATTTTCGGGCCAGCCCCGTGTCATCCTCGCGGACGGCGGTCATATCGCGGTGATAGTCGGTGATCGTGACGCTGAGGGTGGCGTCGGCCTCGGCGGCGGAGTTCACGAGGGTGACCCGGGCGTCATGGCTGAAGGCCTCGCGCAACTGCGTGGTGACGATGGCCCGGGCCTGGGGGAGGAGGGTCTTGTTCGCGACGGGTTCAACGTAGAGCGTAGTGAACCCCAGCTTGGCCTCGGTGCCGAGTTGGTAGTGGGCGCAGCCCACGAGACCGAGGACGAGCAGGCCGAGAGCAGGGAGGCGGAAAATCATGTGAGTTCAGCCAGAAATCGGCTCTTCGGTCGAAATGATAAACCCAAAGCCGGCGGCAGGGCGCCTAGAAAAACAGGAAGTGCTTTTTCTTCTTCGGCGCGGGCGCGGCCGGGCTGGCGGGCGCGGGCTGGCCCGCGGCCTTGGCCTCGACCTGGGTGAGCATCACCTTGGCATGCTTGGCGACATCGGAATCGGGGTAGGCGGTGATGGCCTCGTTGTAGAACACCTTCGCCGCGACGTAATTGTCCCGCTTGTAGAAATAAAAGTCGGCCATCTTCACTTTGCTCTCGGCGAGCATCTTTTTCATGTCGTCGAGCCCCTTGGCGGCCTTGCTGAGGTTAACGTCGTTGGGGAAGAGGATCATGAAGTCCTCGTAGTAGGTGACGGCTTCCTTGGTCGACGCCTGGTCGTAGTACGGTCCGTCCACGAGCGAGGCATGGGACTGGGCGAGTTTGAAATACGCGTCGGCGGTGAGCAGGCTCTGCGGGTAGGCGTTAATCAGGCGATCGAGGGCGTCGATGGCCTCGTCGGTTTCCTTCCGCAGCTGGTGACCACGGGCGATATTCATCAGGCAAAGCGGGGCGTAGTCGCTGTAGGGTGCGTCGGCGAGGACGACCTCAAAGTAACCGACGGCGGTGGAGCGGCCGGTCGGGCCGGGGAAAACGCCCCAGATGTAGGGGCGCTTGCCGTCGAGCAGGTCGCTGGCGATGCGGTACTGGATGCCGATGATTTCGTTGAAGCGCTTGGTGTTGGGGTAACGGCCGATGAGACGTTGGAAGGCGTCAAAGGCGTCGTAATACTGCCGGCGGATGAGGCGAAGCTTGCCGATGCGGTAGAGCGCCTCGGGGGCGTAGACGGAATTGGGATATTTTTTGACGACCTTTTCGTAGCTGCTGATGGCGGAGCCCTCACTGTGGCGCTCTTCGGCGAGGCGGGCCTTGTTCATGGTCTCGACGGCCTTGCGGCCCTCGGATCCACTGATGCCTGACATCACGCCGCCCTCGACGCGCCAGCCGGTGGCCCGGCTCCAGACGAGGTCGGCAGCGAGCCGGCCGGGGAGGCAGCATAGGGCAGCCGCAAAAATAAGCGCAGGAAGCAGGCGGCGAATCAGGGAAGATAGCATGGGAAAGAGATTTACCAGCGAATCAGCGCGGAACCGTAGGTCAAGCCCGCCCCAAATGCGACGAGCAGGGTGTAGTCGCCGCGTTTGATGCGGCCCAGACGGCGGGCTTCGTCGAGGGCGATGGGGATGGAAGCGGACGAGGTGTTGCCGAAGCGGTCGACGTTCACGTAGAAGCGCTCCATGGGAACCTTGAGGTACTGGGAAATGGCCTCGATAATGCGAAGATTGGCCTGATGGGGGATCACGAGCTCAATCTGATCAGCACGCAGGTGATGATGTTCCAAGATATCGCGGGCGGCCTCCTCCATGGCCCGCACGGCGATCTTGAAGACCTCCTTGCCTTTCATCTTCAGAAAATGGTCGCCGGCCGCGATGGATTCGGCCGTGGCGGGGAAACTGCTGCCGCCCTTGGGCACGCAGAGGAGGTCGGTGCTCTCGCCGTACGCGCCGAGTTGGGTGCCGATCAAGCCGACCCCGGGCTCATGGCTCACGCCGAGCACCACGGCGCCGGCACCGTCGCCGAACAGCACGCAGGTGGTGCGGTCCTTCCAGTCGGTGATGGCGGAAAGTTTTTCGGCGCCGATGACGAGGGCGCGGCGGTAGCGGCCCGAGGTCAGCATGGCGGAGGCGGTGTCGAGCGCGTAGACAAAGCCGGAGCAGGCGGCGTTGAGGTCGAAGCACGCGACATTGGTGCGGAGGCCGAGCTTGGCCTGGATGATGCAGGAGACCGCGGGCACCGGCATGTCGGGCGTGACGGTGGCGACGATGAGCAGGTCAATGTCCGCCGCGGTGAGGTGGGCGTCAGCCAGGGCGACCCGGGCGGCGGCGACCGCCATGTCGGACGTGGCCTCATCCGGGGCGGCGATATGGCGCTCGCGGATGCCACTGCGGCTGAAGATCCACTCGTCCGAGGTGTCGACCATTTTCGTGAGCTCGGCGTTGGTCAGGATGCGTGCGGGGGCATAGGAGCCGGTGCCGAGGATGACGGTGGAGACGGAGGCCATGAAAAGTGTGGGGGGGTGGACCGGCGCCGCTCAGGCGACGCTGGAGGGCTGGGCGAGACGCGCGTTGACGAGGGCGACGTCCGCCTCGATGCGTTGGTTCATGTCGGCCTTGATGATCTGGCTGGCGGCATGGATGGCGCTCTTGATGGCGTGACGGTTGGAGGAACCGTGGGCTTTGAGGATGTTGCCGCGCAGGCCGAGCAGCGGGGCGCCGCCATAACGCTCGGGGTTGATGCGCTCCTTGAGGGCGCTGAAGGCGGACTTGGCCAGCAGGGCGCCGGTGGCGCGCATCGGGTTGGCCTGGAGTTCCTCGCGCAACATGGAGGAGAAGAATTTCACGAGCGACTCCCAGCTCTTGAGCATGATGTTACCGACGAAGCCATCGCAGATGACCACGTCGACGTGTTCGGCGAACACCTGGAAACCCTCGATGGGACCGGAGTAGTTGATCAGGCCGTCGATGCGGCGGAGCAAGTCGTTGGTCTCGGTGATCAGGGCGCTGCCCTTGCCCTCCTCGGTGCCGATGTTCATGAGGCCGACGCGGGGCGACGCGATGCCGAGCATGACGCGGCAATAGTGGCTGCCGAGAATGGCATTGTGCACGAGGTGCTCGGGCTTCGACTCGGGATTGGCGCCGGCGTCGATCAGGACAAAGTGGCCGTTTTCCCGCGGCACGATGGCGGCGAGGGCGGGGCGGGCGATGCCCTCCATGGTGCGCAGGCGCAGGGTGCCACCGGCCATGAGGGCGCCGGTGTTGCCGCAGCTGACGACGACGCTGGCATGGCCGTCGCGGACGAGTTCGATGGCGCGGACCATCGAGGAGTCCTTCTTGCGCTTGAGGGCCATCAGCGGCTTGTCGTCCATCGTGACGACCTCGGACGCGTGATGAACGGTGACGTGGTGGCGGCGGTTGAGGCCGGCGGCGTGGATCAGGGGACGGAGGACAGCCTCATCCCCGACCAAGGTCACGGGATTGAGCGCCGGGTACTGCCGCAGGGCGAGTTTGACGGCTTCAACGACCTCGGCGGGGCCCATGTCGCCGCCCATGGCGTCGACTGCTATACGCCCGGTATCGCCGGAAGAAGTGCCCATCGCGAGGATGGCGGAGAGTGCGGAATCGCGGGGATCAGACCTCGACGTTGAGGACCTGACGACCGCGATACATGCCGTTCTTGGGGTTCACCCGGTGCGGGCGGAACGCGCTGCCATCGGTGGGATCCTTGGCAAACTCGGGGGCCTGAAAGGCGTTGGCGGCGCGACGGTTGGCGCTGCGGCGTTTGGACTGTTTGCGTTTCGGATTTGCCATGGGAGGAAGGGATTTGGAGGTGAAGGGCGTCGCTTAAAACGCCGGAAAGGAAGGGTGAAAGGGTCGGATTAAAGAGCCGGGTTTTGGCGCGTCAAGCGTCATAATCGGCGGGCTTTTACAACCACGTGAGGACCGCCAGAACCGCGGCAAATCCGAGTCGGTACCAGGCAAACGCCGCCATGCCATGCCGCGACAGCCAGGTGACGAGGAAACGGACCGCAAGGGCCGCAGTCACGGCCGCCACCACGCAACCGAGCAGGATATGGGGCCAGCCATAAACCTGGATCATCGCCGCGCCGCTTGCATAGCTTTTCAGGGCGGTGGCGGCGGTGAGGGTGATGAGGCCGAGCAGGAAGCTGAACTCGGCCGAACGCCGGGGATCCAGCCCGGCGAAGTAGCCGCCCACGATGGTCATCATCGAGCGGCTCGTACCCGGCCAAAGGGCCACACATTGCAGCAGGCCGATGTTGAGGGCCTGCCGGGGACTCAGCTCGGGGTCATGGCCGGCGGCCGGAGTTTGGGCGTCGCGGCGCTGGCGGTAGCGTTCGGCCCAGAGGATAAACACTGCACCCGCTACCTGGGCGGCGACCACGGCGCCGATGGAAAACAGATGCGCGCTGATCCACCCGCCAAGGGCGAGACCGAGGACGGCGGAGGGGAAGACGGCAATGATGAGGTTGCGGAGGAGCCGCCGGCCGGCCGGGTCACGGCCGCGCAGGCCGTTGAACATCGAGAGAAGCTGGCGCCAGTAGAGGAGGGCCACGGCGGCAATCGCGCCGAATTGGATGACGATGGTGAACGTGTCCGCGGCGAGCGTCGGGGTGAGTGGCACGCCGGCCGGGTGTTGGGCCGAAGGTCGTTTATGCCACAGCGGCTGGCCGTCGCGGCCCGTCAGGGGCTGATTCGATTCCAGGCCGAGCAAGTGCAGGGCAACGATCAAGTGCCCCGTGGAGGAGACCGGCAGATATTCCGTCACGCCCTCAACCACGCCCAGGATGCAGGCATCGCGCACGCTGAGCCCGCTGGCCGCTTCGGCCGGGGCCGTGGCGCCGCGGGCCGGGAGGCCGGCGAGGGCGAGACCAACAATACCCAGCAGGAGACGGCGCATCCGCTTTTGCTCCCAGAACGCACGCAGCGAAGCAATTTTATTTGCGGCGCGTCGCGGCGGCGTAACGCTAGGCCGTGATGTCCGTGCTGACCAACCTGACCACCCAACTTGCCGCCGGGCGAAACCTGTCACGGGCGGACGTGGAGCGGGCGGTCGGGGCGCTGGCGGGAATGGAGACGGCGGATCCGGTCAAGGAGGCGTTTCTCGCGGCCCTCGCGGCCAAGGGTGAGACGGCGGAGGAACTGGCGGCGTTTGCGGTGGAGTTCCGGAAGCGCGCGTTGGATCCCGGGGTCGGGGCCTGGGCCGGGCAGGCGATTGATGTCGTCGGCACGGGCGGCGACCATGCCGGCGGGTTTAATATTTCCAGCCTGGTTACCCTCGTGCTTGCGAGTGCTGGGGTGGTGGTGATGAAGCACGGCAACCGCGGAATCACCTCCAAATGCGGCAGTGCGGATCTGTTGGCGGGTCTTGGCGTGAATCTCGAGGTGTCGCCGGAGCAACTCCGCCGGGCGCTGGACCAGCTGGGGTTCGCCTTTTTCTTTGCGCCGGCCTGGCACCCGGCGTTCAAGGCCGTGGCGGGACCGCGCAAGGCGCTCGCGGCCCGGGGCCAGCGCACGATTTTCAACCTGCTGGGTCCGCTGGTGAATCCCGGCCGGCCGGCGCACACGCTGCTGGGTGTGGCCTCGACGCCGTTGCTGGAAAAAATGGCCGGCGCGCTTGACCAGCTGGGCGGCCAGGCCGGGCTCACGGTGCATGGCGTCATCACCCCGGAGCGCGGCATTGACGAACTGACGACGGCGACGGTGAACCTGGTGCGCGGCACCGGCCGGCTGCGCCCGCTGGCGGCGGAATGGCGCTCGGCGGACTTCGGGCTGCCGACCGCGCCGTTTTCCGACCTGACCGGCGGCGACCTGGCCACGAACCTTGCCCTGACCGAGGCGGTGCTGGCGGGGCGGGGTCCGGCAGGATTGACCGACACCATTGTGCTTAACGCCGCGCTGGGACTCTGGATCACAGGCCGCATCCCGCAGGTGCGCGACGGTCTCGCGCCCGCCCGCGAGCTCCTCGTGGGGGGGGCGGTGGCTAAAAAAATCGCGGCGACGCGCGAATTCTACCGCCCATGACCCGGAAGTATTTCGGCACCGATGGCATCCGGGGCCCGTATGGCGGACCGGTCGTGACTGAGGCCTTTGCCGAGCGGCTGGGTTATGCCGCCGCGGTGAGGCTGGGTAAAAAAGGGCGCGTGCTGATCGGACGCGACACCCGCGAGTCGGGCCAGGCACTTGAGGCAGCGGTGGCGCGTGGACTGCAGGCGGGCGGCGCGGAACCGGTCTCGCTGGGCGTGGCGCCGACGCCCGCGGTGGCCCGGGCCGTGCGGATGGAGCACGCGGCACTGGGTGTGGTCATCACGGCGTCGCACAATCCGGCGGCGGACAATGGCATCAAGTTTTTCGGACCCGGCGGGGTGAAGCTGACCGACGCGGAGGAGCTGGCCATTGAGCACCTGCTGCCGGAGTCGGTGGCAACGGCCCCGGTGACCCTGCCGGTGAGTGATGCCTGCGCCCCGTACATTGCCGCGGCGGAAAAATTACTGCCGCCGAACGCCCTGACCGGCTGGCGCATCGTACTCGACACGGCCAACGGGGCGAGTTGCGGCACCAGCCCGGTGGTGTTGCGCGCACTCGGCGCAGAGGTGATCGGACTCGGCGATGCGCCGGACGGACAGAACATCAATGCCGGGGTCGGCAGCGAGCACCCCAAGCTGCTGGCGGCGCGGGTGAAGGCGACCGGGGCGCGGCTCGGGATTGCGCACGACGGGGACGGCGACCGGTGCGTGCTCTGTGACGAAACGGGCGGGGTGCTCGACGGGGATGAGATCCTGACGCTGCTGGCGACGCAGGCGCTCGCGCGCGGCGCACTCGTTAACCGGACGCTGGTGATCACGATTCAAAGCAATCTCGGGGTGGATGCCGCGATCAAGGCGGCGGGCGGGCGCGTGCACCGGACTGCGGTGGGCGACCGTTACGTCACCGAAGGCATGCTGGCCCAGCAGGCCACCCTGGGCGGCGAGTCGAGCGGCCACATTATCTGCTCGGAAATTTCCCCGACCGGCGACGGCCTCGTCGCGGCGCTCAAGGTCATCGCGATTATGCGGGCGACCGGCCAGCCGCTCTCGGTGTTGCGCCAGGCGCTGAATAAATTTCCCCAACTCACCGCAGCGCTGACGGTGCGGGAGAAGCTTCCGCTCGATAAACTGCCCAACCTGTCCGCGGCGTGCGTGGCGCTGGAGGAGGAACTGGGACAGCAGGGCCGGGTGCTGGTCCGCTATTCCGGCACCGAGCCCAAGTTGCGCCTGCTGGTCGAGGGACCGACGAGTGTACGGGTGCAGGTGGGCCTGGCCCGGCTGTCTGCGGCGGCGCGGGCCGATCTGGACGTGATCTGATTACCCGTGGCGGCCGCGGCGACGCCGGAAGGCCAGCAGCGAAAGGCCGGCACCCAGGAGGGCCCACGTCGAAGGCTCGGGCACGCCGTAGACGAGCGTGATGTCGTTCGGCAGATAATTGATATAAAAAGTGTACGGGGTGGCGGCGTAGGAGGCGACGATGGGGTCGCCGGTCAGCGGCAAGCCCACGAGGGTGCCGGAGAAACCCGACCCGCCGGAGGAAATGTGCAGCAGGTCAAACGTCGTGTTGAGGGTTGGGGCGCTCACCAGGTTAAGGTTGAGCGTCAGCAGGCTCGCGCCGAGGTTCACCGCGCCGGTGGGATTCTGGAAGATCACCTGGTCCGACACGGCGCCCCCCAGGTCAATGTTGAGGGCGGTGGGCCCGGTGACGGCGAAGGTGCCGTTGGCGAAGGTGAGGTTGCCGAGGGTCAGGCCCGGGGCGAGCGTGCCGCCCGCGAAGGCGATGTTGCCGCTGAAGCCGCCGGGACCCGTGACGGTGCCGCCCGTCGTGTTGGTCAGGGCACCGCTGACATACAGGAAGCCCGACTGGGAGTTGAGGATGCCGGCGTTGGTGAACGTGGGCACGTACAGGTAGCCGGTGCGGAGGTCTGGTTGATGGTGCCCTGATTGATGAGCGTGGCGCCGCTGTTACCGGACAGATAAAGGGTGCCATTGAGCGTGGTGGCGCTGTCGAGGGTGAGCGTGTTGTTGGTGCCGATCGCGAGATTGGAGTAGTTGCCGGCGGAGCCAGAGGTGATCGTCTTACCGGCGAGCGTGCCGTTCTGGTACCAATAGTACGTGGAGTAGTTGCCGAGGGTGCCGTTAGCGCCGGTGAAGGAGGTGCCGTTGGAGAAAGTGACGGCAGCGCCGGCCGGCAGATTGAAATCTCCGTTGTAGATCACGTTGCTCAAGGTGCCGCCGGAACCGGTGAAGGTGAGGGCGCCACTGGCGATGGTGCCGTTGTTGATGGTGCCGGCATAGAGCTCGTAGAGGCCTCCGGTCGGTGCGTTGAGGGTGGCGCTGGTGTTGTCCAAGGTGCCGTAGAGCAGGGCGCGTCCGCCGCTGGCGAGGGTGACATTGCCCAGCTGGGCGGTGGTGTTGGCGGAACCCTGAAAGTAGAGCGCGCCATTCAGCTGGGCCGTGATCGTACCCAGATTGTGGATGTTCTGGAGGTAGGCATTCGCCCCGGTGCCGGTGGCGGTGATGGTGCCGCCGGCGGCATTGGTGGTCACGTCGGTGCCGTAATAGCCGACATACAGCGAGGAACCGGTGTTGGCCGTGATGCTGCCGGAGTTGGTGAAGATGGGCGCGTAGAGATAACCGGTGCCGGAGTTGTGGTTGATCACGCCCTGGTTGAGGATCGTGCCCCCCGAGTTGCCGTTGTAGACGTAGACATCGCCGTTGAGCGTGGTGGCGCTGTCGAGCGTGAGGGTCCGGCCGGTGCCGACGTTGAGATAGGCGTAGTTTCCCGCCGACCCGAACGTCAGCGACTTGCCGGCGAGGGCGCCGTCCTGATTCCAAGTGAGCGTGGAATAGTTGCCGAGAATGGCATTGGCGCCGGTGAAGAGGGTGCCGTTGGTGAACGTGACGGAGCTGCTGGCGGGGAGCGTGAGGTCACCGGTGTAGCTGACATTGCTCAACGTGCCGCCGGAACTGGTGAACGCGAGGGCGCCGGCGGCAATGGTGCCGTTGTTGATGGTGCCGCCGTAGAGTTCGTACACGCCGCCGCTGGGGGCGTTGATGGTGGTGCTGGTGTTGTCGAAGGTGCCGCTGAGGAGCGCGCGTCCGCCGCTGGCAAGGGAGACCGTGCCGAGGTTGGCGGGAGTGTTGCTGGCGCCCGTGAAGTTCAGCACGCCGTTGAGCTGGGCGTAGAGCGTGCCCAGGTTGACGATGTTCGTCAGGTAGATGTAGGTGCTGGTGCCGGTGGCCGTGAGGGTGCCGCCGGCGGCGTTGGTGGTCGCGTCGGTGCCGTAATAGCCGACATATAGCGACGTGCCGGCGTTGGCGGTGATGGTGCCGGTGTTGGTAAAGATGGGGGCGTAGAGGTAACCGGTGCCGGAATTTTGACTGATGACACCCTGGTTGATAATCGTTCCCCCAGTGTTGCCGTTGTAGAGGTAGATGTCGCCGGTGAGCGTGGTGGCATTGTCGAGAGTGAGGGAGCGGCCAGTGCCGACATTGATGAAGGCGTAATTACCCGCGGAGCCTAAGGTGATGGTTTTGCTGCTGAGCGTGCCGTTCTGATTCCAGTTGAGGGTGGAATAGATGCCCAAAGTCAGGTTCGTCCCGGTGAAGGAGCTATTGATGACGTTGTTGGAAAAGGTGAGCGAACTGCTGGCCGGCAACGTGAGGTCCCCGGTGTAGGTGACCCCGCTCAGCGTGCCGCCGGAACTGGTGAAGGTGAGCGCGCCGGCGGCAACGGTGCCCTGGTTGATGGTGCCGCCATAGAGCTCATAGACGCCCCCACTGGGCGCACTGATGGTGGTGCTGGTGTTATCGAAGGTGCCACTGAGGAGGGCGCGCCCGCCGCTGGCGAGGGAGACCGAGCCGAGGTTGGCGGGGGTGTTGCTGGCCCCTTGGAAATTGAGCACGCCGTTGAGTTGGGCGGAGAGCGTCCCGAGGTTGACGATGTTTTGCAGGTAGACGGTGCTGCTCGTGCCGGTGGCGGTGATGGCCCCGCCGACGGCGTTGGTGGTGCTGTAGGTGCTGCTGCCGATGGAGAGGGTGGAACCGCCGCTGGTGGTTATGCTGCCGGAGTTGGAGAG